>Ga0123354_10002186_pt1 | contig 25399 bp, 16 predicted proteins | sample TergutLab28metaG_2_FD_97872 | JGI IMG/M metagenome (GOLD analysis project Ga0123354, IMG submission 97872) | Labiotermes labralis P4 segment gut microbial communities from Petit-Saut dam, French Guiana - Lab288 P4 | ecosystem: Host-associated > Arthropoda: Insects > Digestive system > Gut ...
CGACTTGTGCCACTTACAGCATAAACTGATTGGTTTTTATAACCGAGATGAAAAGTGTTTACAGCGCGGTACGGACTGGGCCTTTAAATAGAGCGGTCTGCGCTTCGTCTGTAAAGGGTTAAACTTAGCTTTTATTCATCTGTACATCTACGCGTCCACACTATAAAGAGCCAACAGTTAATGCTGTATACGGTTATAAACATTGTCCATATTGACATTAATATGAAACGTATGGAAAAGCTATGTGAGCGGATTGCAGAACCGTTACATCAGGTGATACCGTACATGTAGTTAATACGGGCTCTACACGAATTGTGGAGAATTGTTGTATTTTACGGTCTGTTTTGTTTTGACTGTCATTCGCCTCTCTGCTGTTGTGTTTCAGTTATTCCATTCGGTGAAGAAAGTAAAATGTCGACAGTTGCTTCAACCCAATTCCAACTTTAGATTAACTTCCCCACTGCAAAACCTCATTAATAGCTTCTCTGCGATAACAATACTTGGCTTGGCTCTACAAATGACGGGGTTGCATACTTCTGCTCGAAACTACAGGCGTTCATTGTTTTACGCGGAGCAGGGTGTGCTGGAATAGCTTAGTCTGTATAGCGACTTGCTTCTGGCTGGCTGGACTGTCTTGGGATTGAAACCCGGTGGGAGCGGAACTTTCCGAACCCGGTGAGACCGGCCGTGGGGTCCACCCAGCCTCCTGTACAGTGGGTACGGGCCCATTTCTGGGCTTAAAGCTGCCGGGTTGTGGCGTTGACCACGCACCCTTATCTAACTCCGGGGTTAAAGAAAGAGTAGAGCTATTCCTCTGCCCCCCCCCTCCCCCACTGGGGCTTCGTGACCTGTTCTAGGATGAACTTTTTAGGCGGAACAGGGTTCTTGGGATCCCTGTAAGAGGGACATCGTAACTGACCTGCAGTAACTGGGTTTGCGAGCTCACCATGTATGTATGTATGTATGTATGTATGTATGTACGTACGTGTGTATGTAATGTATGTATGTAATGTATGTATGTAATGTATGTGAGCTCCTTTCAACTGTTGAACCATTTGGCCGATTTTAATGACATTTGGTACAAACGTTAGGACATTGGGGGTTAGCCAATTCTCGTACTTTTCAATTGTCTGCTGTCAGCTATAGCAACCTGGAAGTCACAGATACTTATTATGGAGTCTTCGACAACTATGCAGCTTTGGTAAAGCATAAACACATATTTTTTATGTATACCAACCACCACCAACACACCTTTCAGTTTGATGTTAGTGACTTGTAAACTTCTGGTGCTAGGCATGTGACATTTGATACAAATTTTGTGTGATGTAGACCTGTTGATGATGAGTATATTATTGTAATGATGGGGTCGGTGCGATACTGTGAGAATTTGCATGGCAGGTTTAACGTAGACAAAATCTGTACGGCGGTGGTGGAGGCGGCGGCGACGACGACGACGACGACGATGACGACGACGACGGTGGTGGTGGTGGTGGTGGTGATGATATATAACATTCGAGATTTGAGTTTCTGACACTTTTGGCTGTGAAGTTTACCATCTTCTGGAATGTGACACCAGGTAGACTTGTATAAATTTACCGATGTTTCGGAGAAACATAGTGGTCTCACCTCCTGAAGATGGAAGCAGTTTTTTCCCTGAAATTTCTTTAAATTTCTGCTAGACTGAACGTCGTTGTGTCCCAGAAGGTGGCAATCTTCAGCATATAACATATTTAGATTTGCAAGGGTTAACTAAAGTAGAATTCAGTCTTACGTTCAATGTGCCGGTCCAGTTTGCTAACACAGCAGGCTGTCTCTTTTGAGTTATAAATGACCCAGATTTGTTTTAAACTCTATCATTTTCATTATGTTATATAATTTAGTGTCCTTCGAATTTGTTCACACATGATCACATATACTTCTTTCTGAAATCTGTGATTTGTAATTTGTTAAATCAAACAATAACAAATCCACAAAAACAAAAGTAAATTTCGTACATTTCCTATAGTTGTAGTTAAGGATTAAGTAAGGATTTTAATTAAATGACAGTTATGTTACTGTCGTGCCCAGCATTGATCATTACAAGATGTGGCCACTTTACATGTATGTAATGTACACCACCTTGGAGAAATGCTTCCAGCACTTTTTGTAAGGACTTCACTTTCTGGAGGCAGATATAATTGTTGTACACATGACATGCTTCTAGTTTTCTGCTTTAAAATTTCACTGGACAAAAATTTTGCTCAATCTAGACATTGTCCTAAAAGACAGTAATTTTCATAATTAATATTTTTAACAACCAACTTATATTAGTGTTATTTATATTAAAGTTATATTTATGTTATTTTATATTAAAATATTTCAATCCCAATGGATTCATCATCAGGGAGTATGTACATCACATAATTGTGTATTAGACAAGGTTTAAAATTGTTGTAAACTTTTGTATATCGATATCTTTTACACCACGTGAAATTTAAACTGTTCTTTCTAAGACTGATGTAGAGATGCAGCAATTAGGAACTCTGAAAATCAACATCAAAATAGTTAAAATACAATTATGCGAATATTTATGGAACATAACATGTAGAACGATAGTTGAGTTATGTTCTGATACATAAGAATAATTTTTATAGTCACCACTATGTGAACTGCAGCTCTAATCTTGTCTGTAGTAGACATCAAAACTAGTGAGGGATGAAATTTGTAAGGGTAACTTGCATATAGGATACTTGTACCTAAAATAGGAGTCAAACTGGAATAATTCTGTATAACAGAATGCGGGCTGTTCCTCTCCAGTTTTAATTTCTGACATTGTTCTGTCACCTTCAATTTAATCCACATAGTTGACTGACGGCTGTTCTTGACAGGTACAAGGCACATTTTGTCATATATAGAGCATCTCAAATACTGTATCACCTCTTGATTGTAATGCTTGCTCACATATTGTCTAGACACTCTCCTGAGATGCATTGGCTTGTGAAAAATGTGTTTTGACTTACTCTCTTTATGGGAAAATATGCTTATGGTGTAATGCCCTTCTGTCTTTTCTTCCAAATTTTTAAACCAATTGAGATATTTTATGAAACTTGTTATGAATGTTAGTCCTTCAGCTGTCAAGTGTGCCAGTGAATTTGTGTGCTCTTTCCATTAATTAATTAATGAAAACTACCTTCACACAGAACTGTATTTATATAAATAAGTATTTACATTTTTACCATCTTTTAAAATTTCTTGTATGTAGCCTGATGATGGTCTGGTAGGACCAAGAAATGTAACTGGCTTGTAACAGCCTGTTGTATCACAAAAAATGTTTTTGTGTTTGATGGTGATTTTTATTTATTTATTAATCATTTAAAAACACAAGGATGTTGTCTTTAAACTGGTATTCTTTCCTTTTTTCCCCCCTGCATTGCATTTTTTCTCTTATGTCTGTATTTATTGAGCTTCTTTGGTTCTAGGGTCAGTGTCTTATCAACGTTGGTGGTGATGTGGTCTTTGTCTCCTACTACTCAGAAGATTGACCTGAACCAACTGTGAATGTGTAATTGAACTAGTTTATACTTGGGCCTACACAGATCTTCGGTAGGGGGATCATACTTACATTATTATACAGTATAGTCAGAAATGGCTTGTTGCACATTGTTGTGCAGTTTCGTAAGAGGATGTGTTTTGGAATATGTATTAAATTGTATATGGTATATACTTTTATAAATTTAAGTTAAACTTACTTTTTAAACACACTTCAATATTTCATTTCTGGTTACATATATGTTGTTTAGTGGCTTCATAGTTAAAAACAAGCTTTTTCTGAACTGTGTATACGTTGTTTTACACACGTCTACATGTATAACAGAGTACTTGTTAGGCCTATGAAACTTAAAACTGAAGAGACTACATTGTATTCAGGACATGAATTTTTGTAAAGTGCAATTTCCTTATTTTTTAGGGTTTATTTTTTGTTATTTTATTGACTGAGTGGTATGTTACATGTACTTAACAAGTTTACTCGGAATGACAACTTTCATTAATATTTTAAAATGTAGTTTGTAGACATGATGTTTGTACACTTTTACAGGGTTTATATTCTGGTCCCCGTTCATGAAATTCGCCTGCATTGATTAGCTGTAGTAATATGTTTCTGTACCTTGGGTTTATACCCGTGTGTGAGGTTTGTGTGTTTGCTCACCTTGCACAAAATCATGAATGTTAAAGAGGTATGCAACACAGTGGTCAAGGGCAGTCTCAGCTCACATTAATGACAGACAGCTTTAGTTGCAAGCAGGCAGTTTAAAGCTGTGTGCTTTAGTTTGGAACACAAGCAAATCTGGGAGTTGGAAGTAATATAAAGTTTTACCTAGAAACTCATAAAATATGTTCAAAAGCAATATCTATGTTAAGTCTTTAAATAAATATTTGCAAAATACTTAGTGTTTAATGGCAATACCAGAACAGATATATGAAATGCCATGTTTAAGAAATTGTAACTTTCAAGGGCATGTGACTTTGCAGTTTTAGGGATAGCAACACTAAAATATGTAGGTGTTGGACTGCACAGAGTTTCAGAGAGATTCTCATCTAATGTTTAGAACTCTGAGGAGTTTTAGTAACTGATTCAGGCCTGTGGTCCATTAAGACCTCATAATATCATCAAGATCTTCTAGAGGAAAACTTTTGTACACACCAGCAGTTGTAATATTTGTTTGAGAATACAACTGGAAAATTAAATAGTCATTACTGTGCTTTGCATTCATTGTGTACACCTTCACAGAAAGATACCGAATGTCATGAATTTTATAATATTTAGATCATTTGGCTTATAATTGAGCTAATTTTATATATGTGTTACATACACATGAATGCTTTAGAACCTACTCTGACATATTTATGTTATGATATGTGAGATTCTCACTGTGGTATTGATGATGAATCAAGTCTTCTAGGACATGGTGCCATGTCAGTTGGTTATGAGTCACCTACATTTCAGAGGAGCTTGCTGCCCTTTTATTCTGGATGTAAGCAGCCCAAGGAAAAACACCGGTAAGTGTTTACCAATTGACATAGGCTAATGCATGATTTCAGGCTTCTGTCGGGGTGTGAGTGAGATCTGCACTGTTTTGGGATTTTACAGTGTGGAATGGTAGTTTCTGCTGATGTTTTGGGGACAGCCTATGGGCCCCATCTTCAAGGGTCAAGCAGTCCAGGAAGATGTAACTGCTTGACCCTTGAAGATGGGACCCATAGGCTGTCTCAAAACGTCGGTAACAAACTGCCATTCAATACTGTGTTAATCCCAAAAGAGCGCAGACATAGATTCACATCCCAAAAAGACTGGAACCTTTGTAACTTATACTTGATTGTGACTTTTCTCTATACCAGTTGCAATAGTTTTACTACCATGACTTGAGTTTGACGTCTGCCTTCGTAAGAATGATGTGCGGTATGTAAAGATCACAATTGACATTTGCATAAGAAAGACTGTGATTAGAAGAATATAATTTTTACATGAGGGAGTCATACAAGAGTAGAGTTTGTTAGTGATAAGATATATGTAATGCTAAGAGGTTGCTGGTGTGATATTATTATTCTGAATGCGCATCTCTCAACTTTAAATTTTTCAGCTGATCTTTTCCTTAAGCATCACATGAAAATTCAGTTAGGAGATTTCAACAGAAATCAGGGAGGGAGGATATTTTCAAGCCCAGAGTTTACATGAAACTAATAATGGTAATGCTATTACAGTAGTGTACTTTGCCACATCAAAAATTCTAGTTGTCAGGCACAAAATGTTCCTGCTCAGAACATTCGTAAATACACTTGCGACCTCTTCTGATTGGAAAACTGTTTTATCAAATATTGATTGATATGAGCCGACATTCATTTATCCATCATGTGCAATCTTTCAGGGGAGCTGACTGTGATAGTGATCACCATCTGGTGGTTGCAAACAATGGGAGAGATTTGTCAGTAAAGAAATGAGAATTACAGAATTTTGATGTGAAGATATCCCATCCCAAGCAACTAAACAATGTGGAATTTACAGAACAGTGTCAGGTTAAAATCTCAGACAGGTTTGTAACTTTAGAGAAAGAATGGGACATTTTTTGACAATATTTAGAGAGAATATGAAGATCTCAAGTGAAAAGATTGTAGGTAATTTCAAATGAAGCAGTGTAAACATAATTTGAAGATGGGTGTTCAGAATTTCGGATTACAATAGCAAACTAATTTGGAATGGTTACAGGATCTTATGAAAATTATTGGCAATCAGAGCTGGACAGTGCAAGATGTGAAACCAATAGAAGTTTCAGGAACCAAGTGGGAATATTTAGAAGGTAAAATTGATTAATTTAGAGCATATATTAAACCAGGAATATTAGAAGCTTGTGTAGGAGCTTAAAATAATTTAAGAAGGGTTCCTGGCAAAGAGCTAACTTGATAAAGGATGTGAAAAATGATTGCTTTCAGAATCCCACAGTGTTGTGAAAAGGCAGAAAATCACTGTTATATTCCAGTGAATGTATGTGGGGTTAAGGATGTTAGGCAGACTAAAATGCAGACTGGTTTTGAATAATGTGATTATGAAAAATTATTGATAATTGCAAAGCATTAGCCACACAGAAATTAAACACACAGCATTGTAAACAATAACTCAGAATGTTTGTTAGTTATCATATTATATTCAGTTCAGTATTGCTGCATGCCCTGCATGCAGCAAGATGATGTTCTGCTTCATGCCAAACGTTCTATAATAAAGGCTATTCATTGTGTTCACTTTGCTGTTCAGTGCCATTCTGTCAGGTTGTGTAGGGTTTTAAGCATTGGCATGTTGGCAGAATGGAAATCTCATCCTTCACAAGGCCCTACAGGAAGAAGTCAAGGGAGGTCACAGCTGGACACTCATTGTCTGAACCATTACTCAGGCAGCTGCTTATTCAAGAATGTGGTCACCTCATTTTGGATGTGTGGTGGCACCCCCTCATGTTGGAACATAACAATTGGTTTATCTTCATGTCTTTCAGGTATTAATCAAAACTGCAACATGTTAACTTTTGGCACAGAGTTGAGAATCATTTCAGTATGTGCAGGGCAAAAAATGGGGTGCGTATTTAACATGCATAACATGTTAAAATACTTTTTTGAATTTCCATTTATGGTGCTGTATGTGTACTGTATGTCTATTACTTTCCTAACAATAAATTTTAGTAATTTTTTCTGTTGATCATCTTAATCATCAAATTGTGCAATAAAGGTACTGTCCAATGCGGTAAGTTAGTCAATCCTGCAGATGTGGGATTGCTGGTCAGTGTTTGTAATTTAGTGCTGGTTGAGGATCAGACATGAAACAGTGCTTCACGGAACATAATTTTGTTCAGTATATGGCACAGTAGGCATCTTTTTACAGGTAAGGAATAACAAGAAGTTGTGGGAAAACCCTGTTACACTTGCTTGTAGAAAATAGTCTGCTTTATATGATGAAGCTATCTGGTATCGTACATCAGGAATTGTAACATTTAATGATCTATTTCATTGCATATTTTCCACTAACATAGAATCTGATTATATTAAGTTAATGAGTATACAGTGTAAGATTTGCATCATTGTCGTGTTTGCAGTAGATACCAAGGGAAAGAATGGTTTTTACAGAATTTGTAGGTATGAATACTAAGGAGCTGTCTCCATTCAAAATATCATGTGCCTGCTTCAAATGGTGTAGTATTATTTATTCCTATTAAAAAGTACAGGCGATGTTACATATATTTTTCACTCAAATATCATGTTAGCTAACATTATACACAAAAATTAACCTAATACCTCATTTATGTAGATGCATTACTGCAGAAAACATAATGGCTTGTGTTAATTTGTTCAAATGTCACTCCCACGGACATGCGCATGCCAGCCATGTTGGTTTTAATGACAAGAAAATTAAGAAATGTGATGATGGAGTGGACTGTAGTAGCAGAACATTCTTACCAAGTTCTATTAAAGTGTATCAGTTTAGTAAGTTACTGGGTTCAAACATATGGACATCAAATACCAACATATGAGCATTTCATAAAATAAGGGTAGGCATAATTATTATGAGTGCAGCGTGTAGCATGCTCGAGGAAGAGGAGAGAGACGTTCAGGGTTTTAGTGATAAAAACTGAAGGAGAGATACCGGAAGACAGGTGTGTGTGGGATGACACTATTAAAATGAACCTCCAAATATTACATGGGAGGTTATAGACTGGATTCATCTGGCTCAGGATGGGGACCTGTGGCGAGCTGTTGTGTATATGGTACTTCATCTTTGAGCTTCATAAAATGCTGGAAATATTTTGACTAGCTGAGAAACTGTCAGATTCTTGAGAAGGACTGCTCTGTGAAGGTAGTTCAGCTGAATAGCTCATGACTCAAATGGTGGTTGTTGAAATTCAATAAATGTGTTGTAAATAAGGTGTTAATTATCCAACTAAACACAGCCATACAGATCTAGTATATTAATCTTTTTTTTACACTGCAACATGTTTCGGCTGTCCAGTTAGCCATCATCAGGTAGGTGTCAGATACACAGTGTGGACATAAAGGAGAGAGGCCTGTCTTTACAGTGGACCGAGTTATAACAATATTATTCTAAAAACGGTAAAATAATGTTAAAATTAATGCATAATTATGTTATGGAATTCCTTAAGAGTTATCAATAATGTAATGTAATGTAAATAAGATAAAAAAAACCAGGTAAAATATGATAAAAATGATAAAAGATAAAAATGAGTAATGGAAAAGCCTACACAGTCTATATTTGTTTTTATCATTTTTGTCATATTTTACCTTGTGTTTTATCTCATTTATATTACATTTTCACATTGATTATACCTAAGGAATTCTGTAACATAATTATGCATTAATTTTAACATTATTTTACGTTTTTTGGAATAATATTGTTATAACTCATTCCGCTGTAAAGATAGGCCTCTCTCCTTTACGTCCACACTGTGTATCTGACACCTACCTGTTGATAGCTGATCTGGACTGCCGAAACATGTCGCACTGTGTAATAAAAGACTGATTTTCTAGATAAATATGGTTGTGTTTGGTCGGATAATTAACACGTTGCTGAGAAATAAGCAACGGGACGGTGTCACCCAAAAAATGTGTTTTTAATCTGCCTCCTGATAGTCCGCCTTACGAGTAGAAGATGAAGCATTTCACTGTCATTTCTCAAAATAGGTTGTTGTCAGCAGTCTTATGCCAGGGATTTAAGTGTGGCGTTGGTTGCAAATTGGATATAATTCGAGCATTGCTGTGGGATTTATTCCGGAACTCTGTTACAGGTTTGCTTGTGCGATATCTACCCATCCTGCAACTGCAGTGGAGTTTACAAACTACGTTCCAGGTGACAGTTACTTGTTTTATCTGTTTTGGCTTTGCAGTGTCCAGAAGTAAACGCATCAACCGACGTGCCTTAATGTTCTGCGTATTACTACTGGCGCTAGAATTGAGAGAATACGAGATAACTTTTTGTTCTCATCTGTCATTCGGCAGTAGAATATTTCCTACTTTATATGTCAAAGGAGGTAAAACAAACGACAAGTTTTCTCATGAAGGTTGTTGTGGTGCTGCTGTGGATATTCTGGTCTTTGTAAGTCGTCATTTGAGTGAAGTGAATCTTGATATTTACACATTGCGGCATTACTGGAAAGAGAAATGTCAAAATGTAGATTCTGATGCTTACTGGTTCCCGAATTATTCAACGGCTGTGTTTTAACGTGAGGTTCAAATCCTACTTACTGTGAATGGCGCGCGATTGTGCGTAAGGGTTTGGAATGAAACGTCGCTGCCTGGTCGGGAGTAATATCCATGCATTCGCTAGAGTGACTGAGTAAAAGCATGAATATCCGGTAACTCCGCAGAGAATAGGCCCAGGGTTTTCCCGGCTACAAGTATAGAGCGTTATATCTAGGTCCTGCTTAAGGAACAGTTTCCAATCATTTATTCCTATTCTCCGTTAATCATTCTGCTGGAAGATATTCGCTGTGTTAAGTGCATACACTTGCTCTTCTGGGCGGGGAGACGTGTAGCACGTTTGCGGAAGAAAGGTGCATACAGGGTTGTGGTGGGGAAAACCTGAGGGACGGAGACCACTTGGAAGACATAGGCTAAGATGTGAGGATAATATTAAAATGGATCTCAGAGAAGTATGTGGGTTTGGACTGGATTGATCTGGCTTAGGATAGGGACAGGCGGCAGGCTGAAGTGAATGCAGTGATGAACCTCCAGGTTCCATGTAATGCGGGGAATTTCTTGAATAGCTGAGGACGTGTTGGCTAATCAAGAAGGGTTCTGCTCATTGGAGTTAGGTGTATTTGATATTCTGTACTTAGTACATTCCCGTTGTGCTATAGAAAGAATGTAGACACGACACTTAACCATTTATTATACCAACTACTGCACTTACTTGCAGTATTAGGTAAAGGTGAAGTTAAAGGTAAAGCAATCCCTGTAAAGGCTTGGACAGGTCCTGAGGCTTCCAGGAGGTTGAGGCTCCCATATTTCATGATAATCGGCACATGAAGGTGGTAAGGCTGTCAGCCCCTTGAAGTGTCATATATCTCCTATCCAAGGTTTTGATACGCGATGGTCACTCCATGAGTGATGGTGCTGCGCCACAAGTTATTGTATATATTTGTGTAGTGGTGTATCAGTATCTGTATCTGCATCTTTACCGTTAAACTTTGAAGGTCCAGCGGTGAACAGGAAGTGCAACCTCAAGGTTGTATTGGAACATTCCGATGTGACTAATGGATAAAATAACGGTTATAAATTGCCGCCCTCACAGCTGTGTAATTTTATTAAAATATAACCAATCACATAATTGTATGACCATTATGAGCTATATGGTCGAAAAAGTCGCCATTTTGAATGAGATTAAGTAATTGGTTATATTTTAATAGAACTATACAGTCATGAGGACGGATATTGATAACTGCTATTTTATATGTACAATCTGCTGTAACGTTATCTTCTTAGGCACAAAGCGGAGGTCCTGGTTCGATGTCAGGCCAGGGATTTGTGGTGGAGAGAGTGACACTGGGAGAGGTTTTTCTCCTAGTGCTTCCGTTTTGCCCCTGGTGGTTTTATCCCCACCAAAGAATACTCAATGCTCAGTCATCTGTCACAGACACTGTATAATCTTAGGCGTTACCGGCATCGTTAAAAACACATTGAATCTTCTTCAGCAGTAACATGTTTCTGTGCGGCGTAATGTTTATACGGTTGCTTAGTTTTGTCAGTAAGGGATTTGCGTCTGCACGGGAAAAAAAATCATTGATGAATACCAAATTACAAATAACGAAACATTCAGAATAAAATTCAGTTATTTAGTTGAAGAGAGGCTTTTGCCTCTGAGTCACGAGTCATAACATTCATGTGCTCGCTAATAGTACTCTCTAGTAATAATAATAATAGTAATAATAATGTCTGCGTAGTGTCCTTTTCAGATACACTACCTCGTAGAAAAATGGATTAAGAAATTATGGCGTCAAGTTATCCTGAAACACCACGTTTTTGCTTCTTTTTATAGTTCAATCACATATTGATTCTTTGAATCCGGCTCTTGATACTTACGAATTTCTTTCTAAAATGAAGTCTTGAAGTCTGGTTGACTGGTTTCAGAGTCAGCGTCTTGGCAGTAAGTACAAAGATTTCTTGGTTTTTAGTTTCTCGTAAGTGTACATAGTGATGCAACACTACGGCAAAGAAGGGAAGTTAGGTGTCATTCTTCTTGTTCCTATAAGAGTCACTTTTAAGTTAGAAGCTCTAAAAATCAAAGTTTAAAGGTTCTAGTTCCAGTTGCCAGGCGAATGTGACGTAATACCTTAAAATATGCCATTTCCGTCTCCGTCTCTACCTACTAGTCGTGATAGTCTTCCCGCCACTTTCATCGTGAGGCGTGTATCACATTGGCAATCGAATTAGTGTCGTCAAATCACTGAATACTCACAGAATCACTTAGGCCTAATAAATTGACTGTGATTTCAGAAGACGGAGCAATTGAAGTGATGTTTTACTGAACGACAGTGTTAATTCCTTAGATCATGTAGCGTTGGTGTATGTGAATGAGATATGAGCATGGAGCATTGCTGGAATGACTCTGACAGGAGAAAATCGAATTACTCGGAGAGAAACCTGTCGCAGTGCTACCTTGTCTATCACAAATTACGCGTGGACTGACCTCCGCTGTGACACGTGTGAGAATAAACGTCTGGGTCATGGCACAACAGAAGATACGCAGCTTGGGGAGGAACGAAAATTATGCTTGTTTCAGGATTTCAGGTAAATTGTTTCCTTTACTTAGTACACAAGTAATTTGAGATTACATGATCAATAGGTCGTCAATTGGAACACATTATTAGTCATCGCGGCCTGACCCACGTTTTCTGAATGACAGCCAATCACAGTACAAACAAACTTGCACTGATAGAATAGCACTAACCCCACCGCCTTTAATTAAATTCTTAGGATGAACGTGAGAAACGTTCAGTCTACTCGAATCTGGAACAGTCTCCACATGAAAATACCGTCTTCTGGGATACGACACCATGTGTTGGACAGAAATTTATAAGTGTTTCGGAGGAAATTGCCGCTTCCATGTTTAGGGTATTAGTCACATGTTTTAATGTAAACGTGAGAAGAAATTCTAACCATGAAAATGGAGGCAGCAAGTTCCTCCGAAGCGATGATGAGTTTATAACGCACTTCATAGTAAATCTCCTACACTGAATATTATGGAAGTGGGTTCTCAAGAAACACAATATACAATAAATCACCTTCTGTACCTTCACTGACCTTCGTGTTAATTTATGCCAAAAATTTATTTTTGGGCAGTTTTGTAGAGGATGTTATTTTTCCTTTTTTTTTTTACGTAGTCGCCATAATTAAAAAATTTCAAATGTGTGTTTTATAATTCATGTTATAAATCAATACTGTGTGCCGTGAATTGAGCCGTTTCAAAAACTGAGAAAAGTTTAGAGTTTTGGCAGAAACGTCTGAATCAAAATTAAATGACGCCGACAAATTTTGGCGTAGCGGCCTCCCATTCAGTGAGTACTGGGGAGTAGAGCGGGAGCAGCGTGAAGCTTGTCAGTCTTTTCAATCTAGTGTCAAAGTTAAGATTTCGTGGAGCTTTTCTCCACTTTACGTACGCGGTGACTTATGATCGGGTGTAATTTTAACTTTTGCATGTGGTGACGACATCCAATAACGGATTTAATCAACGTCTGTTCAGTAACTGCGGGGAAGAAACACGCTGACGGAAGCGAACGTGCTCCCACTTTCTGCACTTTGTTCGAAGAAAGCACTGAGACCTCCTAGTAAATTCAAAATATCACGCAAACTTTTCTAAAAGTCCATAAAATATCCTACAGGAAACCATTCAGTATATAGTGATGAAGATGATTGTGATAGTCTTCAATCTGCAGATTCTGCCACTGTTATATGCATATATTCGGTTCAAATTCCTCAGAAATTACACGCTGGGAAAGAACCCCCTAAACCTTGTAACAGCATATGACTCATACTATGCCACTAACACATACACACCTTGGCAACACAAAATTTCCGTGAAGCTAGCAGTAACCGCTGTAGTGGTGACAGGCACAGAAACTACCAATCAAATCGTCAGGTGACATGCCATCGGTGACGTGATAAAAACAGAAACCAGTCTGCACTGTAGGCCATCATGCTTATTAGTTGTTGTGTTTGGTATGTTCAGTGTTTAGTAAATTGGAAAAAGTATAAAATGCGGCATATCTTAAAGTGTAGCGAATTTTTGTGCTTTAGAACCTTGTGATTACGTCGGCGTATTATGTAGACACTCTAAAATAAACATTTGGGTTGAAATAGTGTTGTTATCAGGCAGGTAACTTTATATGCATGCTGGAAGTTTGTATTAAATTAAAGGAGTGCTCTTTCGTTTAATTCTGGGTTGTGTTTTCACAAAGAGTGAATCTGAAAATGAGATTTGGTGTTCGTGAACATGACAGCAGGTTTTCCGAAGCGTGTGTGTGGCGTACTGCATGGTATCGTAATCGGGAAGATTATAACCTCAACATCTGTAGCAGCGTTAGCAGAGAAGGTAGGATGAGAGCCTTTGCTACTGTATTTGATTCAGTATTCTGTTTGCTTTTATATCAATAATGAGTTGCATATTTGTTTTCTGTCAGTACAGTAATCTCTTTTGCAGAGGCGTGTTCCGGGGAATACTCTGTCATGTTGTTCGCAAGAACGTAATGTGACGTAATATCTAAAACTGACTGCGCTTTGAAACATAAACATCGACATTTAGATTACCACTTTTCCTCGTAGGATTATCGCGTTGAATAGAAAGCAAATTCAGAACAAATCTACACATTACACTCCGATTTTCAGCAGTAGCTGCAGAAACGGAGAGAGGGGGAACCAGTAATACCAACAGAATGAACAATGCAAGTACTCATTTTGCCGGTAGACAGCGGTACAGCTTACCGTCAAGTGTGTTGACAGTGACGCATTAGATGAGTAATATAAATTCAGAACGTGGACAGAGCTGATCTTTATGAGGGCTGAATTGATAATCATTGCATGTTCCTGAATTATTTGAACAAACCTGATATTATTTGCTGTTTTAACCCCAATAGTACAATCGGAATATGAATCAGAGTTATCAACTAACCAAGGTTGCACAACAGCCATACTGACGGCAAAATTACAAGAAGGTTTTCTGGCAAATGCTTTATGTGATGGCCCTTTATCCTCTCGTGACAAAAGATGGTAGCACAGTGACAGTTCCTAGACAAGGATTCTGCATAATAACTATCTTAGTGGCGCAGATTTCTTTTTGAGAATTTAACAGTTCTGCAGCTGGTAAAGAACATATTTCTTAATGCAAAAATACACTGCTTGAAGCTCTTACGACGACACAGTTCGATACAATGTTTTCGGGATGCCAGCCACGGCAGGTGGTTCAAATACATAAAATGCTACAAATACCGACTCCCATCTCCAACATTAGGCTTCCGATGAAGGAATCTGAAACGTCGGTTGATCTGAACCACGTGACGTGGTTGTCAATCCGAGAAGATTTTACTGAGGTGATCAGGAAATCCCCCATATTTTATGGAAACCAAAGGTTCATTACCGTGTTCGCACAATCCAAGTATTAGCCCTATCCCGAGCCAGGTGAATCTGGTCTACTTCCTCTCATTATCTTCCTTTAGGAACCGTCCCATCTACTCGTAGATGTTCCAAGCGGTGTATTTGCTTTGTTTTCCCTCTGTGCATTTCTGTTCTCACCCATACGTGAGACATGCCCCATGCATCTCGTTCTGCTCGATTTAATCACCTGAATAACATCTGGCGAGGAGTACAAACCACGGTGCTCCCCATTTTGTAGTTTTCTCTACCTTCTCTAAGCCTACTTCCTTCCTCCTAATTCGAAACGTTTTCCTCAGTACCCAACACATTGAACACCCCCAATATGACACAAGAATTTGCACAACCATACGAAATAAGGCTGGAAATTGTAGCTACGTGCACTTTACATTTATCATTGAATAGCATATGGTAAAACAGAAGTACTGAGCTTCACGTGAAACTGAAAATGACGTAAAATCCCGCAAGGGTGACGGGATTTTATGTTAACAGTTCCATTTTCGACGGAAACACACAAGTGCAAGCCGTGCATGAATAGTCATTATCAGTGACTAAGAGTGAGAGACCAAGTATGACACGCCCGTAAGACTAGTCCGTCTGTAACATTTCGCACTATGCTATATTTCTGTAGACTGAACTACAAACCTGCATTGGAATCCATCTAAAGTGCTGTGTATAAGGCCGGGGGCGTGTATTGCTTCCCACTTTGGTGGCTGATTTCAAACAGTAGTTACTTTGAAATGACGTATAGTGGGTGTCTCGCAAATGGTGAGAGATGGGAAGTAACCTTGAGCCCAATTTGTCATTGTCGTCAGCTGCTGATAAAGGCTGCGGGCCTAGTCTTGCCTCCTGGAGTGCACATGTGCTCTCTCTCAGTACAAATTAACCATACAACATATTACAATCGGGTGAAATATTGTAGCATGTACGTAATGCAGAAGCACGCATGGTAACATAGCTCAAGGGCTTCATCAGGAAATCTTGCTAGGAAACAACGTAACAATGATTTAAATTCCAAAACGCATTGATACTTAAGCAGTTACTTTTTAAAGGTGATTCATCCCCTTGTGTTGTAACGAAAACTAACCAATAATCAACAGCCAAACATATCTATGTAACATTTAAATTACTTCAGGCATTCAGCTACATTTTTCGACTTTACATTGAAGCCATCTTCCTAAAAAAAAGGTAAAGGTTTAACAGCTGTAATATTGATGTTTAAAAATATACGAGTACCTGAGAGTTGTTGAACTTATACCTCTTATATATACTACGCAGCCTGATGATGGCTTTAATGTAAGCCGAAACATGTACCTAATATAATATAATATAATATAATATAATATAATATAATATAATATAATATAATATATAATATAATATAATTAATATAATATAATATAATATATAAAAATTAATCCCAGGCTTGTTTTGGGGAAGAATGCGTTCAGGGTGAGGCGGCGGAACGAAGCGTGTGAAATAAGGTGGACGACACCGATGGAGGTTGAACATAGCTGTCAGTGTGGACGTCATCTCGATTTACTACAAAAAATAGTGTTTTTTCCCCTCTTACAGTCAGTATTAGAATAATCCGTACGCAGATCTTCGCCTTCTATATGCACCGTTTTGTACAAAGAAATTCACTCCTCTCTCTGATGGGTTTCCTCCGTGGAAGTCCCAAAAGTAGTTTTTCTCTTCCGTGATACCCTTTTGACTATATGTAACAATAAAGGTCTGGGAAAAAAGCATAAAAGTTATGGTTGGAGAAGTCTGTCGGAAGAGATGAGTTGGAAGATATAGCGTAGATTGGTGTGTAATATTAAAGTGGATCTAGAAGTATGTCATAAATATAACGGCTAGATTCAAACGGGTCAGGTTAGGGCTGTGTCGGGCATGTGTGAATGTGTTGAAGAACATTTAACTTTTATTAAAAAAAGCAGGGCATTTATGAAGAATTTTTCAGTATTAAATCTGACCAGTGTTGTTAGTTCGGTATCTAGACGATTGTAATCACTAGTAGAGCTTTAGTGGGGATTTGAGTGGAAGTAGAAATGTGAGTGTAAGATAAGAACGAATTGAAACTTGCATTAGCACGGAAATTTGTGTCAAAAATTTGTCTTGGAAGCAAATAATATAACGTAGTAAATACAACACTAGAATAGAGTATAAGAGTCACAGAAGATCTTTCTGTTCAATATTTGTAATTTCCTTTACTCTGAGATTCGATCAGGATAGACAAGAACTTTCTATCTTCTCAGCTTTACCCAGTTTCGGTCGATTTAGGAAGATGTCATGCCTAGAGATGAGACGTGAATGTGTCAACGTGTTTTCTGTCTGAGTACCCTGAAAAGTGGTGGTAGTGGGAGAGAGGAGAAGAGTCTCTTCTACCTCATTCTTTTTGGTGTCTTGACCCTTGATGGGACTGATAGTTTGTCCCGAAACACTGGTAAGGAATTGTGATGTTTTTCTGACCGTGCATCTCAGTATAATCTTAGTATTTGACCAACTTAATGCACAAATTCTTGTTTTATAATAAGTGTATTGTATTATTCTACATATTTCGAGCACAATAGTGCTCGAAATATGTAGAAGAATATAATTACAATTACAATTACTAAATTGGTAAGGAATTACCACTACTCGCTGCGTAACAATCAGAAGATTGTAGTTCTCATTTGCTTCGCGGCGGAAGCCTGAAACACTTCAGTCTTTTTCCCGATGGCGTCATTGCAAAGTTTCATTGACATAATCCTTCCGGCCGCACTATGGCACTCGGGTCGATTCTGTCTATAACAAAACTGAGTACCAGGAATATTTCCTGGGGGCAAAGTCGGCAGGAACTTAGGGATGACAACTATACCACCTTCATGTGGCGATTGTTTTGAAATCTGGAACCCTCAACCTCCTGGAACATTCAGGGCCTGTACAGGGATTTCTTTACTTTTACCTTTACTTCAATTCTCTGTCAGGCGCCGCACCAATGATCCATACTCATGTTCAGAGTGATTTAGCTAGGCTGTTTGGCGCCAGGGACAGTAATCACACTGACAGCTCGTAACAGATATTATGAACTTTACAACAAATCAATTTATTTTTTGAATTCATTTTTGTTTAACTCGGCAATTTAAAATGCGTTGAGCGCAGAAAATGCAGGGTTTTCATTTAAATATTCATTTTGCCTAACCCCCCCCTCCCTTTTTTTTGTTGTTCCTTGGTCTCTGCCACGCGGAGCGTCCACACCGCTCCCGTCCCCACCCACCTCAGCTATGCCCCTGCATGTTAATTCATCTGCCTTCGAATCTGTGTACTGTATATATACTGACAGCGTCGCTGTACTGTATAAATTGCATGAAAACGTGTGCGGTGTAGGTGACACCTTCTTCAAAATACACGTGTAACTATCGTTTGAACAAACAGTGCTGCAGCAAGTCTGTAAGCGTAATGAACGGCAGGAAGAAAAGAAAGTGTGCAAACAAAAACGCTTGATTCATTTAGATAAGAATTAACTCCCCGCAGCAGACACGCTGCATGATTGACATGAACTTAACGACGCGTTACAGCATCCTTCACTCCCAGAATAATTATTAACCATTCTGGAGTCACTGACACGAGAAAGACGAGAACATTGCCACTTAAGGAGGCACATAATTTGTATTCTTCAGCATATATTATTACCGGATCATACCAAGGAAGATAAGGTTTACTGGGACATGTAACAAACATGACATAGGGAAAACATGCTTAACGTTGGGGGTGGGGGAATCAATCACTGTTCGGGCTTAGACATACATGGTATGATGTTATTAGAATGAATCAAAAGGAAGTAAATTGTCATCATCACAAACATCAAGGAATGGACCCTTTGATCCGTTCCGTCTCCAAAGTTACAACTGCTCTCTCCAACGTTTCTTCAGTCTTCCAATTGTTCTCTTTCCTTGTGGTCTGTAGTAGTATGATTTCAAAGGGATTCGGTTTTGTGGCAGGAAGTAAATTGTAAAGGAGGAAATTGAATGTCGAATGTCAAATGATGATTTTTCTGAAAGCTGTTTCCATGTAAGCGAACTTTTTTTTGACCGTCTAGATAAATATGCTATACAGCGAAACCTGTCTTATATGGAACCCGGGCATAACGGACACATGTCTTCAGTGGAAACATTTTACGGTCCCGAGGATGTGGACTCCCGACGGTCGAATCTTTAAATACTTGTATTAAACGGAACCTTTCTGGCATGAAAAAAAGTTCCTTGTTGTTTCATTATAAGTAGGTTTCAGTGCATGTTCAAACAGACATTGCTGCAGGATTCTAATTACAGTCGAACCCGTTTATAACGACGTCGGTTTACGCGTCACCTTGTTTATAACGTCAGATATTCTGTGGTACCAATTAATTCCTCACTGTTAACCATAACGTTATACTCCTCGGTTATAACGACACTCGTTTATAACGTTACTGGCATTATATCCGAGGTCGACTGTAGTTATTTATTCCTGAAACTCAAAACTGTAGGACGAATACAACACATGTTACGAAAACAGTGAAAATGTCCTGTGCAAGAAGAGATTAACGTAGGATGGATCACATTTTTATTGCCTTGACCACAAAGTCATTGCTTTATTAGCAAATATATATTTTTGTTATTTCCATGGCCGTGTATCCCGCTTCTTAGGGCTAATTTTTAAGCTGTGAAAAGATTTCCATGGAATCTGGTACGCAGAACTTCCCACTCGAAGCTACTCTGTGTCTGTGCTTTAATTTTATTATTCATGTCATTAGTATCAACATGGCGACCGTGCAAAGATGCAACGACACTAACACATCTGCTAGTGTAATAGTTTATCATCCTGGTATTTTGTATGGTAATAAATAACTGAAAATACACCATCTTCGAAAGGGAATATAACGGTATGTAGTTCTGCCTTAATGGCAGTAACGAAATGTTGGAAATAGACATGTGTGTTTTGTAAGGGAGATGCATCCTAAAATACCTGCATGTTCTGAATGAACAGATGTAGGCATTGCAGTTGCGACAGTGTAAGCATTTGCTGTACCGTGGTGCAATTTTCAGTAGTGTTATTCTGCACAACTCAAAACCACCTACATCTCTCCATGGAGCAGAGTCCTTCATGAGAAGCCTACCAGTGAAGAAATTCCCAGCATTTTATGGAACCCGAAAGTTCTCTATCGCATTCACAAGAGCCCGTCACCTGTCGCTATTCTGAGCCAGATCAATACAGTCCATGCCGCCCCATCCCACTTCTTGAAGATTCATTTTAACATTATTCTTCCATCTACACCTAGATCTTCCAAGTGATTCTGTCCCTCAGTTTTCCCTACCAAAACCCTGTATACTACATCTCTCTTCTCCATCATTCATGCTACAAGTTCGTCCATCTCATTCTTCTTGATTTGATCACCCGAATAGTATTGTGCGAGGTCTAAAATAATGAAACTCCACTTTACATATTCTCCTACACTCCCCTGGTATCTCGTCACTCTAAGGCCCAAATATCTTCCTCGGCACCCTATTCTCGAACACCCTTGGCCTATGTACGTCCTTCAACTTGAGAGACGACATTATGCACCTATACAACAGGTAAAATTGTAGTTCTGCATATTTTAAGATTTATATATCTGGGTACCGAACTGGGGGACAAAAGATTTTGCCCGAATTATGGCAAGCATTTCCTGAATTCAGTCCGCTCTTTATTTCTTCATGAATGCAGTTTTGACTTGTTAGGGTTGTTTCCAAATATTAACTATACACAGAGATAGAATGGTAGTCTGCGAAATATAATTCTGCCCATCTTCACTAAGTATGGTGAAATATTTTAAGGGCAGTGGGCGTCACATTTTCTTCCCAGAACTTACCAAAAATTAAGGGATTGCTTGCGTTGGCGCTACAAATTTCGCATACGCTCGCTGCTTGTGTATCATGGGACATCTGTCGTGGGGTATGTCTTCCCGAACGTTAGAAGATGCGTGTCAACTTCCTTTAATGTTGCTTGTATGTCATACGGTTGGTCGCAGGTTTTATATTCCTGTTTGCAGATCGTTCACCATGATTACACTTAATGCAGTGCTCGTGGCGACTGTGTTGTGACAGCATGTAAATCTTGCTTGCATGTTGAAAACGGTTGCTGCAGAATAGGTCTCAACTTTTGAAACCATAAATCATCTAACACACTCTATTATTCAGGAAGTTTTTGCGTCTCACATTTTTAATTCACTTCTGTATGTAATTAAAGTCTGAAATTAATCACACATACCTCTTAGACTAGACATTCGTTGTTGCAAACTATAATGGTAGAAGATGAGAGGAAAATAGAATAGGTTCAAACACTGTCGAAGTTTTCAGCGTCTTTGACCGCATGAAAAGTAGTTACAAAAAATAAACAAACAATAAAAATGCTTATTTTGTTCACCAGCCTGTTCAAAAAAAATTAAGGATGGTTCTGAGTTTAGAACTTGGACCAGAAAGCCCCCGAAGATGCGTGCGAGAGGATTTTATCTTCTGGATTCTCGAGTGTTAAAAATGGAAGAAAGAACATTGATTTTATTTTCCTCTTCCACAAAAAAGTGGCAATTACAACTTCCTTTTTTTACCAATTGGTATTCTAAAATATGTTTACATTGAATTTAACGCACAAATCTTGAATTAGGTAAGAGATATCGCTTATTAAACTGTAATTTGTCGTAATCCGCCTATACACGGTTTCACACGCGAGAGAAAGACTTTACCAATCGTCAATAGACCAACATTTAGGCTTGTTTTTTTTGTACGAAAATAAACGGACAAGCATTTTTTTTGTGGACACAACATTTTGACAGAAGGGTGTTCGTAACTCGTCTAGCAATGCGGGAATCTCAATTTGACAAATTGTGTGGTTTACGACAAATTGCCGTTTCTTAAGCGATGTGTTGTTGTAGAACGGAAGGGCTTACACGTATAAATAAATATTTTTGAGGAATGAATCATGTGTTATAAAATTAATAATTCAGCATGGCTAAAGTGGGGGATGTTTAAGTGTTACATATTATTTGCACCACTGGAATGAAAACATAAAACTCTCTAAATAGGGAAATATTGTTTCTACGCTGATGTTCATATACCGCTGTTAGTTGTAGGATGTTTTTCAGACAGAAGTTTTAAGCAACGCCCATTTTTAAATCCGACATCATTCAGAATATAATTACAGTCACCATCATCCCTGACTGTTACGTTAAAAGCACGAAAAAAATTTTGAGCCCATTGTTGATTGCTTGCCGTAGTCTGACCTACGCAGTGTAAATATTGTAACAGCGAGTGTCAGGAAACAAAATATGTACTCCATTAAAGGTAAAACTAAGTTACAGAGAATTACACGATCAAGTGCTTACTGCAGTTTATAAAATGGGGTAAAATAACTAGACATTACACGGACATATTTGGTGTACAGTAATTGCGAATGTGTTCCTATATGCAATAAAACCTTGGTTGCTATATCGATTTTGACAGAGTTCTATCTGCTGCGAACGAACTGTCATGTGTATACCCTGATGATGGAGGGCACAGGTTCCGGTGATAATCAGTACAGTTTTACCACACTACATGGCGACACTTTGTGGAAGACTATTTTCAATGACTTATCGTCGCTTAGAATGCCCATTCACGTCACAGGCATGTATCTAACGTGTGTGGGAGAGCAATTGTCACATCCTGTTATAGGCTACACCGAATGGAGGAAGCATGTCATGATATGGCAGTTTTTTATGGTTCTCTATTTAATATCAGTGTACAGCTTAGTATGGCTAGAAAAAGTTAAGAAGAGAAGACCTCCGCATATGCCGCGGCTTAGTGTCCTCGTGGGTCGGGGAAGGGGCCCCAGAACTTAAGATTATTACAATTTGTTTTGGGCCCTTTGGGACCAGATTCCATCCTTCTGACAGAAGGCACTACGCATGGCAGTAACTTCGCTAACTTCCCGATCGTCGAGTGGCGGCGGCCCCCCGGCGGCTTATCTACGTCACTATTTACAATAAACTAGCATAGAATGAAAATCATTGGGTTGTTTTTGTCTGTTACAACACTAACTCTAGCATGTTGGAATTGTGTTGGGATATTCAGAATATTTTTATGAAATGTATTAAAAGATCTCTATAGAAGGTTGAAAGGTTAAAAAATACCTGCCGTTTTATCGTTATATATTGACCAGACGGGGATGGTAGTAGTTACGAATAGGAACAAGACATGGCAGCAATGAACGGCAGTAGTTGGTGTGATTTATTCTCTATTCTAGTGTCCGCCTTACCCGTCAAAATGCATGAATAACAGTACGGCTTAATGCATAGGCCTACAGATTCGCTTTATCAGTGACAATTTGTCATGGTCGAGCGCATCACTGTTCTGTGTGACCGTTCTGATTCACGGCAGGCGGGGCAGCAGCGACCTTTACTTTTCCAGTGTGCCGTAAGTGATAACCCAAGCGTGCTGGTTTAATGCCTTGCATTTAACGTCAGTTTACCATATTATTTAAAGAGGGCGCTTTAAATGGCTTGTGATGTTAGTTGTTGCATTGTCTTGCTGCAAAAAGAACAAATATTTTCTTGTAATTTAATTCGTGTCCCAACATGGCATCAGAATGAATTGCATGTCGGTGTGAATTTGTGGTCTCATAATTAAATAGGCCAAATATTTACATTTGCAACTGTAACACATCGCACTCGAACCTTAGCGTCATGTAATGGAACCCACGGATTAGCAAAGGGGCTTAATGCGAGTGTTACTCTGACAGTAACACATCCGCTCACATGAAACGGAGCTTCTTCGCTAAAAGTAACGGAGGTGGCAACCGAATGGTCCAGCATACATAACGTTAAGGTACCTGTTCACAAAATTCAGTTTTGCTCCATGATATCTGTCGTAGAATTTGCAAGTAACAGTTGTGCTTTATGGATGAAAATACGGCAGTTTATTTTTCATGTCTTAGCGATGACACAGACACTAACATTGGCTGTACAAATGGAGCCGAAAATTATCCGGAAGAATTATCCCACCTATCATTAATTCCGTCTAGTTTTTTTCTTAACAGTTTCTTTCTTTCTCTTGCTCTTTACATTGCAATCTTCGTTTCGACAACTTGCCATGCATTTGTAAATTGTCTTCCAGTGTGGAACTGGCGTATTTGGAAAATTTCGTCGGAATTTATAACGGATATTCTTATACCAACAGTATTTTGCATAGGCATACGACACAAACCCATCACAGAATCTACACGTCACTCCTCGGGACGTCGCAGCATCGCCGATGAGAAGCATGGAACGAGCTCAAAAAGGGCTTATTGTTTAAGGAAAGCGACTCTTCGGGAGGTTACATAATCGGTAAAATATTCCGGTATATTGCGGTGTCCCAGTTTCGTTTCGAACCGGGTTCTCTTAAAATACAAGTATAAAACATAACCGTGACGTTAGCGCTGACGGTCAAATGGCAGCTGATCGCATTGAGTTCTCCGCTCTTGAAATCTCTGGTTTATTTTAGTTTATATTCTAGTCCGATTCGGATTACGTTTTCCGTCAGGCTGGACATGTCAGAACATGGTGTTATGATAGTGGTCTTGCTTATGAAGGGTACATGGACAAGTACGTGGCGAAGCGTCCGGCATTAAGCTTTAGACAGTGTTTACATATCACCAGGCTGTTTGCCTTCAGTTAGAGGTAGCAGTTTAAACAGGCATTCTGACATCGATTAATCTTGAATGTTTTGTGGGGGTATTGATTATGTCACTATTTAGACGTTTGATGCTAGTTTCTGTGCTGAAGAGAACTGATACGTCGCCATCCTTTAAGATATGGCCGATGTCCGAATGGATGGTCCACGATTTACACCAAACGTATTTTCTGATAATAAAACTGTAATTTTGCCTGTTGTTTTGTATGGGTGTGAAACTTGGTCGCTGACATTGCGGGAGGAAAGGAAGCTGAGGGTGTTTGAGAACATGTTGTTAAGGAGAATATTTGGACCGCGGAGGGACGAGGTAACGAGGGAATGGAGGAGATTGCATAACGAGGAGCTAAATGATTTGTACTCCTCACCCAATATTGTGCGGGGGATAAAATCGAGACGAATGAGATGGGCTGGGCATGTGGCGCGTATGGGTGAGGAGAGGGGGGTGTATAGGGTCTTGGTGGGGAAACTGGAGGGAAAGAGACCACTGGGGAGACCTAGGCATAGATGGGTGGATAATATTA
>Ga0123354_10002187_pt1 | contig 25398 bp, 11 predicted proteins | sample TergutLab28metaG_2_FD_97872 | JGI IMG/M metagenome (GOLD analysis project Ga0123354, IMG submission 97872) | Labiotermes labralis P4 segment gut microbial communities from Petit-Saut dam, French Guiana - Lab288 P4 | ecosystem: Host-associated > Arthropoda: Insects > Digestive system > Gut ...
GTACTTAACTTATCTAGGTAATAATCGCTTACCATCCTCTCCCGATTTCTAAACAAAAATACAAAATCTGTTAAAAAATCGACTCCTTTTTTTTAAAGAACAAAGATACGAGGTAATGAGGTTTTGAGATGACATGTAAACAACTGCTACTGAGGTTGTTTTGTTAGAAAAATAAGGTAAAAATAAGGTTTTAAATATTCCTCTACTGACCTATTGTCGTGTCAACGATGAAATGTTGTATTCTTTGTCCCGTTAGGGACAGGATATTGGTAGAAACAAGAACCCATCCACAACCGAAGTCCCGTTAGGGACGAAATGCTTTTCCTTACATATTACGTCCCTAACGGGACTTCGGGAAACGGGAAATACCTTTCTACCAATATTGCGTCCCTGACGGGACTAAGAAAAACAACATTTTATGGTTGACATGACATTATTAATAAATATATGTCTTTTTTTTTCAATGCTTCAAAATAGTATTTAGCTAATATTTAGCCATAAATTGTTATATTTGCTCAAACCAAATTTTTCTAAATATCTTATGATAAAGAAAAAATGGAAATTAATCGCTGCTTCTTTTTTTGCCATTATATTTATACTGGCAATAGTTCTTTATTGGCAGCGAAATAACATACTGGAACCTTTTGTACATGAAAAAGTGAAAAGATACGAACAGGAAAAGTCAATAAGCATCTCCTATAACAGCGTTTGTCTTTCGGGTATAAACATTTTGAAAATAAACAATTTATCTATTACTCCGGAAAATAACGATACGCTTGTTCATGTAAGAGAGATCGAAGCGAAATTCAATTTATGGAAATTACTTTTGCACCGGAAAATCGAACTGAAAAACCTTAAGATAAACGGACTTTCCCTTTCGCTAACGAATGATAACGGGAAACGGAACTTTGACTTTTTACTGCGAAAAGAAAAGAAAAGTTCCGATTCTGTCCAGGCTGCCGCCAACTATACGCAGAAAATATCCGATCTTTTGTCTTTTTTCTTTCGGTCGATTCCCGAAAATATCCTTATCTCCGAAATGAATGTGCATGCACGAAGCGCTAATTTTTTTGCCAGCCTGAATATCCCCGAGATAAAAATAAAAGATCACCGGTTTTATTCGCAAATCTTGGTAAGCGAAGGGGAAAAGAAACAAAGTTTTGCCTTGGAAGGGGCTCTTTTTCATCATGATAAAAAACTGAAGTGTAAAGTATATCCGTTGAAAAAAGAGTTTGTAGAGATTCCTTATTTGCAATATAAATACCATGCGCAAATAGCTTTTGATACACTGCAATTCCATTTTTTTCCGGTAAGGGACGAAAAAGATTTGTTACAATTAGGAGGCGACATTTCATTCTGTAATTTAAACATACAACATGAAAGGCTTTCGACAGAAGAAATTTCGTTCCAAAACAGCAAAATAGATTATGTGGTGAACATTCGTCCCGATTGTTTGGAATTGGATAGCGCTACGGCAATACAATTTAACAAGCTCAATTTTCATCCTTACATACGGATAAAAACCAAGCCTGAGATTGACCTGACGGTTTTCATTCAAAAGGAGAATTTTCCGGCTGATCATCTCTTTTCTTCGTTGCCTAAAGGCTTGTTTTGCAATCTGGAAGGAATACAAACCTCCGGAAACCTCTCTTACAATTTTTATTTTACGGTAAACATGGCGAATGTAGACAGCTTGAAGTTTCAATCGTCGCTAAGCAGGGATAATTTCAGCATTGATAAATTCGGGAAGACAGATTTCACGGAAATACAAGAACCGTTTCTTTATTCGGCTTACGAAAAGGGGAAATTTGTAAAAACATTTGAAGTGGGAAATTGCCATCCCGATTTCCGGAATTTGGAGGCAATCTCTCCCTATTTAAAATCAGCGGTACTGTTTGCCGAGGATGGTTTCTTCTTTTCCCATAAAGGTTTCGTCGACGACGCTTTACAGTCGTCCATGGTGAAAAATATAAAAGAGAAGCGGTTTGCAAGGGGAGGAAGCACCATTTCCATGCAATTGGTAAAAAATCTCTACTTAAGCAGGGATAAAACAATCACCCGAAAATTGGAAGAGGCGCTGATTGTCTGGCTGATAGAAAATAACAGGCTTGTGCCCAAAAGCCGCATGTTAGAGATTTATTTTAATATAATAGAATGGGGACCGGGAATTTATGGCGCCAACGAAGCCGCCCGTTTCTATTTTAACAAGGATGCCGCCAATTTGACGCCCGAAGAGGCTATATTTATGGCAAGTATTGTTTCTCGTCCTAAAAAATTCATGTGGTTTTTTGACGAAAACCGCGAATTAAAACCGTTTCTTGCTAATTTTTATGAAGTGGTGGGAGGACGGATGTTAAAACATGGTTATATAACGGAAAGACAATTTGAGAATTTAGTTCCTAATGTCAGGATTACGGGAGCGGCGGCTGTTTATTTGAAAACAAATAGTATTGAGACGGAGGAAGAAGAAGATTGGAGATATTAATTTTTGAATTTCCTGAAAAATAATATTACTTTTGTAAAAACAAAATGAGCACTATATTTTATGGAAAATTTAAAGATAAAAGTAGGGATTACGCAGGGAGACATCAATGGAATTGGGTATGAAGTGATCATCAAAACCCTTTTTGATACTCGAATCAACGATTTTTGCATCCCGATTGTCTATGGCTCGTCCAAAGTCGCCGCTTACCACCGTAAAGCGTTGAATATAGAAAATTTCAGTCTGAACGTCATTAACAATGCGACGGAAGCCAATCCGAAGCGGTCGAACATAATTAATTGCACGGAAGACGAAATCAAAGTAGAACTTTCCAAATCAACGGAAATAGCGGGCGAAGCCGCACTACTTGCCTTGGAACGGGCTGTGGCGGATTTGAAGGAGGGATTGATAGACGTTCTGGTCACTGCGCCGATCAATAAGAAAAACATACAATCCGATAAATTTCATTTTCCGGGACATACCGAATATTTGGAAAAACAGTTCGGCGAAGGAAAAGAGGGATTGATGTTGATGGTAAATGATATTCTGAAAGTCGCCGTACTTACCGGTCATATCCCTTTGAAAGATGTCGCTTCGCATGTTACGGAAGAGGCTATTATCAAGAAATTAAAAGATTTGAAACTTGCCTTAGTTCGCGATTTTGGCGTGGTAAGACCGCGCATTGCCGTTCTGGGGCTGAATCCTCATGCCGGCGACGAAGGCGTACTGGGAACCGAAGAACAGGAGATTATTATTCCTGCCATACGTAAGGCGAATGAAATGGGAATTATGTGTTTCGGTCCTTATCCTGCCGACGGATTTTTCGGTTCAGGCAAATTCTGCAATTTTGATGCGGTATTGGCTATGTATCATGATCAGGGATTAGTCCCATTCAAATCCATATCAATGGAAAGCGGCGTAAATTATACGGCAGGCTTGCCGATTATCCGGACGTCGCCGGCTCATGGAACAGCCTACGATAAAGCCGGAATTGGAGATGCATCGGAAGAGTCCTTCCGGAATGCGCTTTATTTGGCGTGTGATGTTTTTAATAATAGGAAAGCCTATTCTGAAATGACTAAAGATCCGCTGAAAAAACAGGAGATTGAAATAAGTGGGGTGGTGGAATGATGATGAGACTTAGGTCTTGGATGTAATTTTTTAGAATCGGAAAAAAGATTTAATTCTTTTTTCTTTCGAGTTATAGGCTGTCTTCTAAATGACATAGAAGGTAGCCTATAATTTTTTCTAGTGCTTCAAAATAAGATTTTACCGTAAAATTATTAACTTTACACAATTAACATTAATTTATACGGAAATAAAAACAATATAATATGATAAGCAAGCCTAAAGAAATTCTTGAATTAGAAAAAATGTATGGTATTACGCTGAATGAAATTGCGTTGAGTGAAAATATTATGGATTATGAAAAGCATAGTTGTTATCAACTCAGCAGTAATAAAGAAATAATAGGATTGAATTTATCCAATAATCAAATATCAGAGATAAAAGGCTTGGAGCAGTTAACACAATTGCAGAAATTAGAATTGTCTCGTAATCGAATTACAGAGATAAGAAACTTAGAACAATTGATGCTATTGCAAGAATTAGAATTATCCACTAATCAAATTGCAGAGATAAAAGGCTTAGAGAATTTAACACAATTAAATAAATTAAGATTGTCTTATAATCGAATCGCAGAAATAAAAGGATTGGAAAGATTAAAACTATTGCAAATATTATCATTGAATAGGAATCAAATTATAGAAATTAAAGGTTTAGAACAATTAACAGAATTAGGATTATTGTCTTTAGTGGGGAATCAAATTACAGATATAAACAATTTGGAACAAAATTCTAAAATGTTTTATTTAAATTTATCTAATAATAAAATAAAAGAAATAAAAGGATTGGAAAATTTAACAGAACTGAGGTACTTAGATTTAGAAAATAACCAGATAGGATCAATCGAACCTTTAGAAGATGTCATTGAGTCGTTTAAGGAATTAAAAATATATGGCAATCGTTTTTCAAATCCACAATTAAAAGAAGAAGATAATTTGCAAGATGTAAAAATGTATTTTCAAACTTTGGAAAAATCAGATTATCCTGTTACTCTTCCAGCCAAAGTAATGTTTCTTGGAAACCATGAATCGGGTAAAACATCTTTTTTACATTTTTTTCAAGAAAATAAATTGAACACAAAAACAACAAGCACGGAAATATTAAGTATACATCAATATTTTGAAAAAACACCTAAAAAAGCACCTGACACTTTGCCTGATGCTATGATTTATGATTTTGGCGGTCAGGATTATTATCACGGATTGTACAGGGCGTTTTTTTCGGAAGATTCCATTAATGTATTGATGTGGTGTAATTTTTTAGATAAAAACCAAATACGCGGAAATACACGCGATTTCACACGCTCGTTTTGGTTACATCAATTACCCTATTATTCTAAAATGAGAAAATCGGCGAACGAAGAACCAATCATATTGGTGCAAACTCACGCAGACGACACAGATGAAAAAAAGAAAAATTATATACAAAATAGATTCAATGGCGATAAAACTTTTATTGATATTAATGGACACGAAAAACAGTTAAACATTATAGATGAATTTTTTGTTGCATTGAAAAATCAAGAAGATACAAAAGATAACTTTAATCTTCAAACATTAAATTATCTAAGATCGAGGTTATTGCACGAAATTGACAAAAAAAGAATAGAAGAGAAAAAACCTGCATATTACAAAAAATTTCTCAAAAAAGTATTGAATACGAAAGAAAAAGAATATACAGACATAAATAAATTATTAGTTAAAGACCAAACATTAGAAGAGTTGAAATATGAATTAAATCAAATGCACTTGCGAGGTTTAGTGATGTATTATAGGGATACAATGCCCGATATTGTTTGGACAAACCCAACGGCGACTGTTAGATATATTCACGATGATATTTTATTTAAGGTAGAAAATGGCACAGTAAAGAAAAAAGATTTTGAAACGAACATTTGTCCCGATGAAAAAATTAGAGAACTTTTGATAGACGAAAAAATTATATTTTATGACGAAAGTAATAACAAAGATATCCAATATATTATTCCAATGAAGTTGTCTTTGTCGAAAGACGACAATAATTTTGAAATAATTAATTTTGATTTTTCAAAACCCAATTTTATTTTAAAATTCAAAAATTTCCTTCCTTTTGGTCTGATAAATAATCTGATATGTCTTTTTGGCGTGCATTCCGACGATAAAAAGCAGTTTTGGCGCGACCAGTTAATATTTACTTTTAATCGAGAATATAAAGTATGGATACGGTTGGATTTTTCACATCTTGAAATAGCTGTGCATATTCATAAAAAAGACGGTATAAAAACGCCCTTTTTATCTTTGTCGAAATTGGAAAAACTGATTTTTATCAATATAATTGATTTGTACAATTGCAAGAAAGTAGAATACTACTGGGATAAGAATAATGAATTATGTATAAACAATGAGTATTATGAATGGCCTGCCGAATTTGGAGAATTAAATATAATGCAGTACGCAAAAATAAAAAATTATATTCAACGACGAGAAATTGATACACCCGAAGATTTGTATATTTCGATAGATGAAAAGCATTTTTTGCAACATTGGACTATTGAATATCTGAAAGAAAATCAAAATACAGTTATAGTTTATCCAATAGACAATGAGAAAAAAATAGATAAAAAGAATCAGAAAACTTATCCAATAGCGTATTATAAACAATTTACAAATAACGAAAAAGTAAAAAAAATGGGAAAGAAAATTTTTATTTCATATTCGCGCAAAGACGTGGAGTACAAAGATGAACTCAAAAAACATCTGAATATGTTAAAGATGTTTGATATTGCAGATAATTGGAGCTGCGAAGACATAGGCATTGAAAAATGGCACGACAAAATACAAAAAGAATTGCAGGAAAGTGATTTGATTATCTATATGTTGTCGGTAAATTTCTTTAGTTCAAATTATATTCTTGAAAATGAAGTGAGAGAAGGAATGAAGCAAATTTCGGCAGGCAAAAATAAAAATGTATTGTGTGTTATTGTTAGCGATTTTGTTGGATTGGATAAACTGAAAGATTTTTTAAAAGATAAACTGATAAGCGACACACAAGAGGCGATTACAAAATTATCCGAATGGCAGTATTTACCTTATTGGAAAACAGAAAATAAAGTAACTGGCAATTTGGAAGAAAAAATTATTCCGTTGAAACGCTATCCACATATAGAAAAGGCTTATGCGCAAATAACGGAAAAGGTATTAGAATTGATGTAAAAACAAGAACGTCCGTGAAAGAGAAAAACATCTTGATTGCGCACTTACGCCGAAGGCGTTAAATATGGATAACCCCTTGCAAGCACAGCGCAGCTCGGGGTGAGGGGGCGAAGGGGTGAGAGCCATATATACTATCCACCAATTCCGTATGGAGTTGAACTACTACGTAGTTCCGGTTTCAGTATGAGTTCCATACTCTGAACTACCCCGAGCTGCGCTTCGCTTGCAAGGGGTTATCTACATATAAGTCCTTCGGACTTCCGCACTATGTACGATAATACCTATTTCCACAAAATATCAAAAACTATTTTCCCATTCCCCGAAAATTCCCTACCTTTGCCCTATCTCTCACATATAATCTTATAATAAACAGTTGATCGCAATGACCAGTGCGGAATTACAACAAGTAAAACAACGTTTTGGAATCATCGGGACGGAGCCGGCATTGAACCACGCCATTAACGTGGCTGTTCAGGTTGCGCCGACCGATCTTTCGGTGCTGATAACAGGAGAGAGCGGTGTTGGGAAAGAGACTTTCCCTAAAATAATCCATTCCTACAGTCATAGGAAACACGGGCAATACATTGCCGTCAACTGCGGAGCGATTCCCGAAGGAACGATCGACTCCGAGCTGTTCGGACACGAAAAGGGATCCTTTACCGGAGCGGTATCCGACCGTAAAGGCTATTTTGAAGTGGCAAACGGTGGAACCATTTTTCTGGATGAAGTAGGAGAACTGCCTCTGACCACGCAGGTGCGCTTGCTTCGCGTACTGGAAGCCGGTGAGTTTATCAAAGTCGGATCATCCAAAGTTCAAAAGACCAATGTCCGCGTAGTTGCCGCTACCAATATGGATATGCCGAAAGCCATTGCAGAAGGGCGTTTTCGCGAAGACTTGTTTTATCGTCTGAATTCCGTGCCGGTGCATATTCCGCCGCTGCGGGAGAGAGGTAACGACATTGCACTTTTGTTTCGCAAATTTGCCGGCGATTTTGCCGAAAAATACCGTATGCCGGCTATTCGCCTGACCGAAGATGCCATGCAAATGTTAATTAATTATTATTGGCCCGGAAATGTTCGCCAATTGAAAAATATTACCGAGCAGATTTCCGTTTTAGAACAAAACAGGGAGATCAACAAGGAAAAACTCCTAAGTTATTTGCCCGAAAATTCGCCGGTAGAGTATTTGCCTGTCGTTTTGAACGGTAATCGCTCCAAAGACAGGACATTCGACAATGAACGCGAAATTTTATATCAGGTATTGTTTGATATGAAAAAAGATATGAATGACCTGAAAAAATTGGTTCACGACGTTATCGGCAAAGAAAATGCAAGGGTTTCGGATGTAGCGGATGTGAGCGATATTTATTCTCCTGCCGATCCGCCGTCGTCCATTATTCAGTCAAATATTCCGCCGTCCGCATCCCCTATTATTAAGATGAAGCGGGATGATATTCAGGATACGGAAGAATACGTAGAAGAGACGCTTTCTTTGGAAGATGTCGAAAAAGAGATGATAAAAAAAGCGTTGGAGCGTCATCACAATAAAAGGAAATATGCCGCCAAAGACTTAAAAATATCCGAAAGGACGCTTTATCGGAAGATAAAGGAGTATGGGCTGGAATAGTTGAGAGTTGAGAGTTGAAAGTTGAAAGTTGAGAATTAAAAATTACGAATTGAAAAAGATAGTTTATATATTACTTTTAGGCGTACTTTGGGGGTTGCCGTCGTGTCTTGTGTCATACAAGTTTAATGGTTCGTCGATTGATTATACTAAAATCAGGACGATCACTATTACCGATTTTCCTAACCGGGCGATGCTCGTCTATCCTCCGTTGGCGACCAACTTTACCGAGGCGTTGAAAGACCGGTTTTCGCAGAGAACCCGTCTGGTCTCCGTTCCGCGCAATGGAGATTTGCAAATAGAGGGCGAGATTGTTGGCTACGATTTGATTCAGGCGGCGGTTAGTGCTGCGGGGCAATCGATGGATACAAAATTGCAAATCACTGTGAACGTGCGTTTTACAAACACAGTCAACTCGTCGGAGAGCTTTGAAGAGCGGTTTTCCGCCTTTCAGGTTTTTTCGAATACTCTAACAATCAATCAAGTACAGGATGAGTTGAATCGATTGATAATTGATGAGCTTATAGATGTGATTTTTAACCGAACAGTCGCCAATTGGTAAAATGACCCGGTCTGAGTTTTTATATATGGTAAAATGTCCTGATGAAATTGGGAAGGAATCCCTTGCCGATTTGCACGACTATGTGACGGAGTATCCATACTCCCAAACCTTTCGTTTGCTTTATTTAAAGGGGTTGCACAATGCGCAGGATATAAAGTATGAAAACGAGTTGCGCATAGCTTCCGTTTATGCTTATGATCGCCTGAACTTGCATCGCTTGATTAACACAAGACCGTTGAAAGAGATTGTCTGTGAGGATTCGGGGAAAAAGAGCGAAGAGCCGTTTTCCCTTCATACTCCCGTATTGGATATTCAGGCTATGCTGGGAATGGAGCCGACAAATGGAAATCAGGAAGATGAGTTGAATAACAAACCTCAAAAACGGTTGAAGCGCCAGGATTTAATTGATGAATTTATACAGGCAAGTGAATCGTCGGATATTACCATTTCTATAAAAGAGCCTTCAAATGCGGAAATAGAACCCGTTCTTCCGGACACTCCAAAGCCGGAAACGGAGGAATTTTTCACCGAAACGTTAGCGAAAATTTATATTAAACAACATAAATTTGAGAAAGCGATAAAAATATTTAAGCGATTAAATTTGAAATATCCGGAAAAAAGTGTTTACTTTGCAGACCAAATTCGATTTTTGGAGAAATTGATAAACAATTTGTGAGACTTATAATTTAAAAAATGGCGTACACAGTAATAACTATTATCATCTTAATCGCGGCTATTCTTTTAATAGGCGTTGTTCTGATTCAAAATTCCAAAGGAGGCGGGCTCGCTTCCGGGTTTGCCGCTCAAAACCAGATTATGGGCGTTAAAAAAACGACTGACTTCATCGAAAAAGCAACCTGGACACTGGTTGCAGTTGTAATTGTTTTAAGCGTTGTTTCCGCCGCATTTCTTCCAAAGAATGAAATAATAAGAGATACGGAATTGAAAGGACAGTATGAGCAAATGCAGCAAACATCTCCGGCAAACGCACCTGATTTTGGGGGAGAGGAAGAATAAATAAGAGATTGATTAATTAAAAATATAAAAAAGGATGTCTATTAAGGATGTCCTTTTTTTGATTAGGGCTAACGCATAAAAACCTCATTTTTACCTTATTTTCCAAACAAAACAACCTCAGTAGCAATGATACACGCACCACACATAACCTAATTACCTAATTTTAACGAAAAAAAAATGAGGTAATGAGGTTGGTGTTATTTATTTCATTTTCAGCTACTGAGGTTGTTTTGTTTGGAAAATAAGGTAAAAATAAGGTTTTTATTAATGCGTTGCCCCCTACTATTTCTATACCGTATTTTCGATAAATGACTTGATGTTGTAAACCGATTATATTGCAATTACCCCGATTTCGCTATATTTTGTGCAAAATCGGGGTAATTTTCAGGAAATGATATTTATTGTAAGTTTATTATCAACAGGTTACTCCTTTACTGAATATCCCAAGCCTACTTCCGCTTTTTCTTCAACTCCTCCTGTTGTTTTTGAGCCTGTTCCAGTCGTTCGAGCCAAGCCGACTTTTTCTGCGGCTTTTTCTGATTTTCCTTGATGACGGTCAGCAGTTTTTCTTCGTCGACAAATTTGCGGATGGCATACGTTTGCAGGATCGTAATCAATGTAGAGACGAAATAATAGTAGCTCAAACCGGAAGCGTAATCGTTGAAAAAGAAGAGGAACATGACCGGCATAATATACATCATTACCTTCATTCCCGGCATTTGTTGCGCGCCGGTGTCGGTCATCTTCATGTTAATATGCGTGTAGATAAGGTTGGTAATGGTCATCAGGAGACAGAACAAGCTGAGGTGATTGCCGAAGTATGGCGAAATAATCGGAATATAGGTATCCCAAGTCCAGATTGCATCATACGACGACAAGTCTTGCGCCCAAAGGAAGCTTTGCTGCCTTAATTCGATGGATGAAGGGAAAAACGAGAACATGGCAAAGAGAATCGGCATCTGCAACAACATCGGCAGACAGCCTCCCATCGGATTCACTCCCGCTTTCCTGTACATCGCCATGACAGCTTGTTGCCTCTCGGTCGGCTTATCCGCCGGAATACGCGCATTGATCTCTTCTACTTGCGGACGGAGTACGCGCATTTTTGCGGAAGACATATATGACTTGTATGTAAGCGGGAATAAAAGAATTTTGATTACGATCGTCATCAACAAGATAATCAATCCGTAATTGCTCATGAACGAGCCGAAGAAATCGAACATCGGAATGATCAGCAACTGATTCACCCAGCGGAAAATTCCCCAGCCAAGCGGTACCAGCTTCTGCAATTGCAGCTGATCTTCACTTGCAACTCCTCTATCATACGATTTCAGGGTTGTATACCTGTTTGGACCGAAATAGTAGCGGAAGCCCGTTTCTGTCTTTCCTGTTGCATCAAACGGGATGAGCATTTCGGTTGTATAAAATTTTAAATATTCGGAATTTTCCGGAGCCATTTCCGTCTTTAGTACAGAGGAAGCTATCTCCCTGTCGGCAATCAGTACGCTGGAAAAGAACTGACCTTTGAAAGCAATCCATCTCAATCCCGTTGTAACCTCTTTTCTTTCATTGCTGCTTTCGCTCAAATTGTCGACGCTGCCCATCAAAGGTTTAAAGTAAAGAGCCGAAAAGCGGTTTTCAAATTTCCTGCCCCTCTCCTGCTGTCTGAGCCTTGTCTTCCAAACAGCGTTTACATCCGAGGAAGCGATCAGGACGTCGCTAAGGTCATTTGCCCGGATCGTAAAATTGACCATATAATCATCCGGGCGCAATGTATAGGTATAATCGAGCGATTTTCCTTCTCCCGCCGGCAAAGCCAGCACAATGGAACTATCGGTCAGCGCTTTCACCTGAAAGTTCATCTCCGAAGTATTGATAATGCTGTTTCCGGTGTTCAACAATAGATTGAAGCGCGAATCTTCTCCTTCCAGCAATACCACCGGGTCTCCCCTGTAGGTATTGAACTCTTTCAATGTCACTCTGTTGACGTCTCCGCCTTTTGTATTGAGCTCTAATTTTATTAACGGATTTTCTAATGAAATAATTTCATTCTCTCCTATTGTTGCAGCGCTGAAAGCGCCGTATTTATCAGCCGCTTTTAGCATTTTGACCGAATCGGACTCTTCTGCCGTCAATCGCGCTTCTTCCAGTCCGGCTAATTCCTGAGCTAACTTATTTTCTTCAGCCCGAACTGTCCGGATTGAATCCTGATATTGGCGATATGCCTCTTTTTGTTTGTCCGTCGGTTGATTTATCCAAAAGAAACCTATAATAATAAGTCCCATTAAGCTAAATCCGATTACTGTATTTTTATCCATAATCTAACTGTATATTTAATTTTTCGCAGCTTGAATAAAGTCCATAAAGAGCGGATGTGGATTCAGCACCGTACTGTTAAATTCGGGCTGGAACTGCGTTCCTACAAACCACTTTAAAGAAGGAATCTCCATTATTTCGACCAATCCCGACTGCTCGTTGATTCCAGAAAAAAGCATTCCCGCTTTTTCAAACTCCTCTTTGTATTTGTTGTTAAATTCGAACCGGTGGCGGTGGCGTTCGCTGACTTCGTCTTTGTCGTATACTTTCCGGGCAAGCGAATTTTCTTTCAACTTGCAGTTGTAAGCGCCCAAACGCATTGTGCCATTTGTCGGAAGCGATGCTTTTTGTTCTTCCATCAGGTCAAAAATCTTGTCTGCTGCATAAGGGTTCATTTCCGTAGAGTCAGCGTTTTTATATCCCAGCACGTCTCTTGCAAACTCCAGCACGGCGCATTGCATTCCCAAGCCGATTCCAAAGAAAGGAATGTTGTTCTGCCGGGCATATTTTGCGGCTTCCAGTTTGCCCTCCACCCCGCGCGTGCCGAATCCCGGAGCCACCAGAATACCGTTCAATCCCTTCAATGTTTTTTCTACATTGGAAGCGTTTATGTTTTCGGATTGGAAAAACTGTAGATCCAGTTTCCGGTCGTTATAGGCGGCAGCATGAATCAGCGACTCGACAATCGACTTGTAGGCGTCGGGAAGTTCGATGTATTTGCCCACTAAACCGATTTTCACGCTTTCTTTCGCATTTTTCATTTTATCGACAAAAAATTTCCACTTACCCAGATCGGGTTGTTTTTCTGTCGGAAATCCAAACTTTTTCAACACAACATAATCCAGCCCTTCTTCCTGCATTTTCAAGGGAACTTCGTAAATGGAAGAGACGTCAATTGATTCAATTACCGCTTCCGGTATCACGTTGCAAAACAGAGCTACTTTGTTTCGTATCTCCCTGTTCAGCGGATGTTCGGTGCGGAGAACCAATACATCGGGTTGAACACCCTGTTCGAGCAATTCCTTTACGGAGTGTTGCGTCGGTTTGGTTTTTAATTCTTTTGCTGCCGCTACGTATGGCACATAAGTTAAATGGATGCACAAGCAGTCGTGTTCCATTTCCCATTTGAGCTGACGCACGCTTTCGATATAGGGGAGGGATTCAATATCGCCGACTGTTCCGCCGATTTCGGTAATGACAAAGTCATACTCGTTGCGTGAAGCCAATTGCTTGATGCTGTGTTTGATTTCATTTGTTATATGGGGAACAACCTGTACTGTTTTTCCCAGATAATCGCCCCGGCGTTCTTTTTGGATTACATTTTGATAAATGCGTCCGGTAGTGATGTTGCTGTTTTGGGATGTAGGAACGTTCAAAAAACGCTCGTAATGTCCGAGGTCCAGGTCTGCCTCATGTCCGTCAATCGTCACATAACACTCGCCATGCTCATACGGAGTCAGCGTTCCTGAGTTTATGTTGATATAGGGATCCAATTTTTGATTGGCTACCTTATAGCCTCTCGACTGCAAGAGTTTTCCCAACGATGCGGCAATAATACCTTTCCCCAAGGAAGAGGTAACGCCTCCGGTGACAAAAATATATTTTGTATTTCCCACTTTATGTCAGTTTTAAAATGAACTAAACTGCAAAGTTATAAAAAAAACAGATAGCGGGTGCGGTGCGGACGGCAATTTTCATTCAATTTTTGATAAGTTATTGACTGTTTTTGCGGAGATGATTAAATAAAATGCTTATCCGCAAAAATATCTCCGTTGTCGCCGACTTAAGGCTGAAAGCCTTTTAGCAATAGCGATGGGCAACGCCCATCGAAACAAGCATGAACGATAAGCCAAGCCCTTTCAGGGCGAAAGCCTTTAACTGCAATTGCTTACACCCTTTCAGGGCTTAGCCGGAGAGTGTCTTTCCTAGATAGGGCGCTGCCCTATCCTATTGCTCGTGCCCTTTCAGGGCATTGGTTCCGAGCTACTTACAAGGTTTCGAACACTTATGCCCGGAAGGTTGAATATCTAATCTAAATAGCTCATTATAAATAGTTCAACCCTTCGGGTTTTGGGAAGATGGATATTCCGCTCACCGCTCATCCCCAACCCCCAATCGCTTCGCTTCATTGGGGGTTATTCATATTCAATCCTGCGGATTGGGTTTACTGCTTCTTAGGAGTATTTTTGCGGATAAACATATTATATAATAAAAGGAGAGGCGGAACAATTACTTGTTCCGCCTCTCCTTTTTAATTTATTAATCGAGACTTTTTAGTCTGTTACAATAAGCACAACGCGTCTGTTCTGCCTTCTATTGGCTTCTGTTGTATTCGGCGCAATAGGTACAGATTGTCCTTTTGAGACTGCGGTTATCTTTTGAGCATTGAAACCTTTGCTTATCAAGTATTGACGTACTACGTCGGCACGTCTTTGTCCTACTCTCATATTAGCGGCTTCAGTACCTATGTTACAAGTATGTCCTTCGACTATAATTCCAACATTGGTTCCATACTTCGCGCGTATATCAGCTATTTTAGCATCGAGTATTTTCTTCATATTTGAAGACAACGAGCTTTGATTCAAGTCGTATCCTGCCAAATACTGCTCAATTCCTTCTCCTGACATCTGAATGCTGTACGCACCTTTCACGGAGGATCCATATTCGGAAACAAGTCTATGCAAGCTTTCGATTATCTCTTCATCAGAAAGAGTTTGATCGAATTCTTCCGTTGTTGTACGAGGAGGAGCCGGAGGCTTAACTTTCGGAGGAGCTGGAGCCGGAGGTGTAACTTTCTCAGGTTCCGGTGCTGGTGCTGGAGCCGGTTTAGGCGCCGGAGCTGGCGCTGGAGCCGGTTTAGGCTTGGCTGGTTCCTTAACCTTAGGTTCTTTTTCACCCTTCTCTTTTTGACACAAGTTCACGCCCAAACGGATTTTCACTCCGACAGCAGCCGGTGATGCGCGGTCAACAAAAGATTCTGTCCTTCCGTTGCTGGTATATTGTGAAGTAAGCGTTGAGTTTGTCGTGAAGTTTGCAGGATTGGTCTCGTTGTACACCAGAAATCTTTCTCCGTGTCCGCCTTTTATAATGTCGTTGAAGCCATATTCAAAGTAAGCGCCTGTGTAGAGCGACAATACTTCGCTAAGTTTCCATTTTATACCTGCTTCAGCCGTTCCCATATAGGCAAGGTCAAAATCCAAGTCTTTTTTGGCTCCGGTTCCTTTGAATTCTCCGTAACCCAAATAGATAGGATCAAACAGTTCCTGATTCCAGACTTCATAATAACCGGAGGTTATAAGAGTGGAATTTTTTGACTGCTTGTAGTTGCCTGAAACCGGAATACCGAGCTTAAATCCTAACGAAGCGAAGAACTTGTGTTCTCCTCCCGTCTGGAATTGAAGAGCGATCGGAATGTTGACATTCATCAAATGTTGTGTCTCTTCGTAACCGTTGAATTTTGTACGAAAGTTAACATCATTTCCGTCTGTTGGATCCACAGTATCAAAATTATCGGTCAATCCGTCTACTTTCATTTTAGTATTATAAAATGCCAATTCTCCTCCTGCGAGTATGCCGAAGTGTTTTGAAAAGTAGAAGGTATATCCTAAACCGAATGCTCCGCCTAACTGAGGAGACCAGTCTCCTAAATTAGGGCTGTAGTACAATGTAGAGAAGCCGCCGGCTCCCCATACCGAGAACTCATGTTTGTTGCATGTTTTGCCTGTATTCTCGGACGGAGCCTGCCCCGAGCTTGCGCTCGGAGCCGACTGTTGTCCGTAAAGGTTGATAACCGCAAACAGGCATGCGAAAATTAAAATCCTTCTTTTCATCTTATTTGATTGTTTGATTTTCATTGTATTTTTCCTCCTGTTTTATTTTACGATTACTTTAAAGATTTCTTCTGTTTCAGAAGACTTGAATTTCAGTACATATACTCCTTTTTCTTCAGGTAAACGCACCGGAGTGATCCGTTGTGCTTTTACTCTTCCGATGTAAGAGCCGAGAGGGCTGTAAATTTCTATATGCGCTGTTTCTAATACAGATTCGTCTATATCGGCATTTACATATACCATTTGTGAAGATACCAATGGATTCGGATAGACGCTGATAGAGCCTTTAGCCTGATCAATGTGTATGTCTGCTGGACAAGTCCAGTAGATACCACCGTCGATATCCGTCAATCTGACTTTGTATTCTGCGGTTTCACTCAAAGTCAGTCCATTAAGATCGCCTTCAACATAGTATCCGCCTTTGCCTGCACCATGGTCGCCTTCTTTCACTATATGACCGTCTTTGTACCATACATAACGGGTAAAGTCGAAGTTGCCGTTGGTGTCAAAGTTGTTGTTGATAACCAGGATGTGGTTGTCTTTCTGGATGATCTCTATTCCACCTACTACGGTTACAGGGCTGCGTGTTTCGCTTTTACAATTACCTTCCATTTGAACGGCATAGTAAGTGTGTCCTACTATTAATAGCTCGTCAGGCGGCAATAGTTGACCACCTTCTTCCGAATCATACCACAAGATATTTTTTCCGGATGGTTGTAAGCTGGCTATCGTAGCGTCGGTCACGTCGCAGAACGATTGACGACGTTGCGCTACAGGTGCAGGAAGTCCGTCTCCTACCGTAACAGTTACTACTGTGCGGGTTATGCTCTGACAGTTTCCTGTTCCTTGCGATGCGTAGTAGATTCTGCTAACCAGTTCGTCTTCAAGCGACAAGGCTGTACCGCCGATTGGATCGGCATACCATGTTACATTGCTGCCAATTACTTGAAGGTCGGCTACAGTACTTCTACACATGAATGATTGTGAAGAGCTTGCCTGTGGAGGGTCGGTAGCGCCTATATTTATTACTACCGCTTGACGTTTGTCAAAGCCGGTTTGGCAACTGCCGGTACCTGCTCTTTGAGCTGCATAGTATGTTGTAGAGCTCAATAACATCGCAGGATCAAGGGCTTCTTCAATAGGGCTGTCCCAAGCTGCGTACCATACAATTTGACTGTTCGGTAATTCTACAGATGCCAACGTAGTTCCTTCGCAGAAGTTTTGCGGAGTTCTTACTTCCGGATCCGGAGCAGACGGTCTTTGTGTACCGCGGTCAATAGTTATACTTACCGGAGTACGTACCGCGCTTTCGCAATCACCGGCAACAAAGGCTGCATAGTATATGCCATCGACGGTAATATCGGTAGTAAGCGGTAACTGGGCGGTAGAGGTTGCGTCTGCATACCATACGATATTTCTGGCGCTATCGGCAGGGAGAGCAACGTATTGCAATGTAGCCGGCGCGCATAAGGTTTGCGGAGTTTTGACATTCGGTGAAGGTACCTGACGTTCATTGTTTATTATAACTTTGACATCAGTACGGTCAGCGCTTTCACAACTTCCGGCGCTTTGAGAGGCGGAATAAATAACACCGTCTTCCAATTCTGTATCTGCAGGTAATGGAACAATTTCGTTTTCTTTATACCATTGGATACCTACTCCTCTTGCTTGCAGATTAGCTACAGTAGCTCCGTCGCAGAAGTATTGCGGGTTGACAGCTATCGGAGCGTTCAAATCGCCGTCGATAAGACGTACCGTTACGCCTGTTGAGAAGCCACTGAGGCATTTGCCCAATGGAGCTTTGGCGTAATAAGTCGAGCCGTTGACTAATGCAGTGCTGCTTGGTATTGAGTCAGCATCAGCTGCGCTTGTACCTACGTACCATCTCAAGCCTTTCGGCATCAAATCGCCTACTACAGCGGATGAACAGAAGGATTGCGAGGCGGCAATTGATCCCGGAAGAACCGGAATATCTAAGTTTGCTACCACAGCTACCCGTTCAGTTACACAAGATCCGGAGCTTTGAGCAGCCCAGTAAGTTACGCCGTCTTTCAATATCCATTCTGGATCATTTGGACCTAATTGAGTGATTGCGTTTTCGGTTGCATACCATACAATGGCAGATCCGGTGATCGTCAAGTCAGCCAGCGTAGAACCTACGCAAAGCGGCGGTTGAATAGCCGGAACTTCCGGTGCGCCAGCTCCTGCGTCGCCAACTAAGATCAGCACTGCGGTGCGGTTGTCGCTTTCGCAACTGCCTGCCTGTTGAGCGGCATAGTAGGTTACTCCGTCGGTCAGTATCGTAGCAGGATCAAGGGCAGTGCCGCCTGTATCGGATATATACCATACGATCTTATTGTTCGGAACAGGAATGCTTGCCAAAGTGGCTCCCGGACAGAATGTATATTCGTCTTCCAGTTGAGGTGCAGCCGGATTGTCTTGTACAATGTTTATAACAACACCTACCTTATCAGATCCCGGACATTGAATTCCTGCGCCCGAAACAGCATAGTAATATGTTTTGCCGTCTTCCAGCAAATCGGTCAATTGTAATACGTTGTCGGCATCGTCATACCATACAACTGAAACAGCGTCGTTGGTAATGATGTCTTGCACGGTTGGAGTTCCACATAAGTCTTGCGGACTGGGTATGACCGGTCTATTCGGTATAAAGTTTCCAATGCTTACTCTTACCGGCGTACGCGTAGCGCTTACACAACCGGCAGCAGTGCTTGACTCTGCCCAATAAGTAGCGCCATCGTCCAAGCCTGTTGTTGAAACTAATTCTGAGGTTCCGTTTTCAGCGTCATACCACTTGATGCCAACTCCGGTAGCGCGAAGATCGGCTACAGTAGCCGCTTCACAGAATTCCTGAGGAGTTACAGCTATCGGCGCTGCCAGCGTAACGCCCAATGTTACTGTTACGGCAACAGGGTCGCTTGCGCAGTTTGAAGGTGTTACGGATCTTGCATAGTAAGTGTCGCCGTTAACCAACGCGTAGTTGTCTGCCAACGCGGTAGTAGCAGTTGCCGATGCATACCATTTCAAGGTATTGAGAGGCTCGTCTATTTCGGCATACAGGTCGCTTACGAATGTTGCGCCGGCGCCGGTACAGAATGACTGGTCAATCGCTACCGGTTCGTTCACAGGATCACAAGTTCCCGTCTGGAAAGGACCAAGCGGCGGACTTACTGATATGAAAGTGTTGGAACTTTCAAAGGTGTACTGGATAAAGCTCCATGCGTAATAGTTCGTATTAGCGAAAAGTCCATCTAATGTCATTTTGTCAGCAAACGACTCAGCGGTAGAGGTGGTCGTTTCCCACACGATAAAAAATGTTTTACCGTTGACGACAAATTTACCGGCGGCCATTTCTGCTGCGCTCGGGAGGTATTTTACTCCGTTAATAGACAATGAATCGGCGAAATCACCGGTGATGATGTCGGCAGATTCATCTGAATAAATAAAGCCGTGGACCTGAATCAAGTCATTTTTTAAAGAGCCGTTGTTAGGGGCGTCACTTCCGTTGCTGTTGCTCACAAGCAATGAATTGCCTGCAGGCAAGTTGCTGCTGTTGCGGTTGAATGTACCCCAAAGGTCTACCGAAGTAGCAGTCTTTTCAGTGGCTACAGAGTCGGCTTCAGAGAATGAAGCGGAACGGTAGGTGAAGAGTTCCCGTACTATAGTATGTCCCTCAGACGGACCTAATCGTCCGTACGAAACACTTTGTCCGCGTGATCCCCAGAAGGAAGATATCCATGGAAAAGTCTCCTGGCAATAAAATCCTAAATCCGATTCAGTAAGATCTGTGCCTGGGCTAGTCTTATTGAAATAGATCTTAAAGATCTGCGTCACCTCGGTAGCCGGCACTTTCAACGTGTCCAAAGGAGACATGGTAGCTATTTCCACGATAAAAGGAATTTTACCGGTGGTGCCGATTTCCGGCGGATAGAAATCCGCTGTCCAATCGAATGCTCTATAATTCTCAAACACCGGCGCCAAGGTCACTGCGTCTCTTGTGAGAGGACCGCCCGGATTGAATGTTGCACCAAAGGTCTTATCCGTCAGAGTCAATGTCGACTGTTGGTACAAAAAGGTAAGTTGAATACTGGAGGCTCGAATCACACCCAGCATCGCTACTTGTAACTCTACGTTGTTGTCTGTTTCGGCTATGGTAATTACCATGCGTGAATCATCGGTAGCTATCACTTTGCCTTCCGCATCCAAGTATGGTCCCGTTTGGGCCTTCATTGCTGAAGGCGCCAAAAGGAGAACAACCGATATTAGTAATGCGTATACGCTACTAATAAGAACTTGATTTTTCTGTTTCATTTTCATTACTATTTCGTTTTTATATTACATTACTTAATTAAGGACACTCATAATTCCATTCATACCAGTCGAAGGTATCCTGGTAAATTTCCACATCCGCTCCCAGATGATTCAGTATATACTGCATATCTTGAGCAACGGTTACTCTGCTGTCTCCATTCAGGTCATACCATGGAAGGTAGGAAGGTGAACCATACGTGGATATTTTCGTCTTCATAGACGACATATCTACCGGTTCTACCATCAAGTTTCCGTCTACGTCGCCGGCTACTAATTCCCAGTGGCGATTCAAGCTATTTTCATCAGTTACCGTAACTTTCACAAAGCGGCTTACGAATCCTTTACGTGTGATATGGAGCAAGTAATTGCCCGGAGCTACATTTTCGAAGACAAACAATCCTACAGGAGCGGAAGGTACCTCGTTGCCTGTTACTTTAGGATAGTTGATTGGATCTTGATTGCTCGGCTTGTTCAACTTTTCTGTCCAGCGGAGTTTTTCGCCCGCATTATCGAAGCTGCCTATTGTTCCCGGATTTTTCGGCGTACTTGCTACAGGTATGGTTCCGTCGTAGTAAGTTGCATATTCGCTACGCAATACAGGGTATCTCAAGGCTGTTCCGAGAGGATTCGAGCTGCATTGCGGCGGTACGGACGTCAGTTTAACAATAACAGGGAATAAACCGTCGAACTCGGAAGCTCCTACATGTACGAATGGGAACATGGTTCCTTTTATCGTAGGACAGTTGTCGTATATCGTTACTGCCGTACGCGGGCTTTCACAATTAGCCGATGTCTGAGCAGCATAATATGTTTGTCCGCCAACTAATGCAGTAGCAGCCGGATCCAACTGAGTGGTGCTCGTCTGAGTATCATACCATACAATTCCGCTGCCTGTAATTGGAATATTGAGCAATGTCAATCCGCTCATGTTATTAAGACAGAATCCACCTTGTGCAACCGGAGCCGACAAGCTGCCGAAGTTTACTTCTACCGGCTGACGGGTTGCGCTTTCACAGTCGCCTGCTCTTTGAGCTGCGTAGTAAGTTCCCGGCTGAAGTTCAGTTCCCGGTGAAAGGGCTGTACCGCCAGTCTGAGCTGCGTACCACAAAATCTGATTGTTTGGTACGGCAAGATTAGCTATAGTAGCTCCTGCACAGAATTCTTGCGGAGTAATCATTATCGGAGCTTCAGGAATTGCTCCGCTTATGGTTACGCTTACTTCCGCTCTGTTGGCGCTTTGACAAGTACCGGCTACCTTGGCAGCAAAGTAAGATTGTCCGTTTACCAGCGGAGCGTCCAATGGCAACTCGTTACCGCCTGTTGCGGCGTCATACCATTTGATATTGCTGCCGTCAGTAGCAACGTCTGCCAATGTCGGAGAACCGCAGAAACTTTGGTCGACTGTAATTATCGGTGCATCCAATACAACACTGGCGACAATCTGAGCGGTTACGGCAGTACGCAAAGTGCCTTCGCACGCATCGGAGCTTTGGCTTGCGTAGTAGGTCGTACCACTTACTAATGGAGTGGTCAACGGCAAATCGATTACATCGGTAAGATTGCTATACCACTTGATATTGTTACCATTTACGAGAAGGTCAGCCAATGTACCGCTGCCGCAGAAACTTTGCGGCGTGCTGGCTATCGGAGCCATTGTGTTCGGATGCAGGGTTACTGCTACAGGCACTCTCACACTTTCGCAAGATCCTGAACTTTGAGCGACATAATAAGTAGTCGTGCCGGCAGTTAATACTGTGGTCAACGGCAATGGCGTATTGTCGGTTTCGTTTGCAAACCATAAGATTCCGATACCGTTGATGTTCAAGCTGGCAAGCGTACCGCTACCGCAAACAGAGAGGTTAGCCGGAACGATAGGAGCATCCATGGAGGTTCCGATCTCAACTTCTATTGGTAAGCGAGGACCGCTTTCGCATCCGCCTGCACCTTGAGTAGCATAATAAGTACCGGTTGCTAAAATAGTACTGGATGGTAATTGTGAGCCGCCGGTCAATGCAGCATACCATCTTATCTGATTGTTAGGTACCACTATATTGCTTATCATAGCGCCCAAACAGAATTTTTGAGGCGTTTCGATAATCGGAACAGCCGGAGGAGTTGTGCCTATGGTGATAGCCACGGCTGTACGTCCTGTGCTTTCGCAACTTCCTGCCGTTGTGGCGGCATAGTATGTACCGCTGACAGTGATAACAGTAGCCGGATCCACTAAAGAGCCACCCGTTGCTGCTGTATACCATTTGATATTAGCAGGATTGATGGTGGTAGGGAGAGCTACATCCGCCAATGTCGCAACTGGACATAAGCGTTGCGGAGTAACAATCGCCGGAGGATTCAATACTAATGTGTTGTCGATGACTACGTTTACTGGCGTGCGTGTTGTACTTTCGCATAAATCTGTGCTTTGAGCAGCATAGTAAATAGCTGAAGTCAATGCGGCGCCGCTAAGTAATGCTGTTCCGCCTTCTGCTTGCAGATACCATTTGATGCCGGTACCGGCAGCTTGTAAGTTGGATACAAAGGCGCCATCGCAGAATACTTGAGGAGAAATTGCAGATGGAGGAGTCAAACCGTCGGTCAATACTCTTACGACTACTTTTTTACGTGGTCCTTCGCAAACCTCTGATCCTACAAAGTATTCTCCTGTTGCTAATGGAGTAGTTAATTCCAATGGCTCATCACTGGTAGCAGACGTATACCATACAAGTCCTGCACCTGTTGCCGCCAGATTGGCGACTGTTGCACTGAGACAGAAGGTCTGCGGATCCGGCGCTACTGGAGCGTCTGGAGTTCCGACATTGACATTAATAGGAGTACGTCCGATGCTTTCGCAAGTACCTGCCATTTGTTTAGCATAGTAAGTGCCTGTAGTCAGTACAGTTTCCGGTACCAATGGATTTTCGCTTAGAGAAGTAGCAAAAATCTTTATCTGGTTGTTTGGTACTGTGATATCAGCCACCGTAGCTCCCTGACAGAAGTTCTGCGTAGGAGGAGTAATCGTCGGAGGTCCCGGTACAGTTGAAGGAACAATGTTGATAACCACTGCCGTACGGGTTGCGCTTTCGCAATTTCCGACGCTTATAGCAGCATAGTATGTACCGGTAGTCAATGGATCGGTTGATGCGAATTGAGTACCGCCTATATTTGCATTGTACCATACTACATTGTTTATACCTGTTGGTATGATAATGTCAGCTATAGTAGCCGGACCGCAAAGATTTTGCGGGTTAGGAAGTATTGCCGGAGCTGGTAACACCATATCTTTGATGATGACGGTTACTGCCGTGCGGAGCGTGCTTTCGCAGCTACCAGAACTTTGAGCGGCGAAGTAAGTCTCTCCGTCAACCAGCGGATCAGTCGCTGCCAACAAGTTGTCACTGGCATCATACCACTTGATATTCAAACCTGTAGCAACAAGGTTGGATATGGTAGCGCCCGTACAAAGCGTTTGCGGAGTAGTCGCAGACGGCGGGTTCAAATTGCTGGTTATTACGCTGACCGTAATAGCAAGATAATCAGTTCCTATACAGCTACCAGAGCTTTGAACGGCATAATAAGTCGTGCCATTCGTCAATGGAGTGTTTGATGGAAGTGCAGGTGGAGTTAACGCAGCATCTGCAAACCACAGGATTCCACTGCCGGTTACTTGCAGGTTAGCCAACGTACCGCCGCCGCAAAGTGATTGATTAGCCGGTCCGGTTGGAGCGCCAGGGGCACCGATATTGATGAGTACCGGTGTACGGTCTGTGCTTTCGCAACTTCCTGCACTTTGAACGGCATAATAGGTAGCGCCGTTAACTAACTGGAAGCCTGATTCGAGAACGTTTCCGCCCGGAGCATCTGCGTTATACCATTTGATCTGGTTGTTCGGCACAGCGATGCTGGCAATTGTTGCAATGTCGCAGAAAGCTTGCGGATTAGGAGTAATCGTCGGAGCATCCGGCGGAGTCGTAGTTACAGTGATGGCAACAGGCGTACGGGTTGCGCTTACGCAAGTACCGCCGGCTGTCTTCGCCGCATAGTAAGTAACATTAGCCGTAATATTAACAGTAGCCGGATCCAATGGAGAACCGCCTGTTGATGCTGTATACCACAAGATACTGGCAGCATTACCGGTAGTGGTAGGGATGGCTACATCAGCCAGCGTTGCCGGTATACAAAGGGCTTGGTTAGGGATATTCGGCGCACCTACTATTATTGTATTGTCAATAACTACATTTACAAGGGTACGGGTTGTGCTCTCGCCGCAGGTAGCGTTTGTCTGTGCGGCATAGTAGTTGTTGCCGTTGGCTAACGGTTCATCTGTAGGAAGCACTCTTCCGCCTGTCGGAGCATCATACCATATAATAGCATTACCGGTAGCTTCAAGAAGGGCTACGGTCGCACCGCTACAGAAAGTTTGCGGAGTAGTAGCGCCCGGCGCATTCAATCCTTCGGTTACTGTAACGGTTATAGGCAAACGGTTGGCACTTTGGCAGTTGCCTGGGCTTTGGGATGCATAGTAAGTAGTTCCGTCTACTAATGCAGTAGTCGATGGCGATGTGTATTCGGTGCCGCCGGTCATGGCGTTATACCACCTGATATTACTACCGGTTACTTGCAAGTCATTCAACGTACCGCTGCCGCATATTGTTTGAGCGGTTGGACCGTCTGGTGCAGGTAATGTTGAGTTATTGATCTGAATGGTAACCTCCGTACGGACTGTACTTTGGCAGCTTCCGGCTGACATGGCGGCCCAATAGCTGCCTTGGCTTAAGATCGTGCTTGCCGGCAAGAGATTGCCTCCTGTAGCCGCGTCATACCATAGGATTTGGTTGTGTGGTACGGCGATGTTAGCAATGGTCGCTCCTGTGCAGAAAGATTGCGTAGAAGGAGTAATCGTCGGCTGAGCCGGTGGAGTTGTA
>Ga0123354_10002189_pt1 | contig 25394 bp, 9 predicted proteins | sample TergutLab28metaG_2_FD_97872 | JGI IMG/M metagenome (GOLD analysis project Ga0123354, IMG submission 97872) | Labiotermes labralis P4 segment gut microbial communities from Petit-Saut dam, French Guiana - Lab288 P4 | ecosystem: Host-associated > Arthropoda: Insects > Digestive system > Gut ...
ACAGGAACCAAATACGTTAGAATTATGAAACAAACTGCATTTTGAAGGAAAAAAACGGAGAGTATATACCATGTTTAAAATATTCAGTACCTATATTTGTTGAATAAATATATAAAATGCAACGTTTAGAGGTTAGCGGTGCGGTACGACACCTATAGGGGTCGTTAGGCGTCAAAGGATTAATTTCTTTACTTACGCTATGCCACAGATGCGGGCTACTTTTTCGTTGCCCATTCTGTATAATTTCTCATCACCTAATGTGGTTCAAGAAACGTTACAAGATAGCAGGTGCCAGGTATAACAGTTACACTATGCCTAAGAATCTAGTATGTGTGGAGTTTTAAATTCAGTCCACTTTGAAATCTTTTGATAATTTTTCGGTAAGAGAATCTAAAATTGGCAGGCGATGTGTAAGCAAGTGTCACCCTCGTCCAAAGTTTATTTTATTTTATTTTTGTCTTGAAAGGCAACAGTTTGATACGGCTGGACGTCGTCAATTAATGGAGTGGATGTTTGTACTAAAACAAGAAAACAAGAACTTGAATCCTTCTCTCTGTGCACTAACTGTGTCTCAACGAAATTATCAGAACAATAGACGTATTGTTCCAACAATAAAACGCTACCTCTCTTTTCGAAATACGAGTTAATTTACCCCTCTTTAGACTATTTTTAGAAAACAAGGAGCCATTTCATTGTGTTTGTCTATTTCTTTCAGATTTACTTTCTCATTTACATCTCAATCCAAGCACATTATTTGCCGAGACTCAATAATGAGTTGGTACACAAACAAGACGTTCACATTTTTCTCGTTTCAAAACAGATTTGCATCTGGAAGACTAAGAAGGCCATTGTCTCTGTTTAACCTTTCAAGTCACAGAGTGGTTATTGTGTGTACTACCTACTTTAACATAACGACTGTCCATTTTCAGTATGATTCCGAGTATAAACGTATCGATTTCCATTGTCAGCTTTAAATGATTTTTTTAAAGAAGTGAAAGTAATAGATGCTTAAATTCAGTACTCCGTCCCACATCTACTAACCTGAGCACTTCGAGGATGCGATACATTAAGGAAATAAGAGTGGTTTTTACGTTGAGGGACCAACTGAACGCTCTGCATGTTGTTATGATTAATTGTGACCTTCAATGAGTTAACGTGACAATGAATTTTACTTTATTAATGTTTCTTACTCGGAGGTTCAAACAGCCTCACGCTGGAGGAAGGGATCCTATGAATCGTCGTCAAATCTACCAGAATATACGGCACCGAGTCTCAGAGAATCCCCTGTTATGAAGCAGTCGAAATGTATCTGTGTTTCGATTCTCGAATTTGCGAATAAATCTTGTGTGTAGGAAGCAAGCTCTCTTCTTCTATCAGGCTGACTCAAGAATTTCCCAAGTGTAAACATGTTTCTATGACCTTCATCAAGCACTGTAATTTGTATCAGTGGAAAATTTATGAGTGAAAAATATAGCCCTGTAGGGGAGGTGCCAATTTTTTTTCTGAAATCTCAATGGTATTTATAATAGTTGAGAATAAATTTTGACTTCTGTACCTTACATTTCTTCACTGCTATTTACACTATGGTTGCAGATTCCCCGCCTACAGTTTATAGCGTTACGGTAGTTTTAAAGAAGAAAAAGAGAGTTGTTTTAAAATTCGTATGGGCCAACGTGACCCTTCGCAGTCCAAGTCCCTGACAATGTCATTAAATAAACCATAAAAGCGTATATTGTGTAAAGGATTAAGCGTTGAACTTTTGTCCCACTTAGCAATATGACTAAGTACCGGAAAACAGCTAAGACGGGCCCATGATTTATTCTTTATAGAAAATGAGACCTTTTCTTTTGAGTAGTCAGCGTGAAATAAAAAAATACAACAAAGAATGTTTGTGCAACGATTGAAGAATACGGTAACCAGCAGTAAGACTGCAATTTAGCAGCCATTTCTAAACATTCTGAAGATTACATCCCAGACGATCTCCACCACATTCCATACTTTGCCACAACCAAAGTCTGAATTTTGGATGCCTTACCTTACTCATTCAATCCGTAGTCTCTCTTACGACAAGTAACTAGCGTCTTCCAAAGTGTGTTCGTTACACCTTGCGATCTAATCCTTCCTCTGTCAATTTCCAGTACCCTCTCTTTTTCGTTAAGGTCATCCAGTAGCTACTTACATCTTCTTCCTTGTTTTTCCGTCACTTCTATCTTTCCTTCAGTAAAATGCTGTAGAAGCCAATCGCTACGCAAGATGTAACCAACCCAGTTAAACGCTTTCTTTTTATTGGTTTAGGAAATTCCGCCCCTCCTTGACTTTTTGTAACACTTCTTTATTTCTCACATGATCGATCCAAATGATCCTCTTCTTCATTCTTCAGGAACACACTTCAAAACTTCCAAGGTATTTCCGAAGTGTTCAATTTTCTGCTGGAAGCGCTGAAGCATTATTATTCGTTCCACTTCCCTCCGTAACCTAGTGTCAAACGTTTACCTCTCCAGAGTGTACTGTAACTTCTGGGGTTTATATTTCCACATTTCGTGCCGTCATACTTTGTTTCTTTGATGAGAACAATCAGCGTGTTACAGTAGACTACGTGCGTTGCTGCGCGACGCTGCAGACCTGGTTAGTTAAGGCACTGCGAAGTGCGAAGAAAGGGGTGATGAATCCATTACTTCAACAGAATAACGCAACGGCCTTCCGAGCAAGGAAAAGCACGACTTTTCTTAAGAGAAATTTTCTGGGTCGCTTAATTTAACAACTTGGTTACACTCCTTGGCCACCGTGTTCACCGGACTTAACTGTTCCTGACATTTTGCTGTTGGAGCAGCTCATGTGTAAGGAGTGTGCTAATTACTTCCACTGCATTTAAGAGCTAAAAACCCGCACTATGGAGGAAATGGAACAATTAGTAATGCTTTATTTCTGCGAGTTTTGCTGAAATTCATAGAGAGAGTATGGCAAGCATTGAATGTCATTGAGTAAATGTGTAATAAGTTATCTTAAAAAAGATATATGGAAAATAAATTACACTCATTATTATAGCTTTTCTTTCAATGTTTTTCTTTACTTATTGGCCAGCCTCACGTAGTAACCTCAGCAAAATCATCACTTATTTTGGCCCTCTTCTGTATAATATTGAATCTATGGAACGGTTGTATGTGGAAATCATAGCCAGGGTTTGAAATTATCATATTCTGCAGTTGATATTTGAAATGTCCGTATGGAAATAAATACCTTAACTGTCGTCTCTTGCACATACGACGTCAATGCTATGTTCCCATACACCACCCCCATGGGTAATAAGACATTACCGACGCACTAGTCCAAGTCAGCGACGTGACAGACATGGGATCACTTCTGGAAGCCATAAACGCCATGGGCTATTGACCGTGTAGCAGTAACACGTGGCACCACGGGCAGTGCCTGCGTGAGAAATGTTGCAATCTGTTCGGCGGAGGATGGATGGGATTAGGGCAGCCCCTGTGAGGGGTGCGTTAGCGGCATCCGTCCCAGAGATGATCACCCCTTAATACATGAAACGATAATGCGTTCTCTGTAATGTCGTTGCTACAAAGGCTAGACTAATTTTATTATAATAGCCATTTAGGAAATAATATAGATACATTACATATTTAAATCTTGTATTAGTTGAAGATTAGTTGTAGCTGAACTTGCTCACATATTCTACACATTGGTTGTCAAATTGACCCCTCAAAATAAAGGAAGAACCTAGATTGTTGATAAAATTGTTATTTTCTGGAATACTATACTGTACATTCTAACGGACAGGAAATACAACATAAGACGAAATAGCTGCCCCCCGCCTCCCGCCCCCGCTCCCGCCCCCCATCTTCGGGGTACATTAAAAAACCGGGCTTCGTAAAGATTGGTGAATTTTGTAGGTAAGGTATGACTCAATTTATTTCTGCATTTATCTCTCGATTTCATACATATAATGGCTGTCGCTTTACTTCTTCACCTTCTTTACATTTTAAATCTATCTTTTTTTCATACCTTCCAATTTAGCCATTCTAAAAATCCCAATTTCCCATTCATTTACGCTCTTCATACAGCCAACATGTATACTTCCATCCCAATATCAACTTTCTTTACGGCGCGGCTTATGTGCCCTGAAGATCGAAGCAGCATTATCCTCGAAACGTGAGTTACATATCCAAGAGAACAACAATATGAATACTAGACGTCGTGAGAATTTCAGATATCATTATAAAGCCAGACTTCCCCGAAGCAGCACTTGACTACGCATCGTCTGTGCGAACTCAACCACAGCTGTTAGGTTACCATAAAAGAACAGCTGTGTAAGAGCGAGAATGCAGGAGCAAGTATTGCACGCTCGCTTCATTAAGACGTTTTGCACAACATGGCTAATGCGAAGTTTCCGTGTTAGCGCTCATCAGGTAGTATGACCCTATCACAACGTATCGCATGAACACCACAGCTAAAACAATGCAAAATGACATCTCGTTATTAATTACAAAGTTATGTAATAATCCCCCTAAACCATAAGAAGAATCCTATCAATTAACACGGCATATATTAGCAATTGTTTATTTTTATACTAAATAATTCACCATGCATAGCTCGGTCGGTGTCCTGACTAGGCTAGCGCGTGGACGACCAATGAATTATAGTTCGGTTAATGTGGGAAGGATTAGGTTATGTCTTCCAAAATATCCAGACCGACACTGGGATCCACACATCCTCCTATGGAAGGGTTATTTGGAAAAACTGACCACAGAGTAAAGGTGCCGGACAGTGAAGCTTACCCTGTGTCGTGGTTAATAATGTACGGAGCTAAACTTTTACTGCCCCCTATTCTTGCCCAGCGTGTATACTAATGCAATTACATTTGCGTTTAATAAGCCACAAAGACCAGCACCAATAGCGCCCTGTGACAAATTTAACCTTTACATTTGGTCATGCCGTTGCCGATGGCCGCGCTGTCTAAGGTGCCGGTCTGCGGCCGCTCACTTGCTAGGATTGTGGGTTCAAATCCCGCCGGGGTCTTGGCTCTCTGCCTCCTGTGAAGGTTGTGTATTGTGAGACTAAGTTCTCCGCGACGGGCTGATCACTCGTCTAGAGGAGTCCTGCCGATTGTGGTGCGTCTGTGTTTGATGTCAAAATCTTAATGAGGAAGCCTAGGCCCATTATGTCCGTCGAGCCACGGAGTGTCACTTGAGAGAAGAATAAACATGTGGAAAAATAAAATGTATGTTTAGATGCCAAAATATTCCGCCCACGTGCGGGAAGTTCCGAAGACACATAATTGTCGGCATGTCTTGGCTTTCGAACACCTTCTAAAAAAAAAGAGAGAAATTGATGCGTCCTTTCCATTACCCGACATTAGAGGCATAAACAGGAATACATATGCAGTGGGGGTATGATGAGGTGCGAACATTCATGCTGTTAATTCTGCTGTGATCTCCTGGTTTGTGACGGTGTTAATTCGGGGGAGTCTGCTCTCTTCGTCTTCAGGAAAGGTTAAGAGAGTAGTTTCATCGGAGACACTCTAAAAATAAGTACAATGGCATAAGGCACCATCAAACAGATGATGACAATGAAAATTGTATTGCCATTCAATTTCCGGTTTGTATAAATTTATTATCAATTTTCAGTTCAAAAATAACACATGGCTCAGATTTTGGTATTTTTAACCTCATCTGCCGGATGATTTAAAGTTAGTTAGAAGTGTTTTGTGAGTTACCTGCCACAGAATGGTGGATAATATTACATGGAATATTACAGAAATGTTCTGTAAGGGCACGAATCTGGGATACGAGAGGCTCGAGTGCCGGACCCTTGTGAACGTAGTTATGAGTCATCGCAAGCCATAGAGCGTAAGAGTTTGTAAAGAGGTGGGCGACTTTCAGCTCCTGAAAGACCCAACTCCGAGAGGTTAGTAACTTTGGAAGTACAGCCGAGTAGAAATATTCTTAGAACTCGTAGGTTGGTGAGACACGAATTTCTTTTCTATCGGAATACACGGTGTCGCATTCCAGGAGAACAGAATCTTCAGTCAAAACCATGTGTGTTGTACCTATCTACCAGATTGTATGGTGTAATATCCTAGAAAACAATAATTCTAGTCGTCACAGTCGTGAGTGTTATCTATGTCTACCACACCACACGCCTCCCTTCAATATGCCTGGCAAAAGGTCACTCAAGTAATGTTACTATTTTTACTGCCGAATCATTACGTCATTACGTATAGTCAGTTACGTTCGAACAAAACACGCTACAGACACGGACTTACGCAATTTCGCGTTACGCAGTGTATAAAGAATAAGAAAGTTAAATAATAAACATTTTTAAATGCGCGCTGAATTTTGCTTAGAGAAAATGAAAGCACAATATGAAGAATAAAGCTAGAGAACAATGTTGGGCGATGGCACTGGTGGCTGGAATTTCATGCTGCCGCCGGTAAGGTTCCAGTGTTTTGGATTTTGGATTTTAACTGGACTACCATAGGCATACATACGCATTTGACCATATGTACAAACAATTCCGACATGGGCTAACTCGATCTAGGGAGGAACATCCCCAAAGTAACTGTAACATATTTCAGGGAGTCCCGTTTATTGCTATGTCCTTTCCTTATTTCTTACAGCATCTAATTACTGCTGTAGTCCGGATACTTAACGTACACTAAGCCTCTTCTGTAAGTAAGAGTCCACTCGTGATCCAGTCTGATGTTTCTTTGATAAAAGGTAGATTAATAAAGGACATTCCAAGCGCATTCGAAATAATGAAGTACTAAAAATGACAATTTAGATAAGAAAGGAACAAGACTATGGAGTTTACATTTCTTACGATAAGACAGACTGAAACAAGACAAGACAAGACAAGACAAGAAGAATTCAAGGCACGACTGTCTCTCCTGGGTCGGGTCAATAGTAAGAACACAGAGAGCGGAATTGATTTAAACAACGATGTGGCCATCCACTGAATTTTAAAGGCAATTCTGGAAGACGGGAATAAAATTCTGATGAAGCCTTTAGAGTTCACGTGTTCCATAAATTTAGTGATTTTCTAAACCCGGAATGAACGTCTGGAGGAGTAACTTGTAGACAATAAGCGATAACAAATGGAGTCATTAAGCACTTTAGTAAAATGGAAACGAATTTACTTTCCGATTTCCCAGCCTTAGATCAGATAGTAACGCACGTGGAACTCTACACAAATAACGTCGCCTAACGTGGAATGTAGGTGTTTAATGGCCCTTATCTGAACCATCAGTTGTGGTAGTGTGGAGTGAACTGCCAGCAGACTCCAGGGACAGCAGTCCTCGTTCACGTGACGCCAGTCAAGCACCTAGTCAAGAAAATCTTCTTCTTTTTATGCCCGTTAGCGAAATTGCGGAAAGTGACTATTAGCTTAGTCATGTATGTCTCTGTCCGTCCGTCCGTCCGTATGGGACAACCCGGCTCCAACTGGTAGGATTTTCATTATATTTGATTATTTTTTGAAAATATGTCGATGGGGTTCAAGTTCCAAGAAAATCTGGTAAGAATAACGTACAATTTGCAATGAAGACCAATATTCATTTTTTAATCATATCTCGCTCATTTCTTCTTAGAATGAGAAATGTTTCACACAAAAGTTGTAGAGAAAAATCAAAACACACATTCTCTGTTCCATAAATTTATTTGCTCAAAAAAGATTCATTTATGAGATAATGTGGGAAAAAATGGTACAGCCAGACAGGTTACAGATGGCTGTAATGCAGCGTATGTTCTTTGCTTGTGGGATAACTAAGGCTAAAGATACACACTACTTTTCCATGGCAACAATGGTTACGCGAACGCGTCTGAATATTGCGTTATACGTACATTGCTTATCCTATTACGGAATAAGATATTTCTTATTGCATTTATGTGAGCTGGTCGCTATGTCACCTCACGACACATCAGACACCAGTGCACATAATATAGTCTTATTTTTAAAATCCATTCAATACTAGAACCATCTCCACGCCTAGACTACCCACACTTAATAACTTACAATAATTGTAATTCTATTATTAAAAGACAACGTGAAATTATATATCAGACAAAGTTACGAAAAGTACATCAATTCTGAGGTCCTAAGACAGGACTACGTAGATTTGTGTCTCAGGTGATGTGACACCCTATAGTCTGGTGGATACATACAGGTGTTTCGGAGCAACCTGCTGCCGTTAATTATTTTATCTATTCTGATGATGGAGGCAGCAAGTTCCCTAAAAATTCGGTACACCTACCTACACGGCATCACATGCTAGAGTATAGTAATTTTATTTATGCAACTTCTGTTTATTTTTGTTTATTTCACTAAAATACCATATTAGCCAAACAAAGAAATGACCGGCAAATGTCGTGTGTGTGTATACAAACACGCAACGCAGGATGGTTAGAGTTATCTGCATGTTGTTTTGTGTATCAGCCACTAGAGGCGGTAGAGGAGTGATATCTCAGCCAATATAGTTCCTACGCTATAGGATGTACGACAGAGATATCTTTCTTCGATTCGAAGCTGGGTCAAGATATTTAAGCTTTTCTCTGCAAAGTACGTATATCGGTTCTGGAACTCACCATTCATCTTGTTAAAAGGTGAAAAGGGACTTTTTTCCATACTAAAGCAGTAGGGGACTTGAATTTTACCACTAACCTGCATACAGCATTGAGGTTAAGAACGCGTGGAGCCATACCTCTACCCCCAAGTAAGCATTCATTGAGTTTTACTGAATTAAGCAGTGGAAAGGAATTAAAATTTTACTTTAAATCAGGCAGGGGTAATTTTTTTCTTATATAGTATTTTCAAAAAAAGACATAAGCCAGTGTCCAGCACTTCTGAACAGAAGGGATTCAGGCCACTAAATACAACAAAACAAACACAGTCTTAACAAATAATTCATAATGCGGTACACGCCACTCATAACGTGACTTCTGGAAGACTTAATTATTCGAGGGACATAATGTCCACTTTCTAAAGCAATCCTGCTAGATTATGGCCGCTTGATTGTGAAGCCAGGCGCTATTAACTTTCAACATCAACAGTTCAGAGTAACGTGCGAGTTTACTCACTTTAACACTAGACTGTATCAGAACCCAGACAACGGTAATTTAAAATTAATCCTATAGTAAAACCAACTAGATGCACCAGTGTATCAAATTTATTTATTTTAGAATGACGATCTGCATGTTTCAGACGGTCTTTCCGTCCATCATCAGGAGTTCAAGATTGTACATACAGCAACAGGCATTTGTCAAACAGATACTGCTGTCTGCTTACTGGCGGGTACGAGATGGAACTGCTACGAGATGGAACTGCAGTTCCTTCTCGTAGCAGTTCCATCTCGTACCCGCCAGTAAGCAGACAGCAGTATCTGTTTGACAAATGCCTGTTGCTGTATGTACAATCTTGAACTCCTGATGATGGACGGAAAGACCGTCATTCTAAAACAAATAAATTTCATACACTGGTGCATCTATTTGTTTTTACTATACGAATAATATTACGATGCACGTCACTATGAACGTCAGATAATTTAAAAACTCACTGCCATTTGCATCTCATATCTTTTTTAACTGTTCTGCTAGATTCTTCCATGGGCTGCCCTATTCTGAACTCAAAACATAACGATTATTTTCTCAATATGCACTTATCCTACATACCGGACATTTCGCTCAATACTCATTTTGCCAACAAAACTACAGAAATACCAGGTAGGGTGGCTGGTACTTTACAGCCCTAATGAATGTTCCGGTTAGCAAAGAATTATGGAAGTTGTTTATTACAATAATACAATACAAAGTGCAGACCCCTTCCTGGGCCCACACTGGCTGCTGTTCAGTGCATAATCTGATCCCCATCGCAGTCAGCGGCCAGGAAGTGACTTTGGCCAATTGTGTCATCAACAGCTACTGTTGTTGACTTCTCAGGTTAAAGTCCTGACATGAACAGGAGATTCAGTTTCAAGCCCTGAACGAGCTGGATTGAGATAAATTCCTTGTGGCTCTAAATAATGTAACTTGGTGAAGCAGCAAGAGTGTGTGAGTGCAGTCAAGGTTTCCACAAGCTTCAGCCTGAGCAGAACATCCTTTAACTGCTCAGTTGATAGGAGTTTTGAAACTCTATGTTTCTGAGTGGTGCCCGAAAATTTTACACTTTTGAGGACGTAATTAATTCAATCGAAAGTGCCAATGGGCAAACCCCCGTAAGTGTTTTTTTATCGTGCGTTTGGGGTCTATTGACTTGAATTAGCACAACCAATGAGATTTGGCTTTCCAAAAGAATCAAATTCGGCCTATGGGTTTTCTATAAATTTGAATTTCGGTTAATACAATCATTTCAGTACATAGGGATATATTTGGTTTGGATGTTGTAGAATATGCAAGCGAAGACACTCCGTGTAGGCAGCTGGAGTAGCGCGTACACACAATTGGGTGCATCGTCATTTTGGGACTGTATTAATATATTTCGGTTAGAGAGTGACAGGTAAATGTTGTGAAAGTGCCGTGGATACACCCTCTGATATGTTATAATCCGATATTTGCTGCAAATCAAGAGTGGAATTTAAAACCCCAGAACTACGTATTGTTTACGTGTGTCAGCCGCTACAGTTGATCGCGGGCCTTGCAGCAAACTCCCGAGTAAATTACCGGAAATAGGACCTTCAGGTTCACTAAGCGACAGAAGGAGGGAGAAGAGGAAGGTAGTACTATGATTAAAAATACACAGAACTCCAAAGTCACCGAACCATAAGACTTGATGCTTAATTAAGCACAGGGACACACTTTCCTTTCCGTGAGAGCACTATAACTAATTCAATAGAAGACAACCCTTTCATAGACGCTCTCAAATGAGCTAATCGGTAAATTTTCTTTTCCCTTCTAGGAAATCGGAGGTGAAATACTGTGCGCACAACAACAAGCTGTTACTTTCTACCCGGAACAACACAGTTCTCATTTTACGTGTATTTTAATCCGCCCATAACACTTCTGCCAGATAGGCTACTCCATCGAGGTAAAGAAAATGGGAAGAGCCGCACTTCCCTTCCACCACATTCCTTCATGGCAAGAATGGTAATACCTCAAACCTCGGGTTTTAGGCCAGAATCTTTCAAACTTTGTTTATAATTCTCTTCTGAGCTACACGTCTCACCAATCTTATCCTGGGAATAAAATATCAGTTTACAGAACAGCATTGTAATGCTTGCATAAGAAGGACCAAGAGGCTAAATATGGTGTAGAATTTTGTAGAAAATTTGACTCAGAATCTCGTAGTAAGCATTGTCGTTGGATTATCTGCCTTCAAAACCGCATACCTTCCTCTAGACACCACTCAAACGAATTTTATAGGGACACGAAGTGTCGAATAAAGTATACGACTTCGTTCGTTGCAACTTAATGGCGCCATTTCCAGTCGAACAATGAGCCATTACATGCGACACGTCAATAATATGAAGTCTGAAGTTTACTATTTGCCTACAGAAAGGCGCACTTTTCAAGACCTGTTTATTGGAATAAAAAAACAGCCTGAAAAATGAAGCAATAATAAAACAGAACAACTGATCTGTGATTCACCTGCGAGCGATCCACGTACATTTGCAGCTGAAAAATAAGAAAGAAAGAAAACAAGAAATGTGGGGAAAGAACTTGGAAGGAAACAAAAAGATAAACAAGAAAAGTAAAAAAGAGAAGGAAAGAACTAGCTTGATTCTGTTTGGCAGTGAGAAAATCCGTGAAGAGCTTGATTCAGAATAGCTGTTCTCGCGTAAGATTTAAACATGTTTTTTCCTTATAAAATTCATACTTTTGTAGATAACATTTTATCTGTAACAAAAACTATAATACACTTTTTTAAATTGATTTCAAATGCCCATTATATAACATCTTACAAAGGCGCGCACAAACAATTGCATTTTATGTTATATATATATATGTTTATTTAATATTATTCCTGTCACACGATTAAGTGCAAATGATATTTCGTGACATTCGAGGTTGACGATGACTCTAATGACTACAAACTTCGCATTTTGACGCTTTGTAATTCTGTACATACATTCCTCCTTTACTGTGAGTCACTAATTAAAAGTAAAATTAGCACCACTGCGACTGCATTCCACGTACCAAACTGCTACGTCTGCAGTGAGGGAGCCTTAGCATCAGCCAATTCATTACGTTTTCAGTAATATAAAGAAAGCACATGTTGTATATAATTTGCATGTTCCTCCGTGATTAGTCGGTCTTATGTTGGAAAGTAACCTTTCTGGTTGGAATTCCAAAATTTTGTTGCAAAAAACACATTTTTCCATCATTCTCTCGGTAGCAACATTGAAAACTGGAGCCCTGTGATGCTCTGAACCCACTCACATTTTAGAATAATGATTACGCCAGACATTTCTCATTCCTGACATTGAGAGACACCATAGAATATTAAGAGGAAATCTCTACTTGTATCTGGACCGACCCAACCCATCTGAGAAGTGATTCAGTGTAACCGATAAATCCCGGACGGGTCCGCCCAGCGACACAGCCCTTTGTCCATCGTTTCCTCAGCCCATCATCTTGTCATCTGCATCAATTCCACCCCCCATGTCCGGGGCTCTTCTCGTCTTGTATCTCTTCTATTGCTTCCTTCCTTATCTACATCCAGTAGTGTTTTGCTTCTGTGTCTCCTAAGCTTTAAACAACACGCTAAGCATAAATCAGCATGGAAATCATTGTACTTAAATTGGAATCTCATGCACCAGCAGTACAAACGGAATGTCATCTTAAGATGTCCGTCTGCTTCGTCGTAATGAATGGGGAGGGCGGAGTAAGATGTCGCCACCAGCAAAGCAATATTCGCTCCACTGACAAGTGGTTTGTCTCCCCCAGCACGAGACCGGTATAACCGAGTATTTGTTCGTTTGTACTCGAAATAATTTTTGTGCTACAAGGATGATGTAAAAGTGTGGTTATGGTCTTATTTTTATACATAAACCTTTCATTTCTTCATTGTTTAATTCTTCGTTTCCAACTCGGTTACCAGATGACAACAAATAATTATTTATTTTATTATTTTGTGTGTTGTGACATAGTGTAGGTAACGGATATGGAAAGCCTGATATTTAAAGAGTTTGGGTCCAACGAAAAATATCTACTTTAATGTTTCTCGCAGAGAAAATGATGCTGTAGGGGATTGAAAGTTTTTACCTTGACAGTTGTGGGTGGTTGTCATCTCGGATGAAGTGTCATAGTTCCTTAGCTATGTGCCCACTTTTATGAAAAACCTGCTGCTTCCATTATCACGCTAGGCTGAATCTCCGCGATCCGTGATTGTAACAGTTTTTCCTCTCCTGTCTTGGTCAACAGTGGCAGTTTTAAACTCGTTTCCACTTCTCACCTATGTTCCGATGAACTGTGCGGAAATACTTTTAGGATAGTGAATTCTAATTGGTGACGATGGGTTGGGCGTGTAGATGCGATAAGGGAAAATGAAATGCCACATGCGTGACATTACACAGAAGTCTGCAAGGAAATTTGGACAATAAAAGATGGATTTGAGGAAGGGAGATTGGGAAAATTGAAGTTGGACAGAAAAACCTAGAATTATATGTCCAATAATAGGCTTTTGCATTAGTTTTGCTGTAGGTATGGATACTAATATCACAGTAGGACCATTAAATATAACAATTATACAACGCCTTATACTTTCTCCTTTTAGATCAGTATTTTTACTCCATGAAAACTAATTTTAAAGCGTTTCATCTAAACACAAGTACTCTATAGAATATCAAGCTTTGTAAATAACAATGTTCATAAATATAAAACGCGGAATAATGAAAGATTCAACTTGCCCCTCACTTGTGGTACACACAACACCACATTTAGCATCGCTTAATGACATATGGCATATTTTAGCATCACGTTTACCCGTCTCTTTGTCTTTTGATTTTATTGTTTATACTTCACGATTCCGTATTTCCTGGCAATGAATTTATGATTTTCACTGGCCATATAGTAAAGGTAATTTAAGTTTGCCTCTGTGTTTAATTAGAAATCTTTCCATGACATTGGGATTGGAGGTATATCTCCACACATTCTTAACCTCAACACTATACAGTGTGGAGTGATCGGTTTTATCTGTATGACCGAGAAAGAGGCCTTCGACATGTGCCGGACAGATTAGGGGCCCCACAGCCGGTCTGGACATTCTAGAGAAGGGAAAATTCTCTCTTCCTTGTCTGGAAACGAAAAACGACTTTCCGGTTGTACAACCAGTAGCTCTAGTATTTCTCGGTTGTACGGCCAATAGATCAATATCAGTTGCCTAGCCGGTAGAACCAGTTCGTCTCGATTGTCCAGGCCTTGGCACCATTATTCTTGGGTTGTCCAACCAGAGCAAGAGGATTTATTGCTAATTCAGCTCGTAGCTTCAGGATTTATCGGTTGACGTGGTGGTTGCACCAGTCTTTCTCGGCTGTCCGGCAAGTAGCACCAAACCTTTCGGTTGTTCAGCCAGTACCTTCAGTATTTCTCGGTTGTTCAGGCAGCAGCATCAGTATTTCTCGGTTGTTCAGGCAGCAGCATCAGTATTTCTCGGTTGTTCAGGCATCACCATCAGTATTTATCGGTTGTTCAGGCAGCAGCATCAGTATTTCTCCGTTGTTCAGGCATCAGCATCAGTATTTCTCTGTTGTTCAGGCAGCAGCATCAGTATTTCTCGGTTGTTCAGGCAGCAGCATCGGTATTTCTCCGTTGTTCAGGCATCAGCATCAGTATTTATCTGTTTTTCAGGCATCAGCATCAGTATTTCTCGGTTGTTTAGGCATCAGCATCAGTATTTCTCCGTTCTTCAGGCAGCAGCATCACTATTTCTCGGTTGTTCAGGAATCAGCATCAGTATTTCTCCGTTGTTCAGGCAGCAGCATCAGTATTTCTCCGTTGTTCAGGTATCAGCATCAGTATTCTCCGTTTTTCAGGCAGCAGCATCAGTATTTCTCCGTAGTTCAGGCAGCAGCATCAGTATTCCTCGGTAGCCTAGCCAGTAGCACCAGTTTTTCTCCCACATTTTGTCGTATTTTATCAAGATTGGCCTATAATATCTGCATATTTGAGATACGTGTTTGCTTGAAACTTCAACACATGTATCTGCTTCAGAAGCTCAGCTTCACTGCAGATATAGAACTCATTAAGATTCGAATGGTTTAAAAGCGGAATGAGGCTTTGAATCAGAACGAGAAACGTCTCAGTGACATTAATAGTGAAGGAAAGAGTTTGCCAAAAACTGTTGTTTAAATTGCCTGCTCTCCAAACAACAAACAATTGCAAAACTTTAACCATGATGACAGTTCGGATGATAAATTATAGCACAAATGAATTTTGTCTTCGTACTTAGTTGTGTTCAACACAACTCACATCTAACAAATTAAATTAAAAATACTTACTTCCATTTTTGTTTCATATAACGTATTTTTTTAAGGTTTTTTCCTCCCCTTCTCTATTTCTGCAAGTGTTGCGTGCTCATTGTGGAATAAGATTAATGACCAATTTTCACGTCCTCTTGTCACCTACTCAGAGTTAACATTAGTCTGTTGCAATGCCAGCCCCTGCAGCGCGTCTGTATGAGTCTAGCTCCGGGGCGAATGACGAAAATATCTTGGTTCGATTCTAGGAAAGGTTAGGACATGTTTTTCCCCCCTTCCTTACAGTGTCAAGACCAGCTTTGTCCAACATTCAGCCTCCTATTCAAATCCTAGAGGGTACTCCGTTCTCTGGGGTAAAGTCTCTGAAGCGTGATCTTACTATTCCCTAGTTAGTGCCTAAGTTTACGACGGATGGATCTATAACTCTACTTTCCACTTTCCTTCGTGGTGTGCTAATTAATTAGGGACCAGAATAGTCGTACCTTTTGTCTTTAGTTTTAATATCTCAGGTATTATGGACTTACATTTGCTTCTACTTATTTGGCCCATTGCCTGTATAAAATGCTGTAAAAAATTACCGGAATTTAGCTACAGTATACGCACGGTACACATTTAGCTACAGTGTATGCACGGTACACATTTAGCTACGGTATACGCACGGTACACATTTAGCTACAGTATATGCACGGTACACATTTAGTTACGGTATATGCACATTACACATTTAGCTACAGCATATGCACGGTACACATTTAGTTACGGTATATGCACGGTACACATTTAGCTACAGTATATGCACGGTACACATTTAACTACAGTATAAGCACGGTACACATTTAGCTACGGTATATGCACGGTACACATTTAAATACAGTATAAGCACGGTACACATTTAGCTAAGGCATATGCACGGTACACATTTAAATACAGTATATGCACGTTACACATTTAGCTACGGTATATGCACATTACACATTTAGCTACAGTATATTCACGGTACACATTCACTCAAGAAGCAAAGAGGCACAAAATTTGTCAGAAAAAATGGCTAAACTTGTGCATTTGAAGAGCCTTTACAGTGTTTAGATTAATCCGCTGTTGGTTCATAACCAACAAAATAAGCAGAACTAAGGAATTCCACTGACGTAAGTTTTCCTCCACATAGGTATTTGTTCAGAGACAATAGAAATTCTTAGTATTTTATGTAAAACAAATGTTAATTACTGCCTATACAACAATATGTAGGCTGCTAGCTGACAACGCGCAAATGAAATGGCTAACTGAACGGATCAGATTTCGTGTTGAGAAGATGGTTGTCTTTCATCTAGTCCTGGAATTCCTCGCCTTTTATGGACCTCCAAGGGTTATTCTTCAATTACGCACAGTCCCTGTTGCAAAGTGTTTTGTGCCAGATGAAAGCAGTTTATATATTAAATCTCTACATTTTACCCTCAACCCTTGTATTATCCCACATTTACATCAATATCACACATGTTCGCCATTTATCCGAACTAATTTTGTAAGCAAACCTCGCTTCCACATGCTTGCTACCTTGAGCACCCATCTAATCCTCCATAATTTTATCAGCCTAATAATGTGAGTTATCATTTTTCACTCTACTCCCTTGGCAACTACCTCATGAAATTCCACTTTTAAGGGCCATTGTCTCTTACCGGTTGAGAAACCTGGCCATTCCTAACCTCTAATTTTCTTCTTTCCCCGCTCTGTTTATTCGTCTAACCGCAAAATGGACACAGCAGGTTTCTGCAAAACTATATGGAATTACGTCTCGAGAGACCGAGTCTCCATTTCAATTGCTCTTGTGCAGAATTAACGTGACGCCACTTACTATGCAGTGCTCTCCGTATTATAATCCGAAATGGACGCGAAGACACTGGCAGGCCTAAAATTTAATTTATGCTAAACAGGCCTGGAGCCATAAGAGCTTGTTCTAATTATGGCGATGTAAACTCTGTTACGAGCCAGAACCAAGGATAATGTATCATATTAGGAACAGGTCGGCGACTGGACACGGCTGTGGCGCTCTTTATATATTACTCCGAGAGTTAATATCTGTTTAGAACGGTAAAGGTTTCTGTTCTGATTACGTCACACTGTACGTCAGTTATAAATCTCGCCCTTCTGAACACTAAATCATAAGGGTTATAACACACGACACTTGCTACGCTTTTCCCATAGAGTGTATTTATAAAGTCATATAAACCTAAGAAAAAAAAGCGACTTTTCCTAACAATATTAGATTTTTTGTCTTTGCTATGGATAACCAGAGTGCTTATTTCAAGCTATGGACTTGATTTTTAACCTCTTGAAGTTGTCAAAGATTATCTAAATGATTAAGATTATTGCCCTCTTCGCAGTTATCGCCATAAAAATCTCCAATTTTATTTGTTTATAAATATATATGTGTTTTTTAAATAAAATACGTAACAAGAGAGACAGTTTACGTAAAACGTAACATTATGGCGCGTTCGCGTAACCATTGTTGCCATGGAAATAAAAAAATAAGTTCCCTTTGCACAGCTACAAAATAAAGAGTAGTGATGCCGACATTATAAACGTACTTGAATTTTCATTCAACGTGTCCAGCATCTTCTGTCCGATTTTAAACAATTCTGAAATGTTTCGTCGGTTTATTTTAAAAGTTCCCAATATGAAACTGCGTGAAAATCCGTTAAGTGGCAGCCGCTCTGAAACGTGCGAAGTAACAGACGGACAGATAGACATGACCAATTCGACATGCTTAAAAGTATGAAGGTGACAGGCTGGGAAGCTTCACTCTTCCACCCTGTTGCTGCAGAACATTTACTGAACAGGACGAACAATCATCTCTCGTGTGATATATCCGAATTTCTTTTCAGGATAAGAAATTACTAACGCGTGTCTAATTTGGAATCTGAAAACGTATTTACAAATATCAAAATTAGAGGCATGCCCCCAAGAGGTTTCGTACCGCCTTATGAGACATTACCCCCTTTAATCTGGTATAAATTCACCTACAGGTCGCTGGAACCTACTGCTCCAACTTCAGGATAGAAAAATGGTGGAAATTTACCGACATTTCACAGCAATGTACTTTTCTTCGTCACTGGTATTAGATCCCAGCAAAATGGTTATATGCCTGCTTGTTGTAAATTTGCTCTTCCTGCTACCAATTTTTGCTCTTACTGCACTAATATGTCCCTGAAGGCATTGCACTGTTACTTTGAACGTGTTTCGCTACTCGTATTGATTATGTAACAGCAACTGTCCGAAATAAGTAACACGTAACCACAAAAGTGTGAAGTACCTTGCGTACTAAATAAGATACTGATGTTACGGATAGAGGTCTTTGTGAATCTAATAGTGTCCAATAAATAGTACGAGTGTTCCCACAATTCTTTCAATTGTACAGGAGACAGGAAGCAATGGAATTTGATTAAAATCTTAAGTTTAAGGAATTTAAAAGTATTTTACTGTTGATCCTAGATATGCGAGGTTTAAGGGTTTCACAGCAGTGTTGATGAAGATTTAAGCTTCCTGTAACGTTAAACCGTACTGACTGGTAACTTCAAAACATGACACAAAACTTAATTCTTCATGCGCCCTGGAGTTTTAAATGTTCATGTAGAAAGAGGGTGACCCAGGGCAGAGGCAATCCGCTCACCAGAGTGAACCGCGCTATATTGCCGTTATTTTCATCCCTTTTTAATACTGGTACTTCCAAAAAATTCAGCGTGGACACATAAAGGGATTGCTCCTAATCCCATCCATATGCTTATGTAATATAGAAATATTAATAGAAGTATTTATTACGGTGTTTACACAAACCGGTCATTTTCCACATGCTGAAGCAATAAATTCTACTATGTATTATAAAAGAAATCTTTTAATATTAACCTCCCGTCTACGGTTATATTTTTTTCAAGCAGTCGTCTGCCTTCAAGTCATCCAACTGAAACTTCGTAAAACTTTTTCCAATCCTCTTACATTCTGCATGTCCACCACATCTCAAATTACTTGATTTGGTAAATGGAATATTCGGTAAGAATTATGCTAATTATGAAGCTCTTTATTATGCAATTTTCTTTCTCCTACTTTCCCTCCTCCTCGTTTGGGTACAAATATTCCCTTCAGCGCCCTGTTCTCGAACACCTTTGGTCTATATTCAAACCTCAGTGCAAGATGGCGAAGTTCACATTCATACAAACCAAAGGGCAAAGTTTTTTTTGTGCGTTTTAATGCTTAAATTTTTACAGAGCAGAGGAAAAGATAAAAACTTGTGAACCGAGTGGTAGCAGCTTGTGTGCATCTTTCAGGTGTAAATGTTTTCAATCTCACACAGTTAAAGAAAACGAGTATGGCTGCATTTTCAATGTGTATTTCTGTATCCTTGGCACGTGGCTTCCCTTCTGAAAAGAAAACACGTTCCTTTCATAAGTTGTTGTTCTCCTTTTTCGTCTTCTTAGTGGTTATTGTTGTCGTTGTCGTTGAAGCCTTCTTTTCCCATTCTCTTGTCCCCTTTTTTATTCTTTTCTCTTCGTCTATAAAGCCGAAAGCACGTACATCGCAATGTTTCTTCTGCACTCGCCGCTTCTGTGCAATAATGTACTGCTCAAGTGCAAGCAGAGTAATGGGCTGGACCAACCTTCATCCTATACACTATATTTACCATTACTACCTACCACCCTCTTAAGATGTCGCCGTATCTTTGCTGGCTTAGTGTAGTCAGGGGGAACGACAAGTGTCCATCCCACCGGCCACTTCAACTTCCCACAACAATCAACCTGCATCCCCATCCGATAGATTTGTTCGTAACTTCAACATGCCCCGTTATAGTCCACTGCTTTACACACACACCTATGTCTTCTTGGATCTTCGTATATTACAGCCTCCCAGTTTAATTATCTTCGAAGTATCAAGTATACGAGAAAGGAAGTCAAGATTTCAATCCTTATAAGCAAGTACAGTCAATGTATATAACTCTTTGGATACTAGAATTTATCGGAACTGCACACAAAAATTCAGTTCCTAGTCGTACCTCACAGAGAACAGAATAAGCAGTTTTGGTTAAAGGAAATAATTAGTGTAGCTTTTGGAAAGCATAGACACATATAGATAAATTCACTGGCGTGGCGAGATAGAGGTACAAAGTTAAGGGCAAAATTCACCTTGGAAGAGGCCGTGAAGGCCCAGAGGGACAGTATAGGTCCAGCTTTACTCTTTCTTTAACCTCGGCGCTACATGGTGGTGGGTGCTCAGGGCCACGCGCCGAGATCTTTACTCCCCTCTCAGAAAGAAATCCGATATCCATTGTACACGAGTCTGGGTGGGCCCAGGGCCGGAATGAACGGGTGGAGAGAATCTCTTCCCCATCGGGATTCGATCCCCGGACCGTTCAGACTGTAGCGAATCGCCGTACCGACTACGTTACACAGTCCCAAAGGCAAAATACAGATATATTTGTAACTTTACAGCAAATTATACATGTTGTTACCACTGCGTTTTCAAAAGTTACCGCTTTATATTTAACTATACGAAGCATATAGCTGTGTTTATCTGTAAGTATTAACGCTTGACACTATAATACGGCCTATTATCTGGTGTAATAAGTAATACGACAGCTGCTTCCGTACTAAGCACGTCATAAAACAGAAAAAGCCCCAGAAATATTCCAGTGAAAGCTCCCTTGGCCTAATACGTATCTACAGACGTTAAAATGTCGTTGATTTAAGGGTCTATTCGATAAACTCTAAAATCTTTAGCTCATTCGTTATTTTCCTTTTTATGTGGGTACACTTTTTGCAACAATCAACAGACTGTAAGGGATTAAATAATTGGACAACTTCGAGCAGCATTACCACCGTACTAACTTTTGCGTTGGATTAGGTAAAAAAAGAAGGATGTGGCACAAAGTCCTACCCAACATACGATGTACTGCCTCAGGCACAGATGGATATCAAACAGACTAAATCCTCTTTTATACTAATGCAAGTACAACTACAGTCTAAATGCTCGCTGGAACAAGTAAATCCCTGAACACAGAAATATGAATTTACAAATGAATTTCCAAAAATAAAGGATATTACATATGAGCCGTGAGAATTTAAGTTCCTAGAAATGTGTGTATTTATGGTCACATTTCATAACATATTCGTGCTTAATTAATTTTAAACTAGAAATTAGGTGGAAATCTTCACGTACCAAACGACCACACTTTTTTATGTGTGGTTTAACTTGTGATGAACTGAAATTTTTACTCATTAGAAATAAGAAAACTTCAGTTATTTATATACATTTTACTTAATTTGTTGTTTTATCAAATTAACGCAGAAGTCAAAATTAATTTATCTGTTTGCGGGCCTTGAAGGTACGTGGAAAGTGGAATTTCACCTCCACTTATTCTTAAATTCGAAACTAGATGTTGAATAGTCAGCTTCAATTACCGGCCACATTCTCGCGCGTAAAGCGCCATATGTAATAGAGAGTTATTCGAAATGATTGTCGGGGTATTAACAACTGACATCTCGTTCTCCAGATGCAACCCTATGTGATTTCTATCTGTGGGGTTACGTCAAGGTTCAGGTTTATGTTCCTCCTCTTCCCACAAGGATCCCGGAACTGAAGGTACGAATCAGAACGGCCATTGAAACCATCACCGCTGACATGCTACAAACAGTTTAGAACGAACTCGATCATCGTGTTGATGTTTGTAGAATCACAAAGGGGGCACATGTAGAGCACCTGTAAGGTATGTAACAAAAAATTGGAGTGTTGTTCTATTAAATAAAAAAAAACATGTACTCCTATCTCAAGTGTATTGTGTATGAAAAGATGTTAAACTCCGACAATCATTTGGAATAACCCAGTATAGGGAGGTTTATGGGCCCCAAAACCTGTCTGGGACCTCTCAAGGAAAAAAAATCTTCAGCCCCTGAACAGAATCGAACAGTGAATCCTCGGTCGGCCAGCATGTAGCCTACATACCTAAAAGCCTGAGGCGTGCCGGCTCGAATATGACGAATTCGAAACTAAAACGACCACGCTGTAAAATTACTATATTTCTTAACTAATAACCTAAGGGAGAGTCCTTCCTGAGACGTTTGGAGCAGGTCGCTACTCATGAATTCACCTGAATTTTGTAGAATCCGAAAGTATATTGTTGTATTAACAACAGCCCACCACTTGTCCTCTCCTGAGCCAGATGTATCCACTCCTATTTCTTCAAGAACCATTCATTATTATCTTGTTTTCTACACTTACGGTTTCTGTCAGATTTTCCAGCCAAAACCTACAACCCCATAACGCGTTCTACATGCATCGCCCTTCAAGTTCTCCTTTATTTCATCACTAGAATTATATTTGACCATGAATACGTGTACAAATCATTAAAAGCTCCACAATCTTTTTATTTTTCCAGTCACAAGTTACTCCCTCTCTCTTACTTCCAAATGCCTCCTTCAACAATTTTTCGAACACCCTCAACCCGGTACTTCCCTTAATGTAATGGACATCCATATAAATCAAAATGCACAATTACTGTTTTCTATGTTCCATTTCACAAATTGAGATACGAATGATTCTGAATCGAATTACAGCCGTCACGCCATATATTTAATCAGTTTTGATTAATTCATGAGTGCTGTTTTGATAGACTGGGGTAGCTTACAGATACTTGAATTGTGCCACATTTTCAGGGACTTTACCTACCATCCTAATGAAAATTCATTTTCACTGATAACACCTCGTAACAAACACTTACAGAGTAAAATTGCCTCTTTCAGAGCGATTTGTCTTGGTCATATCGTGAAAGGTGTCAGTTGAACTTGTTGCATTTCTTTACCTCATTCTATCCGAACCCTCTATGACTCTTTATCCTTCCGCATTTCATCACTGCGCTAACATCATCAATTTATTTAGTGCTGAATAAGTGCTTTAATACAGACCCTTAGCAATTAACAAAAGGTGCTTTTGTGACGAATATTTGATACCGGAAGTCATTTCTATACATTAGAAGTGAAGGGGTAGGTATTAAAGAAGAGGGGGATTAAAACAGGTTTAGAAAACAGAAAAAACACTTTCAGCCCCTCATTTTCCGTGTGCAATGTTGTTGTCACGCAGCTTTCACTTTCTGCATTCTTCCACTTCACTTCAATATTATAATGCTAATAAGCTGGTAATGGTGACGTCACTGTCAACTAACCCATATATAAATCTCCTCCATGCGCTTAGTCACCTATAGGAAAGCAAATGTCTTGCCATTAGTGTGTCGTCATCACGTTGAATTTGCTCTTTTCCTGTCGTAAGATAAAATTAGGGTATATTATGGTCCTTGTCTCAAGGAAATTAAAAAGTTTTTCTGCTTCGAAAAATTCATTATTTGAAATTTTCGTTTTGGTAATGATGAAGCTTTAAGTTTTCTGGTGCACAGTTACCTGTCACCAGTGTATCAGTCGGCACAGCGCCTGAATTTGACAAATAGCTCCTTCTATATTAAAAAAATACGCTACTTTGATACAGAAATATGTAAGAGAACATAGTATATTTCAGCATCATGTAAAATATGTGATATTTCTTTACATACCGTTGTCAATAAAACACGTGAAGTTCTAATAGGGTGTTGTGGCAGCATGCCGCCACAACACCCTATTAGAACAACGAAGTTAATCAGTGACTATTTTTAATGTGACTTTAGCAAGGAAAATATAGCTCCCTGATGATGGTCTTAGGACCGAAACTATTCGGAGCAGTTTTAGTGTTTTAATGTGTAACTTTTATATAAGTGCATTAGTTGATGTATTAATTGAGTAACTCGACAACATGCACGGTGTAACAATGAAAATAGGTTTAACGTCATTTCATACAGTGCAGGATAGAGTGATATGAGATGATTACATTGGGTGAACTGTAAACCAATAGAGAGAAGGCAACTGTCGGCTTTTTCAAAGTGTCACTTTGTTACTCTGGGTATGGTGTTAGCCTACTTAACCCGGTGAAAGTAAATTTGCTATGGTCCAGCTTAAGCACCCAAAATTAAAAAAATTAAGATCCAGCTTAGAAACAAATATGAAATTCAAACATCACTTTCATTCGCAAAACAGACAGAAAAAAACAAGACACCCCTACTGCATAAAAGAGAAATTTTCCGTGTATCTATTTCAGCATGATACGCTCCAAGTCGTGAGTACGTATAAGGGTGGAGGTATCTCCATTTGTTATTTGCCTCTGTAATATATGAAGGTGAAATGTTAACTTCTCGTCCCGGAGAATGTAGTTTATATCCGCAGGAATTACCTCCCCAATTCCCATTGCATAGAGGAGGAATGGAACTGCGAGCCGATTTCGAATATTTGGAGAAGAGAACAACGTCTTTCCCTGCAGCTGAGCGATTTCGTCCGATCCCTCGGTCGCACCCTAATCTGGTCACTATACCGACACATCTCGGTGCGTCCGTACGTAGATACTGTGTAGCAAAATATAGGGTGAGTCTCTCGCTAGAGGCCCCAAACTATTGTCTATAAAAAAAATTATGTTAGTGAGATAATGGCTTGAAAATTTATATACACATACCGGGAACGATGCAAAACAGGACCTGCTCATAATCGATGCTGAAACTGGTCTCCTTTCATATCCAAGCACACTTGAATGCTTTTCTCCAAATTCTGGAATACTTTTCCCAAAGTGTTGACGTTGACGGCTTGAATCTCTTGGCGTAGAGCGTCTTTGAGTTGTTCGATTGTGCGGCGTGTATTTTTGCACACTTTGCCCTTCAATAGGCCCCAAAGAAAGAAATCCTCAGGCTTTAGATCGGCTTCCCCTTGTCTCTAAATTTTTAACAAATTTCTGGATGGAAGAGTTCGATGGTGCACGTCTTTCACCAAATTCCGTTCGAAATGCCGTCTGGCATGCTTTAAATGAACCTGTTTGCCAGTATTTACGAACGAGAAACCCGCGCTGTTCGACTGTATATATAGACAAT
>Ga0123354_10002190_pt1 | contig 25394 bp, 20 predicted proteins | sample TergutLab28metaG_2_FD_97872 | JGI IMG/M metagenome (GOLD analysis project Ga0123354, IMG submission 97872) | Labiotermes labralis P4 segment gut microbial communities from Petit-Saut dam, French Guiana - Lab288 P4 | ecosystem: Host-associated > Arthropoda: Insects > Digestive system > Gut ...
ACCAAATTGTTTCGACAGCACGGTCGTGATCGCCGCCGTCAGCGTCGTCTTCCCGTGATCAACGTGCCCAATCGTCCCAACGTTCACGTGCGGCTTCGTCCGCTCAAATTTTCCTTTGGCCATTTTTCACCGACTCCTTAATCTCTTGATTCACTCACTCAATCGATCGACATCAGCGCCCTGCCGAGTAAAACCTCAACAAAACACTGCTCGTGGTGCCCATGGCGTGGATTGAACACGCGACCTCTCCCTTACCAAGGGAGTGCTCTACCACTGAGCTACATGGGCGACTGTTCTGCCGCCTGCTTCTATCTCCGTACCGACTGCACGCACCTGCAGTTGCCTACAGCGCTGCCTCCGGTACCCGTAAGCGCTTGATTTTCAAACACTTACCTCTAAAAACTCTCTAAAAACTCACTCCAAACCTGCGCCGACACTGGAGCGGGTGAAGGGAATCGAACCCTCGTCGTAAGCTTGGAAGGCTTCTGCTCTACCATTGAGCTACACCCGCATTTCATCCGGCAGAGCCGCGCTCACGCTGTCCCGCGACGACGCTGATAACCGCCCGCGCCTCGACGCTGGCGTTATCACGCAATCAAAACTATGCCGCTGGTGGAGGGGGAAGGATTCGAACCTTCGAAGGCTGAGCCGGCAGATTTACAGTCTGCTCCCTTTGACCGCTCGGGAACCCCTCCAGCGAAACGAATTATTTTAATCTATTCATATTTCGAGGTCAACATGGCCCTTGAGGATGCGCCCTCCTCTCCTTCCCCTTGGAGGAAGGGAGAAATGGAAAGAGTATGCCTGTAGCGCGGCGTTTTATTCAGCATCTCCTATGCGCTTTGCAACTCATTTGGCAATTTATGAAGCAATTCCATTGACAAAAATATGGCCGTTGTATTGCGTTGCTTTGCTCCGCCCGCCCTGAGCTTGTCGAAGGATGAACGGCGAAAAATCACGGGCTTCGACAAGCTCAGCCTGAACGGCTTGAAATAAATTGGCGTATCATCAACCCGACGATAATTCTTATCCAAGACCCGACTATGAAATTCAAAGCTATCTTTTGTGCGGCGTTGATGCTGCTCTTGGAGCAGCCAGCGCTCGTTGGGGCTGCTGATGCTCAATCTGCTGCCGCCACGGCGTTAAGCGCCAATGCGTCATTTGACGAAATTTCCAAACTGGCCCAAGCCGGCAATGCCGAGGCTCAATTTCAACTTGCTAAACGCTACGCCGACGGACAGGACATAGCGCAAAACAACGCTGAGGCTCTGAAGTGGTATCGCAAAGCGGCGGAACAAGGAAACGCGACAGCGCAATTCAGTCTTGGATATATGTACGCCAACGGCCAAGGCGTAGCGCGAAACAGCGCTGAGGCTCTGAAGTGGTATCGCAAGGCAGCGGCACAGGGAAATGCGTATGCTCAAACCAACCTTGGACTGATGTACTACGAAGGTCGAGGCATGGCGCAGGATTTTATCCAGGCCATGACATGGTTTCGCAAAGCAGCGGAGCAGAAAGAAGCAATTGCCCAAAATAACATTGGATGGTTGTACGCCAACGGGCTAGGCGTGACGCAAAATTATGTCGAAGCCCTAAAGTGGTATCGTAAGGCCGCGGAGCAGGGATATGACAAAGCCCAAACCAACCTTGGATCGATGTACTACAACGGTCAAGGCGTGGCGCGAAGCGATGCCGAAGCCCTGAAGTGGTATCAAAAAGCAGCGGCGCAAGGAAATGCTGTTGCCCAAAACAATCTTGGAGAAATGTACTACGACGGCCAAGGCGTGGCGTGGGATTATGCGAAGGCCATGGAATTATGGCAAAAGGCGGCAGCACAAGGAAATGCGAACGCCCAATATAGCCTTAGAACGTATGGAAACGAATGAGCGCGATCAACTTGGGTTAAGCGCAACAAAACCCAAATGCTCAACGCAGCCTTAACTGGATAGCTACGCAGGGCACGGACGACAATTGACGACTCGACTGGCTACCACAACCACTCCAACCAGAGACACACACTACTCAGAACGCCGATCCCGTGGCACGCCAGAAAGCCCAGCGAAAACTGAACAAATTGCAATGAACTCTAGCTCGTATCGCAACGGTGAATAAGCCGCGAAGCGGCGTCATCCACCGTTGCTGCTGATCGGCGGATGACAGCCTATCCGCCCTATGCCTGCTAGAGCGGTTTTGATTCAAGTGGCTACCCTTCTCTCCCGCCTCTCTCCTATAAGCCGTAGAATTAAATCAAATCTAATAACGCGAGTCCGCCGGCCTCTTGTCCTTCGGCCAATCGTTCACTTTGGCGGGAAAATCGGGGCGCGGCATATGACTGAAATATTCCGCAACATCCACCGATTCCTGATCGCTCAATCCTCCCTGAGCAAGAGGAAATCCCGGATGAAAGCCGATAGGCATGTTGCGTTTGACGAAAGCCGCTGCCGTATAAGTACGAGCCATGCCCGCGCCGATGTTAAAGGATTGATCTCCCCACAACGGCGGATAGACTGGCTGCCCCTGCGAATTCTTGATGCCTTCGCCGTTCTGGCCGTGGCAGATGGCGCACTGGGCGACATAGATTCGCTTGCCGTTCTCGGAATCGGGTTTGATGTCTTGACTGATCTTGCCGACGCCGCGCCCTTCCACTCTATCCTCAGGTTTGGTGTTTCGCTTCATCCAGTCGAAGTAGGCAACCATCGCTTTCATATCGTCGCCGTCTTTGGCGAGCGGTTTGCCGTTCATCGAGCGCAGGAAGCAACCATTGATCCGATCTTCCAACGTGATGACGCGGCCGGCGCGCGGCGCGTAGCTCGGAAAGAACGCCGAGACGCCGACATAGGGCGAGCCGTCCGCCACTGTGCCGCCGTTGAGATGGCACGAGGTGCAGTTCAGAACATTGCCCACGTTTTTGGGCAGCAGTGTGTGCGTTTCGGTGTTGAGGCGCATGCCGCGCACGAGTTGTTCGGCGTTCGGCTCTTTCAACACGTCGGCAATGCGCGGGGTGTCAAACGCGCTAACGTCAACCTTGGGATCGAGCGAAGCGCGCGCCGACTTTACCTGCGCCGCCGTCACCGGCGGGTTCTTGGCATTGCCCCAACTCGCCCGCACGAAATTGACGATCTCCGCAATTTCATCGTCTCTCAATCGCGCGAAGCCCGGCATTGAGAGTACCCCTTTGCTGGTCTCCGTTTCCGTGGTCGCAACGCCCATAAGCACGAAGTAAAGCACCGCTGAGGCATCTTTGTTCGTAACAGAGGGGCTGGCCGCGAGCGGCGGGAAAACTTTGGCAACGCCCTCGCCGTCAAGGCGGTGACAGTCTGTGCAGAACTGCGCATAGGCGAGGCCACCCCGTGTCGTAAACATGGCTTTCGGAACGCCTTTTTTTTCGGTGGCCGAAGGTTGATCCGGCGATGATGATTTCAGCGGCGCGGCAACAGCATTACCTGTTTTGCTCGCCCCGATAATGATAATGATCGCTGCCAGCGCACTCCATCGTTTCCACATGCGCCCAACCGAAATAGTATCGCTCATGATGCCTTACCCCTTTCTCTGAAGATTTATTTATACAAGGCCTTCTTTTGCGAAGGCTCAACCAGAACTTGGCCAATTATCCCACAATCGACAAACGCCGAAAGACGAACAGTTTATATTTGTTACCGGTTGAAAATCAGCGCGACTCCCGCGATGGCAACGGCGAGCATAGCGCTGTTGCTGCCCAGAGTGCGGGGAGTCATTGCCGCCGCTCGCAAGCGACGGCTGCGTGTAAAACTTCGTTTAATCAGCGTCGCGCCTTATTGCGCCGCATGGTCACCATCATCGCACCGCCAACCAACAACAACAACATCAGCAACGCTTTCGGTTCCAGCGTCGGTACGGGAGAGGCCGGAGGCGGCAAACCGAGATTGGGAGGCTGCTTGCCCTTGGGCAACGATATCAAATACCAGTTGTTCGGGTTTGATGTGCCTCGGCTCAGGGTGTATTCGTAGTCGCCCGCAACGAGTGGCCCGTTATCCAGCACGAATTCGCCATCAGATGCGCCGGTGACTTCCACCACCAGAATGCCATCGCCGGTCTGAGCGCCGGCGCCACTGACGGCGTTAACGTGTACGGTGGTCGTACCGCTCGTTGAGCCGTCGATCACCAGCTTGTCGGTGGGCGAAGCATCGTCGTCGAGTACGGTATCCAGATGCAGTTGTGCATCGCCGGACGCGGCGTAGTTGCCGATGATAGTGAAAGTGTCGCTGCCGGCAACGCCGTTGACGAGGTAGAGGATGCCGCCGTTGCTGTTGACGAGGCCTTGCAACTGGTAAGCGGTCGGATCATTGGCAGTCGTCCAAAACGGCTCCAGCGTTGCGCCGGAACTGAGTTTCAGAGTCGAAAGCGTCGAGTTAGCGTTAATGACCCATTGGCTGGTCGCGCCCGCGATATTGAGATCAATGGTCGAAGCCGGATTGCTGCCGCTCGAACTCATGGCGGTGGAACCGAGAAAGCTGCTGCCGTCGGCCATATCGAGATCAATCGCGCCACCATTGATGGCGCTCATGATGCCGGTGACGTCGAAAACGCCGCTGGTAGCAGCCCAGTCCGTCGTCTTGTCGGGAAGACCGGACATGGACGTGAAGGCACCCGATACCGGGTAGGTAATGCCGGAAATGTCAAGCGCCCGATTGACGATGATCGAATCTGCGCCGCTGACTTGCATGACGGTGGAGCTCGCGCCATCCGATCCGGCGACTCCGTTCGTCACTTGCAAAGTGGCGCCGCCCTCCAGATAGATGTATCCGGGGCGCACATTGGTGGCGTAACTTCCCTGCTTCTCGGTGGCGGCATAGAGAGCATAGCCGCCTGCGCCGGTCGCGCTGACATTCACGCCGTCGCCAAGCTGAATGAAGCCACCCTTGTTGGCATAGACGGCGTGGCCGTTTCGCATGCTGTCGCTGATCGTGGAGTTGCCGCCGACAAAGGCATAGGCGTCGCCAAGCGTGTTGTTGTTCGTTCCCGCCAGCGCGCCGGAGACCCCGATGTTATTCATGTCATAGGTTCGATTACCGGCATAAACACCATAGCCGTAGGCGTCGGCGCTCAATGCGCTGGTGCCCTGCGTTGCCGTTCCCGTGCCGATGACGCTAACGGTCGAGCCGCTGGGGAGGATGGCGATACTGAGGTCGCCCTGCCGCAAAAAATCATTCACCCGCACCCCCATGCCGCCCTTTGTTGTTATGTTGGCGGAGTTACTGATGACGACGCCCGAAGGCATGATGCCTCCCTGTGAGTTCGACGCGATATTGATGCCATCGGCGGAAGTCCCGGTCGTGGTCACGGTCAGGTTGTTGGCGAAAAGCCAGGACGCGGTGTCGTCGCCCCTGACGCCATCGCTATCGGAACCGCCCGTGGTGATGGTGAGATCATTCAGATGAAAGGCGTTCCACTTGATATAGATGCCCGCATATTGCGGTACGTTGCTTCCCGATGTCGTCGAGATCGTAATCGCCTCGGTCGGCCACAACGCGGCAGGAATGCCGCAGTTGTTGAAATTGGTATTGGCGGGACACACCGTGTCCGCCTGGGCCACTGAAGACGATAAACCCATCAGCAAACCGGCAAAAGAAACAAGCGCCGTGCAGCAGCGCCGCCTTGAGTTTTTGCGAATATGAATCATGTTGTGCCCCCCTGACACCGACGCAACCACTCGCCTGTCTCTGCATGAGACAAACAAACGATTTAAAAATCACCCCTAATTCGATTCGGCTCCAACTGATGTGTGCCGTACATATATATGACTTGCTTGTTTCTTAAATTATAGCATTAGACAACGAAGCGGATATAAAGTTTCATAGCTAATACCTATCTGAAAAAAACAAATGGTGCGCAAAGTGTTTGTTTCTTGCAACTTCCGCAATTTTCCATCGCAACCATTGGTTTACGCAAAAATAACTGAGCGTAAGCGCCCACTTACTCACGCTCTTCGTTGCTATCAGAAGTTACGGCAGATGAAAAAGGGCGGGGTTGAAACCCGCCCTCACGAATGTTGCGGACGGCAGGATGCCGCCCCTACAAACCCCTCACGCCTTTTTCACTCTCACTGCCGGTAGAATCGCGGAGAAAATACTGCCTTTGCCGATTCGGCTGTCGATGTTCAACTCGCCCTGATGGCGCAGCAGTACATGTTTGACGATGGCCAGTCCCAAGCCAGTACCGCCGGACGCCCGCGAGCGCCCGCGATCAACGCGATAAAAGCGTTCGGTCAGGCGCGGCAGATGTTCAGCGGCGATGCCGATGCCGGTATCGCGCACGGCAAAAATACCGCGCCCTTCTTCGTTGATTGTCCAGGAAAGTTCGATCTTGCCGCCTTCGGGAGTGTAACGCACGGCGTTGGTCAACAGGTTGTTGAAGGCGCTGGCAAGTTCGTCGCGCACGCCGTAAATTTGCGTTTCTTCTTCCGGCACGGTCAAGGTAACAATGTGCTTGTCTTGCGACAAAGCTTGCGTTTGTTGTTGTAGTAATTGCAGCAACGGCGTCAACGCAAACCACTCTTCTTCTTTGGCGCGCGCGCCGGATTCGAGCGCCGACAAGGTCAGCAAGTCGTCCACCAGCCGCTGCATACTGTTGGCTTGCGTTCGCATCAAATCGAAGTAATGTTCTCGCGTTTCTTCGGGCATTTCTGTCGGCGCTTCCTGCAACATTTCGAGAAAGCCGACGATCACGGTCAGCGGTGTTTTCAGTTCGTGCGACACGCTGGCGATGAAATCGCGCCGCAGCCGCGCTGCCGCTTCGTACTGCGTTACATCGCGCGCCAGCAGCAAACGCCCGCCGCGACCGAACGGCACTTGTTGCAGCGCGATGGATTTGCCGGTATCGAAGACGGAAGGGATCACCAGCGTGCGTTGCGCCACTTCGTCAACGGATAAGGTTTCGTTGAGTTCATCTGCAAGAAAACGAAGAAACTCCGGAATCCGCACGAGGTTGCCGAGCGGTTGGCCGCGATCTTTTTCGAGGTTGATCGCCAACCATTGCTGGGCGCGAAGGTTGGCCCATTCAATGTGGCGACGTTCGTCCAGCACGATCACGCCGTCCGGCAACGCCTCCGCCATGCGGCGAAATTGTTCGATCATTTGTTTCTGCGTGGTTTGAAACGCCACGCGCTTTTTTTCGCGGCGCGACAACGCCGCCAGCACATCGCCCCAGCCGCCTATCCCTTCCGGCAATGGCTCGTAATGATCCAACGAACTTTTCGCCCAGCGTTGCAAGCGATACAGGTGCACCAGATGAAATACCGTTACTCCGGCAAAGCCCAGCGCCAGCACGATCAACGCAGCCCAAACGCCGCCCAGCCCGCCGGCGATCAGCGTCAACACAACGATAATAGACGGCAACACCCAGCCGCGACTATGAGGAGGCGGTAGCGTCATTTTGTCTCTCCGGGTTCCAGCGATAACCACTGCCGCGCACGGTTTCCAACTTTGCGTCCAGATGATGCGTTGCCAACGCGCGCCGCAAGCGACGCACCAGCACATCGACGGTGCGCTCTTCGATGTCGGCATCGTCGCCCCAGACAGTATCAAGCAACTTCGCTCGCGTGAAAACGCGGTCGGGTCGCGCCATCAAAAAATGCAGCAGACGAAATTCCAGCGGCCCCAGCATCAACGGTTTGCCATCATAATGAACGCGATGCGAAACCGGATCGAGCATCAACAACCCTGCCTGCAACGGCGCCTCGGACGCTTCCGCCGTCAAGCGCCGCAACACGGCTTTGACGCGCGCTTTCAGTTCGCGCGGCGAAAACGGTTTGGTGATGTAATCATCGACCCACGTTTCCAATCCGGCCACCTTGTCCGCTTCCTCGGTACGCGCCGTCACCATAATGATCGGCAAAGCTTTGGTGCGCGTTTGCTGGCGCAAGCGCTTCGCCAGCGCCAACCCCGATTGTCCCGGCAACATCCAGTCGAGCAACAGCAAATCAGGCGGCGTTTCTTCAATCATTCGCCACGCCGTTTCGGCGTTGCCGGCTTCGCGAACGGTGTAGCGTTCGGTTTCCATCGTCACCCGCAACAGTTCGACGATGGCCGGTTCGTCTTCAACTATCAGTATCGTCGTCATTCGCGCTCCGCGATGTTGGCCTTGATTTCTTCGAGCGACGTGTGTCGCACATCTTTCCCCATCACCACTTGCACCACCGCTTCGGCGATGTTTTTGGCGTGATCGCCGATCCGCTCGATCGACTTGGCGACGAACAACACTTCGAGCGCCGTGCTGATCGTGCGCGGGTCTTCCATCATGAAGCCGACCAACTGCCGGGTGACCAGATCGAACGCCATGTCGATTTCGTCGTCGGCATCGTAAATAGCGATGGCTTCGTCGATGTCGAGCCGCGCAAACGCATTCAACGCCCGATGCAAAATCATCTGCGCCAACTCTCCGGCGTGAATCGTATCGTAGTACTGCATTTTGGTGAGTCGCTCGTTGCCTTGCAACTGCGCCGCTTTACGAGCGATTTTTTTCGCTTCGTCGCCAGCCCGTTCGAGATCGTTCACCACTTTGCTGACAGTCAGAACCACCCGCAAATCCACCGCCGCCGGTTGCCGCCGCGCAATGATTTGCGCGCACTGCTGGTCGATGTCGATCTGCATCTGGTTGATTTCTTTTTCGGTCGCCTTGATGGTTTCGAGCAGTTCGGGGTTTTCATCTTCGGACATCGCCAGCACACCGCGCGCCAACTGAGCTTCGACCAGCCCGCCCATCGCCAGCACATCGCTGCGGATGGTTTCCATTTCGATGTCGAATTGTTTGGACATATGTGTCGTCATGACTTTTCCTTTCACCCCGCGTATCAACCAAAACGACCGGTAATGTAATCTTCCGTTTCCTTTTTCGCCGGTTTGACGAAAATAACATCGGTCTTATTGTATTCGACCAGTTCGCCCAAGTACATGTAAGCCGTGTAATCCGACACCCGCGCCGCCTGCTGCATGTTGTGCGTCACGATCACGATAGTGAACTCGCCGCGCAACTCCGAAATCAGCTCCTCGATACGCAAGGTCGAAATCGGGTCGAGCGCCGAAGTCGGCTCGTCGAGCAACAACACGCGCGGCCGTACCGCGATGCCGCGCGCGATGCACAAGCGCTGCTGCTGGCCGCCCGACAAGCTGGTGCCTTCCTGCTTCAGCTTGGTCTTCACTTCGTCCCACAGCGCCGCTTTTTTCAGCGCCCACTCGACCCGCGCATCCATCTCACCGCGCGACAAGCGCTCGTGCAAGCGCACGCCGTAAGCAATGTTATCGTAAATCGACATCGGAAACGGCGTCGGCTTCTGAAACACCATGCCGACCCGTTTGCGCAAATCGTTGAGATCGACATCGTTCGCCAGCGCGTCTTCGTCGTCGATGAACAAATGCCCTTCGGCGCGCTGCCCGGGATAAAGCGAGTACATCCGGTTGATCGTGCGCAGCAGGGTGGACTTGCCGCATCCCGACGGGCCGATGAACGCCGTCACCAACCCTTGATAAATGTCGAGTTGAATGTTTTTGAGCGCGTGAAACGCGCCGTAGTAAAAATTGAAATCCTGAAAACGGATTTGCGTAGTCAGTTTTGGTTCTTGCGTCGGCATTTTCATCTCTGCATTCTGTTCAAACCGTCTTGCGTCCAAAAAACGCGCGCGCCGCGATGTTGAGCGCCAGCACCGTCACCACAATCAAAAAAACGCCCGCCCACGCCAGCCGGTTCCAGTCTTCAAACGGACTCATCGCAAACTTGAAAATCACAACCGGCAGGCTCGCCATCGGCTTGTCGAGATTGGTGCTCCAGTATTGATTCGACAACGCGGTAAACAGCAGCGGCGCGGTTTCGCCGGCAATCCGGGCCACTGCCAGCAGAATGCCGGTCATCACGCCCGCCAGCGACGCCCGCAGGGTGACGTACATAATCATGTGCCAGCGCGGCGCCCCCAGCGCAAACGCCGCTTCGCGCAAACTCGACGGCACCAGCCGCAACATGTTTTCGGTGGTGCGCACGACGACAGGAATCACAATCAACGCCAGCGCCAGCACGCCCGCCGCGCCGGAAAAATGACCGCGATAGGTCACGTAAACCGCGTAGATGAACAGCCCGATGATGATGGACGGCGCCGACAACAGCACGTCGTTCATGAAACGGATCACTTCACCCAGCCAGCCGCGCTGGGCAAACTCGGCCAAATAAATGCCGGAGAAAATTCCGATCGGCGTGCCAATCAACGTCGCCAGCCCGACCATGATCAAGCTGCCGACAATTGCATTGGCCAACCCGCCTTCGCTTCCCGGCGGCGGCGTCATCTGCGTGAAAAGGCTGAACGACAAACCCGACACGCCGAGGCTCAATGTCGTCCACAAAATCCACAACAACCAGAACAAGCCGAACGCCATCGCCAACAGCGACAATCCCGTCGCCGTGTAATTCAACAGACGCCGACGCCACGCCAGCCAGGAAAATTTGGTGCTTTTCATGTCTGCGTCCCTCCCGACTTGGCCAACCGCATCAGCAACAGTTTCGACAAACTCAACACGACGAACGTGATCAGGAAAAGAATCAGGCCAAGCTCAATTAACGCTGAAGTGTGCAACTCGCCCGAAGCCTCGGTGAATTCATTGGCCAGCGCCGACGCGATGCTGTTGCCGGGCAGGAAGAGCGAGAAGCCTTGAAACGAATTGATGTTGCCGATCAAAAACGTGACCGCCATTGTTTCGCCCAGCGCGCGCCCCAGCCCCAGCATGATGCCGCCGACGACGCCGACCCGCGTGTAAGGCAGCACGACGTTCCAGATCACTTCCTGACGGGTCGAACCCAGCGCATACGACGATTCTTTCAGAATCGCCGGCGTGATCTCAAACACGTCGCGCATCACCGAGGCGATGAACGGAATAATCATGATCGCCAGCACGATGCCTGCCGCCAGAATGCCGATGCCGAGCGGCGGCCCCGAAAACAACGCGCCGATGATCGGCAGCGGCCCCAGCGCTTTGGCGAGCGGCGGCTGAATGTACTCGGAAAAGATCGGCACGAAAACCAGCAGCCCCCACATGCCATAGACGATGCTGGGGATGCCGGCCAGCAATTCGACCGCGATTCCCAGCGGTTTTCTCATCCAGCCCGGCGCCAACTCGGTCAGAAAAAACGCGATGCCGAAACTCACCGGCACGGCAATGACGAGCGCCACCGCCGAAGTGACCAGCGTGCCGTACACCGGAATCAGCGCGCCGAAGCGATTCATCGGCGGATTCCATTCGGCCTTCCACAAAAACGACACGCCAAACTCTCGAATGGCCGGCCAGGCGCCCCAAATCAGCGACACGATGATGCCAGAGAGCAACAACAAGGTCAGCACCGCGAAGCCCTGCGTCAGCCGGTGAAACAGCATGTCGCCCCACGCCAAACGCCGCCGCCCCCGCGTGGGGGGCGATGGGGGGGGCAGTGATGATGAAGTAATCGACGACGGCATTTTTTGCATTTCCCCGATCCCTGGGTTTACCTGCTACTGTACCAGAGAAGCCACTTTTTTAACTTTATCGCTCCGGCTCCCAAATATCAAGCATTAAACGCTTTCCCTTCAGAAACCATACCCGGCAAACCGGGGGAGACGCGCCACAGCGCACGGCGCGTCTCCCCAACAGTTTACTTGGTCACCGAAAACTCATCCACCACATTTCCGGTGTAGGTACCGGAGACTTTGAATTTGACGGTGTTACCGGCCACATCAACGATGGTGTATTCTGGCTCTCTTTCCTGCGCGTTTTTGTGCGTGGACAAGGGCAACTTTCCTTTCAGGTATTCAGCGCTTCCTTTGGTGCCGTCAAATAGGAAAGGATAGTCAACATTGTTTTTCTCATAAAGCCCGACCGGGTCGAAAATGTTGTAATACTTCAGCCCGCTACCGGTATTGAACGTGAGGTAGAGGGTACCGTTCGGGCTGTTGTAAACACTCTGATCCGCTCTGTCAGCGGGCTGGTCGATGGGAAGCTCGCCGGTCATGACGAAACTTCGCGCATAAACGTGATCGTGCCCTGCCAGAACGAAGTCCACTTTGTAGGTCGCCATGAGATTTTCAAAACCGGCTTGCACATAGTATTGAATGTCTTTGTCCGCCAAATGCTGCGCCACGCTGGCGGTCGATTTGTGATGCTGCACAAACAGCCAAGTATATTTGCCTTTATTGGCCTCGGTCGCGGCTTTGAGCGTTGCTTCAAATCGCGCGATGTAAGGCTTGGCTTCATCGACAGAGGCCGGATAAGCAGACGTGTTCAACACCACGAAGAGCGCGTTGTCGTAGAGGTACCAGTAATGGCCGACGGCTTCAACAATGGCCTGATCACTATTACCGATGGGAACAAAGGTTTGCTCATTGGGCAGATTGTAGTGATAGAGAAAAAGTTTATTCACGTCGTGATTGCCTACCGCCGGCGCCAAAGGAATAGAACGAAGCTCCGGCGGCGCGAGAAAGTTTTGATACTCCGCTTCGTTTCCGCCCACTGCCGTGTCAACCTGATCGCCCACGCCGGCAATAAAATTCACATTGGCGTCGCCGATTTTTTTCATGGTGTCTTTCCACCCTTGCGCGGTGGTTTGATCATCGCTGAATTCTCGGCTGTTCACATCTTGCAATCCCGTCGTGAGTTGGGGGTCGCCCACGCTGGCAAAACGGAAGCTCGTCGTATTTCCGGTGGTGTAGTTGTACTCGTAACTCCAGTTTTTTCCATCGTTGGAAACGCGGTATTTGTAATTGGTGCCTGCCTTCAGTCCCGACACCGTCACTTTGTGCGCCGTTTTCCCGGTGGACGCGGCAACGATATTTCCCTTCGTGCTACTCACCAATTTGTCTTTTTCATCGAAAATGTTGACCACCGCCGAATCACCGTTGGCGGTGTCGGCGTACCAGTTAAAAGCCACATCCGTTATTGTGGATCCCGGTGTGAGCATCAAGGTTTCGGCATTGAATTGAACCCCCGGATCAAACTTTTCATCAACGGGGTCGGATGAACCGCAAGCGCTTAAAACAAGCGTCAGCGTTGCGATCAGAACAGATGCTTTCTTGAACATAAATTTTCCTCTTGAGATTGAGACTCATTAAAAACACAAAGCGTGTGCTGGAAAAAACTGATCCGAAATACAATTGATGAAAAAGCTGGACGCACCTCACGCGATGAACTGTCATAAAAGCTCATTACAACTTCAAAACCATGAATAACGCGCGAGACCTCTGCGGTTTCTCACTTTTCGGAAGAAGCGAGAACACAGGAAGTTGATGAAAGCGTTGCTCTTTCCTTCTCGTCCAGAACCCGGAAAGTGCAACGCCCTTGTTTTGTTAAACCACTTAACGAACCGCTTTCCCGGAAGCGTCCTTGATCTGCGCCCACGACGTTTCGATCATCTTGGTCAGCGATTCCGGCAACGGCGCATAATCCAGTTCGCTCGCCATCGCGCCGCCACTCTTGTATGCCCAAGCAAAATAATTCAGTGTTTCCTTCGCTTGCGTCGGCTTGTCCTGCGTTTTGTGCATCAGGATGAACGTCGCGCCCGTAATCGGCCAGGTTTTCTCACCCGGTTGATCGGTCAAAATCTGATAAAACGACGCCGGGTCCCACTTCGCGCCCGCAGCCGCTGCCTTGAACGCTTCTTCACTCGGCGCGACAAACTGCTTGGCCGCGTTCTGCAACGAAACCACCGCCATCTTGCTCTGCTTGGCGTAAGCGTATTCGACGTAACCGATCGAATTGTTCAGCCGTTGCACGAACGCCGAAACGCCTTCGTTGCCCTTGCCGCCCAAACCTACCGGCCACTGCACCGCCGTGCCCTCACCGACTTTCTCTTTCCAGTCGGCGCTGACTTTCGACAAATAATTGGTGAAAATGAACGACGTGCCCGAACCGTCCGCTCGCCGTACCACCGCAATCGCCGCCGACGGCAACTTCACGTCGGGATTGAGCGCCGTGATCGCCGGATCGTTCCATATTGTGATCTTGCCCAGATAAATGTCGGCCAGCACCGCACCGCTCAAGCGCAACTGGTCGCTGGCAATCCCTTTGATATTCACCACCGGCACCACGCCGCCAACCACCGTCGGAAACTGCACCAGCCCGTTTTTGGCTAAATCTTCCGGCTTCATCGGCGCATCCGACGCGCCGAAATCCACCGTCTTCGCCTGAATCTGCTTGATCCCGCCGCCCGAACCGATGGATTGATAATTGATCTTGTTGCCGGTCGCCTTGCTGTAAGCATCCGCCCACTTCGCGTACAACGGCGCCGGAAACGACGCTCCCGCCCCGGTGACCTCGGCAGCCTGAACACCCGCCGTCAAAGCCAAAACACCCACGATCCCTGCCAACCACAATTGCCATTTTCGTAACATCATCGTCTCCTTTTCCAAGAACCGGATTTACTTTAACGGAAGAATTTTACCGTTTTATTACAAACCCCGACTTTTTACGCCGACGTGGCGCAATAGCAACAAAACAACCGGAGCATCATTGAGGTATCATTGAAAGTGGTTACAAAGCGATTCCTGTGCACCTTGACCCGACAAACCGAAACATGAGCGCCCAATTTTTTGACCGTCCGATCCTCAATTCGCCTTATGCGGAGCCAACGCAGCACTGGGAGTTGGACGAAACAGGGCAGCCCAACCAGAAGGTCATTAACCACCGACGTCCGGCCAGCTTTGTCACGCCCATTCCCAGCCCCCAAAAATCCAAAGGGAAAACCGGGCAACTCGATTTTTATGCAGACGACACGGCCCAAGCCATCTCCAGCGACGAACAGGAATATCAGCTTACCCAGACCATCAATAATTTGCGCCTTGCTGTCGGCAAATGGAGAAACGAACCTGATCCGAAGCGCTGGAAGGTAACTCCGGAAACGGCTCGACTCCTCCAACATTGGCGGCACCACAAATTCAGCGGATACCGCCCCTTTTTTTGCCAGCTTGAAGCGGTGGAAACCGCGATATGGCTAACGGAAGTAGCTCCTAACGACGGAAAAAGAGGGGAAGAATTTCTGGAGTGTTTGAAAATTGCCAACGAAGAAGCCAACCCCGGACTAAACCGCTTGGCGCTGAAACTCGCCACAGGCGCGGGTAAAACCACAGTCATGGCCATGCTTATCGCGTGGCAAACCATCAACTCCGTGCGTTATCTCAACAGCAAGCGCTTCACTCACGGCTTCCTCGTCGTGACTCCCGGCATCACCATCAAGGATCGCCTGCGCGTTTTACTGCCTACGGATGTGGACAGCTATTACCAATCCAGAGAATTGCTTCCCTCTGACATGCTTCTGGACATTCAGAAAGCAAAAATCGTCATCACCAACTTCCATGCTTTTAAACAACGCGAGAAAACGGAACTCTCCGGCGCTGGGCGCGCCCTGCTCTCCGGCAGGCGCGGAGATCGTCTGGACACCATAGAGCCGGAAGGACAAATGCTCCAACGGGTCATGGGCAGTCTCATGAGCATGAAAAACATCATGGTGTTCAATGATGAAGCCCATCATTGCTACCGTGAAAAGCCCGACGACAAAGAAGATGTGAGAATTCAGGAAGGCGAAGATAAAAAAGACGCCAACAAGGAAGCCGAAGAAAACAACGAAGCGGCTCGCCTTTGGGTTTCCGGTCTTGAGATCGTGCAAAAGAAACTCGGTATTTCCCGTATCTTTGATCTTTCCGCCACGCCGTTTTTCCTGCGCGGATCGGGTTACCGCGAAGGGACATTGTTCCCTTGGACCATGAGTGATTTTTCTCTCATGGACGCCATCGAATGCGGAATCGTGAAACTCCCGCGCGTTCCCATCGCCGACAACTTGCCCGATGTCGAAAACGAGATGCCCAAATTCCGAGAACTTTGGAAACACATCGGAAAAGAGATGCCCAGAGGGAGCCGGTCGGCGAAATTCAACGATCCGCAAGCGCTGGAACAAAAAAACCGGATGCTGCTCGTCAATGCGCTGAAAGCCCTGTACGGACACTACGCAAAGACTTCTGAACTGTGGGCAGAAGCGGACATCAAGGTTCCGCCCTGCTTTATCATCGTCTGCAACAATACCTCAACATCCAAACTCATCTATGATTACGTTTCCGGCTATGTCCACGGCGACAGCGGCAAAGTCATCGGCGGCAAATTTCCCCTTTTCAGCAATTACGATGAAAACGGCCTGCCTTACCCTAGCGCGCGCACACTTCTTATCGACAGCCAGCAACTCGAATCCGGCGAAAAACTGAACGACGATTTCCGCAAGATCAACGCACAGGCCATCGAGCGCTTCCGGCGCGAAGCGCTGAAACGCGGCGGCGCCTTGGCTGACGATCTGCGCCGAGGTAAGGAACTCGACGACACCACCATCCTCCGGGAAGTGATGAACACCGTTGGCAAACCGGAATTGCTTGGCGGCGATATTCGTTGCGTGGTATCGGTTTCCATGCTGACGGAAGGCTGGGACGCTAGCACCGTTACCCATGTTCTCGGCGTTCGGGCATTCGGTACACAACTCCTTTGCGAGCAAGTTATTGGTCGCGCTTTGCGTCGTCGCTCCTACGATCTCAACGAAAACGGCCTGCTCAACGTGGAGTACGCCGATGTGTTAGGCATTCCCTTCGACTTCACCGCCAAGCCGGTGATCTCAGAACCCCAGCCGCCGGTTGAAACGGTCAGAGTGCAGGCCGTCAGGCCGGAAAGAGATTATCTGGAAATACGCTTCCCCAGAGTAACCGGCTGTCGCATCGAATTGCCCAGAGAGCAGATTCGGGCTGAGTTTACCGACGATTCCGTTCTGGCGCTCAATCCCGATCTGGTTGGCCCCACGGAAGTCCTCCAAGGGGGCATCATCGGCGCCACTCACAGCCTCAAAGTAGAAGAACCGAAGGACAGCCGCCACGCCGCCTTGGTCGCCCACCTTACCCAACTCTGCCTGCAAAGCAAATGGAGCGACGCCGATGGCCAGCCCCGTTATTACCTGTACGGTCAACTGAAAAACATCGTCCGTGATTGGCTGGACAACTGCCTCAAATGCACCGGCGGCGCCAACGAAGCGATGCTGCTCAACCCGACCTTCGCCAACATGGCCGCCGAAAAAATCCATGCCGCCGTGAATCGCGCCGCCGTGACGGACAACCCCGGCGCCCCGCCCATCACCGTCCTTCTTGATTCCTACAACCCCACCGGCTCGACCCGCCACGTCAATTTTCTGACCTCCAAGAAATCACGCTGGAGAACACGGGCAGACCGCTGCCATCTCAACTACAGCATCTGCGACAGCGAATGGGAAGCGGAATTCTGCCGCGTGGCGGAAAAACACCCCAAAGTCAAAGCCTACGTGAAGAACGACAACCTCGGCTTTGAAGTGCCCTATTCATTTCAGGGCGAACAAAAAACCTACCTCCCGGACTTCATCCTTTTGATCGACGATGGGCACGGTGAAGAAGATTTGCTGCACTTGATCGTTGAAGTCAAGGGCTATCGCGGCGAAGACGCCAAAGCCAAGAAAGAAACGATGGATGTTTTTTGGGTTCCGGGAATAAACCGTCTCGGAAGTTACGGGCGTTGGGCTTTTGTCGAACTGACAGAGGTTTTTGAAATTGAGGCTGACTTCGAGGCCAAAGTAAACGCCAGGTTTGGCAAAATGATTAAAGAGGTGACCCAATAATGGTGGCTCGCAAAACGTCTGCTGGTAAAACCGTTGAAACCCTCACCCACGACGAAGCCAAGCGGGTGATTATTCCGACGGCGGAGCTTTCCTCCGTGGCGCGCAAAGATGACCTGAAGCCGGTGCAAGTGAGCTACCAGCGCCGTGATCCCGATCTTGACCCGCAGATTATCTGGCGCGGCAAGTATGATGTAAATGGCATGGGGGGGGGGTAAGCTAGATATTCGCGCCGCACCGCTCTACATTCAGGAGAAGGTTCATCCCAAGGCGCTGATTGACGATTTATTGCGCGAAACCCGCGAGCGCAAGCATGACAAAGGCGAAGTTACGCCAGATTTGTTCGCCGACTTCAATGGCATCCCGCATGGCGTGGACAAAACCGAGTTTTACCAGCACGAGCAAAACTGGAGTAACCGACTGATCTTGGGCGATTCTCTGCAAGTCATGGCCGGGCTAGCCGAGCGCGAAGGGCTGCGCGGCCAAGTGCAGTGCATTTATTTCGATCCGCCTTATGGCATCAAGTTCAATTCCAATTTCCAGTGGTCAACTACCAGCCGCGACGTGAAAGACAACAAGGCCGACCACATTACGCGCGAGCCGGAGCAGGTCAAGGCATTCCGGGATACTTGGCGGGACGGCATCCACAGCTATCTGAGCTATATCCGCGACCGGCTGATCGTTGCGCGGGATTTGCTGACCGAGAGCGGCAGTATCTTTGTGCAGATTGGGGATGAGAATGTGCACCGGGTTCGGGCGGTGATGGATGAGGTGTTTGGGGATGAAAATTATGTTTCGTGCATCCTTTATCGCACAACTGGAGGATTTACTACGAAGGGACTTAGTCGTATTGGCGACGATGTTCTTTGGTATGCGAAGGACATCTCAGTAGCGAAGTTTAGACCTCTGTTGGCGACTAAGAACTACTCTGAAGACCAGAATTACAGGATGTTGGAGGACGAAAAATTCTCCTCTGCACCAATGTCGTCTGAACAACAGATGGGTCTCTCGCCGATACCAAAGAATGGGCGCGTCTGGCGTTATGATAATGCAACTGGACAAGGCGCGGCAGACGGGGATGCCCCGATTGAGTTAAATGGCACCAAGTTTGTGCTACCCAAGAACACTCACTGGAAAGCAAATTACCCGCTCGGAATGGAAAGATTGAAACGCGCAGGCAGATTGCTCGGCGGAGGAAAGACTCTCAGCTACAAACGATATTTTGACGATTACGCGGCCAAGCCTTTGAATGCAACTTGGCTCGATACAGGGGTTTCTGGTTTTGCTTCTGACAAAACTTACGTTGTTCAAACCTTACCTGAAGTCATCGCGCGGTGCGTGCTGATGTCCACCGACCCCGGCGACCTTGTCCTTGATCCCACCTGCGGCTCCGGCACCACGGCCTACGTCGCCGAACAGTGGGGCCGCCGCTGGATCACCATCGACACCTCGCGCGTCGCGCTCGCCTTGGCCCGCGCCCGCCTCATGGGCGCGCGTTATCCGCATTATCTTCTGGCCGATTCGTCGGAAGGACAAATGAAGGAGGCGGAGATTCGTGGCGTAGGAGCGGCTTTTAGCCGCCCGTTTTCCACGCCCCTTTGCGGGCGGCAGAATGCCGCCCCTACGGGCGATTTGGGCGAAAATCCCGGTATCGGGACGGGTTTCAAACCCACTTACGGCAACATCAGCCACGGCTTTGTCTATGAGCGCGTGCCGCATATCACGCTCAAATCCATCGCCAACAACGCCGAGATCGACGTGATCTGGGAGAAATTTCAGGAGCGTCTGGAACCCTTGCGCGAACAACTGAATGCGGCGCTGGGCCGCGTCCCCCTCCCCCCTCGCGGGGGAGGATGGCAGGAATGGGAAATCCCCCGCGAAGCCGACGAGAAATGGCCGGAAGAGGCCAAACGCCTGCACGCCGGCTGGTGGCGCGAGCGCATCGCGCGGCAGAAGGAGATCGACGCTTCCATTGCGGCCAAGGCCGATACTGAATTTCTCTACGACAAGCCTTATGTGGATAACAAAAAGGTGCGCGTAGCAGGGCCGTTCACTGTCGAGAGCCTTTCTCCGCACCGGATGTTGATGGTGGATGAAAACGACGAAATCATTGACCCACTGGAGCGGGTGGTTCGGGATGGCGGCAAGGATTTCGCGTCCATGATTCTGGAGGAATTGCGAACCGCCGGAGTGCAACAGGCCAACAAGGAAGACAAAATCGTTTTTACCAGTCTTCAACCTTGGCCGGGACGTTTTATCAACGGCGAGGGCGTTTATGAGGAAAGTGAAAAGGAGCGCCGTGCCGCCATTTTCATCGGCCCGGAATTCGCCAGCGTGACGCGGCATGATTTAGTCGCCGCCGCCAGAGAAGCGGCAGATTCGGGCTTTGATGTGCTGATCGCTTGCGCTTTCAATTTTGACGCGGCTTCCGCCGATCTGCCGAGCCTTGGCCGTATCCCCATCCTCAAGGCTCGCATGAACGCCGATTTGCACATGTCCACCGAACTCAAGAATACCGGCAAAGGAAACCTCTTTATCATCTTTGGTGAGCCGGATATTGCTATCGAGGAGATCGGCAAGAATCAGATTCAGGTAAGCATCAAGGGCGTGGATGTTTTCGACCCGGCCAAGGGCGAAGTCCGCAGCGACGAACCGGACAAGATCGCCTGCTGGTTCATCGACACCGACTACAATGAAGAAAGTTTCTTCGTCCGCCACGCTTATTTTCTGGGCGCCAACGATCCGTACAAGTCTCTGCAAACCAGCCTCAAAGCAGAAATTGACCGCGACGCTTGGGAAAGTCTGAACAGCGCCATCTCTCGCCCCTTTGATAAGCCGAAGTCGGGACGAATTGCCGTGAAAGTTATCAATCACCTTGGGGATGAGGTGATGAAGGTTTACAGGGTTTCCTGAATATTCGACGCAGGGCGTAATAAAATAGAACAAGTATCTGAGACAGCCGTCAAGGAATCTATTGCATCAGCACCTTTCAAGAAAGATTTGATTGTTACTTACCAAAATAATTTTCAGGAAATGAAAGAAATTACCGAGAGGACAGAAGCTGCGATAGGGCAATAGCCCCGGTAATCTGAGGCAACATGAACGTCATACTCCGCCTGCTCGCCCTTGCCTTTTTATTCGTTTGCGCCCTCGCTCACGGCGAAACCTGCAAAGTCGTCGGCATTGCCGACGGCGACACGCTGACCGTCCGCTGCGACAAAAAACATCAGGAGCGCGTACGACTGACCGAGATCGACGCGCCGGAAATGGGGCAGCCCTTCGGCAAAGCGGCGAAAACTTCGCTGTCGGGAATGTGCTTCCGAAAGAATGCCTCGCTCAGGCGCGCCGGTAAAGACGATTATGGGCGCACGCTGGCGCGAGTCACCTGCGACGGCGTTGATACCAGCGCCGAACAAGTCCGGCGCGGCTATGCCTGGGTGTACGATCGGTATGTGACGGATCGCAGCTTGTACTCGCTTCAGCGAACGGCGCAACGAGAAAAGCGCGGGCTGTGGGCAGGCAGCAAGAAGCCGGTGCCGCCGTGGGAATGGCGACGGAAACATAAAAAATGACTCTTGCGCCATCACGGCGCTTCCTGTGATGACAAAGCCGCCCGATGGATTCATCGGACGGCTTTGAGCAACCTCTTGGTGGGCCCCCTGGGAGTTGAACCCAGCACCAACGGATTATGAGTCCGCTGCTCTAACCAGGCATGAGCTAGAGGCCCGTGAAACAAACGGGTAATGGTATCAAAACCCAAGATGTCGCGATACCGTTGCCGAGGATTTGTTTAGCGCATCCCCAAGGCTTCCCGTTGCGTTTTCTGGCCACGTATTTTCATTGAATAACGCGCTCGCCCGCATGGCGCCTGAGTTTTTTCGCCTGCGCTGTTGGCGAGGGCGGCAAGGGATGGCATAATATGGCCTTTTCGGGGTGTAGCGCAGTCCGGTAGCGCGCTTGCTTTGGGAGCAAGATGTCGGGAGTTCGAATCTCTCCACCCCGACCAGATTCCAAACAAGTTCATTGGTATCTCGACAGAGCGCCCGTAGCTCATCTGGATAGAGCACCGGCCTTCTAAGCCGGGGGTAACAGGTTCGAGTCCTGTCGGGCGTACCAAACCCTTGTGTGTTCGGCAGTTTTACGGTGGCTGTAGCTCAGTTGGTAGAGTCCCGGATTGTGATTCCGGTCGTCGTGGGTTCGAGTCCCATCAGCCACCCCATAGAATCAACATCTTGCGGTATGTTCTGGCTTTCGCTTTTTCCTGAACGTAGCCAAAACGTAGCAGTATTGTCAGCCGCTCGACGAAGGTGATCGGGGGCGAAGTGTGCGTAGCGGCGCACCATCGCTTCCGATTTCCAACCTCCCAGCTCCTGCAACTCCGAAAGCCTCGTTCCCGACATGGCGTGGGCGGATGCCCATGCGTGTCGCAGATCGTGCCATCGAAAGTTATCAAGCCCTGCTACCCGTAAAGCTTTCTTCCACGACTTCGTGTTGAGTTCCGCGAAGGGTCGGCCGCGATAGGTGAACACGCGCGTTGCGTGTTTCCCGCGCTCGCCGGCCAGCACTTCGACCGCCCGTGCCGACAGCGGCACGCCGATGGGTGAGCCGCCTTTCGCTTGGTCGGCAAATATCCAGCACGTTCGCCGCTCAAGATCGACTTGCGACCATTCGAGTCTCACCACGTTGCCTTGCCTCAGCCCTGTCTCCAGAGCAAATTCAACGCATACCCGCTGGTGCTCCCGCAGTGCGGCCAGTAATGCCTGGCGTTGCTCCGGCGTGATCCAGCGCACGCGCCGCCGTGACTCCGGGAATGATTCGATGTAGGGTGCTTTGTCGATCCATTCCCACGGCCCCGCTGCACGGCGCAGCACTGCCCGGATCAGTGCAAGATACCGATTCGCCGTCGGCGCCGATGTTTCCGCGCGTTTGGCGTCGCCGATGGCGACGATTTGCGCTCGGGAGATCGACGCCAGTTCGCGTCCCGAAAGGTGCTTGTGCAACCAGCGAAACTTGTCGATGTCTTCGGCGATGGTTTTCTTGTCCTGCTTGTCCGCGCACCACCTGACTACGGCGTCTTCCCAACGATACGAAGGTTTATCGCCGAGTCGGTTGACGCGCCACATTTCGGCGCGCATGCGGTCGTACCATTCCTGCGCTTGTTTCCTGTCTTCCGTTCCAGTAGAGCGGCATACTGTGCCGCCGCCTGGCTTGGTAATGGATGCCCACCAATGGCGGGAATCCTTTCGCTTGTAGAGCGACATAACATGTTCCTTTCATCGCCTTCAGCGTCCGCGCGGTGATAGTTTGCGCGCGCAAACGCTAGTAAGTCAACTTCGACGAAACGCCAGAATCGGCCAAGTTTGAACGCCGGCAGCCGCCCATCGGCCGCCATGCGACGTATGGTGATGTGGTGCAGGGACAGCAGTTTCGCGGCCTGTTCAACGGTGAGGTAGGCGGTGGCGGGCATGGTTTAAGTGGTGATCACTTTGGTTTGGCGATGGTGATTTGTAATGGTTGTTCGAGTCGCCTTGGGTGTTCGTCGCCGTCAATGATTCGCATGCGTTTGACGAGTTTGGTCATCGTTCTTCCTCCTTAAGTTCAACGTGGTGTGCATCGCACATTTTCATCAGCGGTTCTTTCCACACGCGCCAGAAGTCGAGCGCTCTTTTCTCCATTTTTCTAATTTCATCATCGGTAAAATTTCTCCACTCGACATGAGTGTGACGCTGGCAGCCGATGCGCATCCTACCCTCCGTTATCAGCACAACCCATTCCAATCCTTCGATGGTTATTGGTCTCTTTGTGATCTTTTCTCCTTCGATGTCGGCACGTCTCAGGTCGGCACATCTCAGGTAGGCACCGCTCAGGTAGGCACCGCTCAGGTTGGCACCGCGCAGGTTGGCATCGCTAAGGTTGGCACCGCTAAGGTTGGCACATCTCAGGTTGGCATCGCTCAGGTCGGCACATCTCAGGTAGGCACCGCTCAGGTCGGCACGTCTCAGGTAGGCACCGCTCAGGTTGGCACCGCTCAGGTAGGCACCGCTCAGGTTGGCACCGCGCAGGTCGGCACCGCGCAGGTCGGCACCGCGCAGGTCGGAACCGCGCAGGTCGGCATCGCTCAGGTTGGCATCGCGCAGGTCGGAACCGCGCAGGTCGGCATCGCTCAGGTTGGCATCGCGCAGGTCGGCACCGCGCAGGTTGGCATCGCTAAGGTTGGCACATCTCAGGTAGGCACCGCTCAGGTTTATTTTTGCTTTAACGGCAACTTCAAGCGCAAGGCGAAGGCTGTTTTCTTCCGCGTTGTGCTCGAACAGAACGGAGCCGTTTAAACAGTGTTTGATTTCGATTTTCATGGATCATTCCTCCACGTCGCGCGATTTAGCGCGATGGGAGAGGCATACGCCCGTGGCGCGGCGCGGTCAAGGGGGTTGACAGGTTGTATCCTATTTTCTACAATGCGCCCATGAAGATCATTTCCACCACCGAGACGTTTGATCTCTGGTTTGCCGGTCTCTCCGACAGGCAGGCGCAGGATGTGTAAGGAGAATAGATCATGGGAAAGATCAAGCTGCGTAAATGGGACAGTGCCGAATATCTCAAATCGGACGAGGACATGCTGTTGTATCTGCAAGCGTGTATGGATGAGGCGGGCGACGACGCGGCTTTTATCGCCAAGGCGCTGGGCAATATCGCCCGCGCCAAGGGGATGAGCCAGCTTGCCAGAGATACGGGCATCGGGCGCGAAAGCCTGTATAAGGCGCTGTCTGGTGAGGGGAATCCGAGCTTCGGCACGATTTTGAAGGTGACGCAGGCGCTGGGAATACGGCTGTCCGCAGGGCCGGCGTGAATGGCGCTTGCCGATGACGGCATGAGGCTGGCGGCAACGTTTCATATCTCAATCTCAAAACGGAAGATCGTCGTCGAAATCATCCGCCTGTTGCCGCCCTTGCTTGGCTGCGGCGTAGGCGTTTCGCGCTTGGCCTTGCGGCTTGGATACGGGCGCTTGGCTGCGTTCCACGTCACCGGAGGCATCGGTTGCACGTCCTATCATCTGCATTCGGTCTCCGACGATTTCGGTGGTTTCGCGCTCGCGGCCATCCTTGTCCGTCCACTTTCGTGTTTGCAAGCGGCCTTCGATATAGACTTGGCTGCCTTTGCGCAGGTATTCGGCGGCGACCTCCGCCGTGCGGCCAAACAATACGACGCGGTGCCACTCGGTGCGCTCCTGTTTGTCTTTGCCGCCTTCGCTGGTGGCGACTGACAGGTTGCAGATCGTTCCGCTTTGTGTGTCGCGTATCGCTGGATCACGCCCTAGATGCCCCAAGAGAATGACTTTATTAACACTTGCCATGATCGTCCCCCGTCATAAACGCAGCCATTCCCTCAGCCTTTGCTTTTAAGTTGTTGAACGCGGCAACGTCGCCGCTTTGCCGCGCCATCGAGAGTACCTTTTTCGTTTTGTCGCGCAGGTCTTCAATGCCGGTGGCGTCTTCGAGCATGTTCGTTAGTTCAGCCAGCGCTTCCGGCTTCATGCCTTCAGGCGCTTCCGGCTTCATGCCTTCGGGCGCTTCCGGCTTCATGCCTTCGGGCGCTTTCGGCTTCATGTCTTCGGGCGCTTCCGGCTTCATGCCTTCGGGCGCTTTCGGCTTCATGCCTTCGGGCGCTTTCGGCTTCATGCCTTCGGGCGCTTTCGGCTTCATGCCTTCGGGCGCTTTCGGCTTCATGCCTTCGGGCGCTTTCGG
>Ga0123354_10002191_pt1 | contig 25393 bp, 12 predicted proteins | sample TergutLab28metaG_2_FD_97872 | JGI IMG/M metagenome (GOLD analysis project Ga0123354, IMG submission 97872) | Labiotermes labralis P4 segment gut microbial communities from Petit-Saut dam, French Guiana - Lab288 P4 | ecosystem: Host-associated > Arthropoda: Insects > Digestive system > Gut ...
GACAGTGTGAATACCGACTGTGAATATGGAGATTCACAGGCAGATCCATCCTTTGTGTCCGTCGCACTGGGTGAATTCACTGCAACGAAGTTAATGTCCTGCATTTTTAGTGTCCAGTGTACATAATTCGTCTGTAGTGGACTGGAATATGTTATTGTGTCAGGACTGACTTGTTGGCTGACTTCAGTATATCGAAGTATAACAGACATTGCTTTCAGACTTGTGAGTTAAACGTGTCGTCTGTCTGTCACTGAAGTTCTCTGCAGTCGGTAAGGTTTTTGCTGTCAGGTTTATATGGGGGTAAATTTTGAACACATATTGATTTGATCGTTGTGTGGCATTGGACATTTAGCCCCATTTAGCAGTAAATTTAAGGAAAATATAGAGTTGTCTCTACTATCTGTGTAGGTCATCATGACCTGTTCTAATATAACGTTACCTTCGCCGTTGAGTAGTATAAGATGGAGGTTATTTTAATAAATCACGTAGAGGATCAATGGGTGGTAATCGCTGTGCTTACATCAGTTTGTACAAACAGGTTGCTACTTCGGTAGTAAGGCACAGTGATGGTTAAGAATGCTGTTATTATTCAGATGTTACGGAGAGAATTATCCCATGTCAGTCTTCTTCGGAAATTCCCACATTAATATTATTTTATATTTCGGTATGATACAATGGTACAAGATCGTGCGGACTGACACACACACACACACACACACAAAACACTAACACACTAACAAAAACACACAGACTGTAGATCTCGTCTGAAATTGTGATCGACCCATCGCACAGATATGTACCTGACAACACCCAACACTCATAAGAACAAACGCCCATGCCTTCTACGGTGTTCGAACTTGCAATATTTTCTAATTGATTTTTTATTTATTTTGTAATTAAGTTATTTTTTTTTGGATATTCTGGCAATTAACACAAAGGGACATCTCTTTCTCCTCACGATCCTTAGTCAGTGACTAATACTATGACTGTATCCATAAAGTACAATGGTTAGATCGCCGTCAATGGATCTTATCCATTTACACACTAACCTTAATTCTTGAGATTTGGGCAGCATAACTTCATGGGCGGATTACCCCAGTCCTTCAACCCACAACACACCAGGGCTATCAACTGAAATCAAGTCATTTTATGTTTCCATATTAGCAATTGTATAATATTTCAACGGATTGATGATGTTGGGTTATGTAAGGTCTGAAATTTAACAGATATCTTAGTGGGCATACAGATAATTAATATTTGCTGCAAAATATCATAACAACAGTCTAAATTAAAGGTAGCATGATCACAGCTGTGAACAACACAGTGTGAAGACAGTGGATAAAATGGTGTAACTATTTGTGAAGTGTCCAGCATGACAAATATCACAACGTACCTCAATCTTACGTCATATGTATATTACATTTTATTCGTAGATCTAAATTAACATCAGTCTGTGGAATTGCGAGGTCTTACTGTAACCTCAGCGCTTAATTTTCACATCATGTTTTGCGAACATAAATGCAGTGTGTCTTCTCATTCCGCTACGTGCTGAACATTAACAATCGTCGTTGTGTCAAGCTACTGTTTGATTCTCACAGCACTATTAATTTGTAAGCGCTTTAGCGAAATTACAAAACGAATATAAGTTTCTTTACGTCTGCCTGTCCGTCAGTCCCTTCATTCGCCTATCTTACCACATGTAACTTGGGTCCAGTGGACGGAATTTGATGAAAATGTATATTTAAATCTTTATGTATTTACCGTTCATTTTATATAATTTATATTTTAGACCATCAATTACACAATATATTAACAGTAAAATTTATTTCGTAAATTACTTTACGAAATATACAATACTGTCAATATAATGAGTATTTATTTATCTAAATGTTTTTTTAAATATTTTTTGAATACCCCTCAATAAAATTAAATTTCATTACAATCTGACAATAAAAACGGGTATTTTACGTAAATGTTTATATATTTTATGATTATACCTTCACAAGTTATATTTGAAATTTGAATTTTCAAAAAATTTTAAATAAGGAAAAGGCAGAAAATTTATGTTTATTTACGTCTTTCTGAAATTGTGCGCTTGATGAGATAATTAGAATAAAATGGCAAAGAGTGGGAGGAAGCAATATCAATATGATATGGTACTTGACCATTAGATGCTCGATAGTTATGGCTACAGACACACAGATTTGAATACGTACTGTTTAATAATTTTTTAACAAAATTTTACTCGAAAATTTCTCACTATTACGTCGTAATATTTGTGCTGGCTGTTTGGCATTTAGCATTTTGATTGTGCGTGGTGGATGCGAGTGCTTAATATTACGTCACTGTAACAGGTGCTTAACATTTTTAATTATGTGCTGCGTTGAATAATATTGTGAAATGCATCAGTAAACTGGTTAGTTGTATGACGTACTGTGAACTGCACTATAACTTCTTGTTACATTCAAGAAATTGTCGGAAGGTTTGTTGTTATATGTTGGATTTGAAAGTAGACTAATATGCATTCTGGCATATAAACTCTAACAAGTGCCTCCATATCGTCTATAAAAAATATATTGAATGTGTATTTTTCTATGAAAATTTCTTTCTGGGCCCCACTCTTTCATACCGTACATCTCATTATCATCATCATGTTCCTGAAGGGTTAGGTGTGTTTCCTGTTCCTTGATCCTCAAGATGAATTTCGTCTTTCCATCTCTTCCTCGGTCGTCCTACCGTATATCTTTCTAGATTAATTAAGCAACTCATATCCATTTCTCGGAATTCACTATTTTAGAAATTGGTGGGGGAAGGTAAATTCATTAGACCTTCCTCAGCTGATATTACTGTACCCGAAACTGAGGTACATAATATTTCCACTTTGCTGTAGACGTGTAATCAATGCTGGAACTGAAGGATTTCTTCGAGAATTATGTACTGGAACTGGTGCATGCCAGTTGGTCCCAGTGCTACAATAAAGTAAATAACGCAGGTGATTACTGTGCAGTACCGGTATACCGCCACGCATTCTCTGCGACGGAACTAGATGGAGATGTGCAGTTAAATTCAACTGCAATATCCGACATATAATTCCCCGCAGATGAGACCGGGGCTAAATTCGAGGCGTGGAATGAAAACCAGAAAGGATGGATTGGACAAGACGAATTTCTTTTGCACAATTAGGGGAAACGAAGCACGTTTGTTCAGAACGCATGATGGTCAACATGTATTTAGTCATTCGTCGAATTCAAACATAATTCCCACATACTTATAATTTATTTCTCACCCAAAGGCTCAAAGTGAGGGAAAGGAATTATATGTGTGATATTTAATTTAATTAAATATTATTCCAACTTCTAGTACAACAAGTTACATTCAAGGTATATATTCAGTTGTACAAATTGTCTAAAATCTTGGAAGGTTGCTTTCCATTTCCTACACCAGTATTTCCGTGCGGAACTGTCTTCTTCTCTTGACGATTCTGCCTAGTTGCATTGATCTGTCGGAAATGCCTCCAGCTGTGTGACATTTAAGTCGTTCTCTTGCAAAATCTTCGAAACTTCATTCAATGTATTTTTGTCTTGTTGTTTGCTTCGATATGCCACATAAACCACCGCTGCAATCAGATAATCGGCCGTTGTAAGATTGAAATTCCTTGCTGTGGAATTGTATAAACTGTGACTAATGACATTTTCTCATGTTTCTACCGTTTACTCATCTCTCCCCAACGTCACCACTCCAGTATTTATTTCTTTCCTTTCTTAGAGACAATCAATACAAATATTCGCTGTGGTTATACATAGCGTTCGGTAGCTTTACAGACTGGTTGACCTAGGCCTTAGCGAAACACACGGGATTAGATTTGAACAAGGGGCAATGTTGAACAAGTTAATTATGTTGCCTTCAGTAAACGTTTATGCCACTACTTTTCAATTTCGATAGGGGTAACCCTGCCCAGCAATTGACATCCACTTTCCCTCCATTGTAGTGTTATTCTGGTTTACGTGGAGTTACATGTACTGGATTGTTCACGAAGTAAATTTTAAATTTTAACTTCTAAGCGAATCGTGTCTACATTATGTTGGTAGAGGTAAGTTTGATTATGCCTTATTACATAAAAATGCTTCATTTATCTTGTGCTTTCGCTATCTCTTCTGTAATTATAACCACTTTATTTTAACAAAGGTTAATTTTCGTGTTTGCACGTGTTGCAGATTTGAACATTGCTCTAAAAAGCACATTTGAACAATGTTTATATGTGACCCTTTATGTATCCATGATATTTCTTGGGGGAAAAATGTGATGGGGACTTTCAATTTAGGACAAAGAAATGGTTCGTACATATTTAAATAAGGAAATAATCCTGATGTGCCAGGAGCGGTTATACAAGAGGCGTCAAAACTGTACAGGAAATGATGCTGTACGTAAAATTTACAGCTTCCAGATACGGATTGACCCATACAGCACTGCATGGCAGAATTAAAAAATCAACAATATTGCCGAGTGCAATGGGCCCAGTGTGTCTACTTCACGTTACACAAGTTGACAATATTAAAATATAAACAAGATTTGATATTAGTGGACTACCTAATTAAATGTTCCAAAGTGAATCACGGAATGACATATAAACTATTCAGTCATGTGGTTTGCGGTTGTGGCCGAAGACTGCAGTGTACATTTCACAGTAGCTGGATTGATTAAAAATTGCAGGAAATATCTGGTTTCTGGGCTTCGTGAAAAGACACAACAACACCGCTTCTCCAGCGCGAAAATACAAGTGTGTCGAGCACCACCGATTTCAACGAAACAAACTTAAGAGAATTATTCGGCAATTATGAGCGTGCAGTGGAATCTTGGAATTTTATTGCTGGCAGATTTTATGACAATGACGAAACTGGAGGGTCTAGACAGTACAGTCTGCTAATATTGTTGCGCAAATTGGGTAACCAGGCTGATGATTGTCGCAAAAACTGGAGTCTTGGGGTTGGATTATATTCCTCAAAGCAGCTGGATCACAGGACCTCAATTGTTGAAATTCCTTGAACTTGCTAAGTAACATACCAGAAGCTCCAAATAAGATCGTATAATTTTAGATATGGACAATCATAAAAGACATTTCAATCTTGATTCCATTCTCTATGCAAGAAAAAACGCCATCACATTAGTAATTTTTCCTACCCGTTTCTCTCATCAATTACAGCCACTGAGTGTAAGAGTGATGAGAAAATATAAAGGAAAATTATGAGTGACACAACGTGATTGGATGACTTCAAATCGTGGATAAAGTGATGTCAGTCCTTTACTTGGTATCTTTGAAATATGCTGTAAATCAAGCTTCTTTTACTGCGAAGAATATGATAACAGATTTTGCTAATTCTAAATCTAATAACTTGTCTTCAGTGACGAGCATTTTTAGCCATCATCTATTACACCTATGGAAAAATAAATTCCTAACCAAGAGATCCCTGTTCGTTCTGCTCTCAGCCTGGTAGCACGAGAAATTTCTGTGACGAGCAAAGATAGACTTTAACCAGTAGTTGTGCGTCCATTCCCGAAACTTCTGGACCAAGAATCGAAAGAAAACAAAGGAAGAATTTGAAGTCTCGCATTTTAGCCGATTCGCCAATAATGGATCGCAGTGAACAAGAAGCACTTGGAAGAGGACATCTATAAAGAAGTAATACTGCAAAAGGACTAAACACTATAGATATAATATATAGCAGAAAAATATTATAGAAATGAATTTCTTCTTCTAGCAAATTTTATTAAAATACTCAAATGGGAAAATTGACGATTTATTAGAGACTCCTTGGACAAGTGAAGAAGAAGAAATAACTGCAGATATTTCAGTGTTGATTTAGTTTTTTACTCACACAACCAAGTTGTTCTACGCTGGGAAATTTGAAGGAAAGGAAGCTTTCAAAATAATGTGAAGGTAATGTGGTGACTTGATGAGACATAGCAGTTTGCCTTTTGTTATAAAGATAACAAATGTGAAATAGAAAGGGAAGGCATTGAGGCGAAACTTCTACGACCAATTTCTCTGGGTGTTACTGCATGCGTTACAGCACTGAAATATTGTGGTATTAATTCCTTGTGGAAAGAATTATGTAGACAGGGGATGAGTTTTCTTTTATGGACTTTAAGTTCATTTACATTCACATATATTTCGTAATTATATTTGTGTTCAAAATTGCCCCGTAGCTGTTCAAATATACCGCAAGCATGGGGCCGATTTTTACATGGCGCGTCGTAAGAGATGAATATTAAATTACTTAAATATGTCTTAATTTTGTTTTTTAAACATATCTCATGTATGATAAATACTATACCCTTTCCGCGTCATGCCACTTGTATTGAACAAAATGTGCTTCAGAGGCCTGAGAAAGTGTTTTCTAAATTTTATTCAAAGATGACCCCTATTGATGTGAAATGCTTTAATTTTACATATTCTGAATTTGTGTAAATAGCCTTATCTAACCAGCATACTAAACGATTGCACCGTGTTATATTATCATTTGTTCCGTGTATGAATCTACTTCATTTTTCATATTATGTCATGCATGACACTATTTTCAGAAGGGATTATTTAAATATAATTTTCTTTCTTGATTTTGTCTACAAATTTTTCGGTAATTTCTAAGAAGAATAATTTGCAAATTTGCTATATATATATGTTAGTATTTATGTATAGTACCCAATAAACGTGACTGGATTTAGCAAATCCTTAAGATTCTTTTAATTTTTTTTTGAAGTTCTAAAATATTTTTTTTAATCTGTCCAATGGAAGCCGAATTGTTCGATGTGGATGGCCGAATGGACTGACAGCCATCACGAAACTAATACTCGCTTTTCGAAATGAGCGATATGTTTGATATGGTTCACTTTGTTATTTAAAAAATCATTCACAAGGCACGGACTTACGTTGTGTGGAATTGACGGGGCAGAACTTGGCAATGAAGTAACGGTCGTAGTCAATTGCTATGAAGTATACTCGTCCATTCCACATTGCTGCAAATGTGATAAGAGTGAATGTTATTGTATCGAGAATTTCGCTATTATTTAAACATAAGGATTACATTGCTATACGTTGGACATTATTGCAAATTATTGACCAACAATTTACCAAATTGAACAGTACAACACTTTGATCAGTATTACAGTACGAGAGTGTGGTTGTTTGGCTAGTAAGTAAATGTTTGAGAAAAGATGTCTTCGTGCTCTTAATGAACTGGAAAAAGTGAAAGTGGTTGTTAAATATGTGTCGAGATGTGCACCTGAAACATTGAGAGCAAAATTTTCAACAGCAATATATCTATTAACTTGTTTGGTGGATTATGTCAGTGAGGAGAGAAAACAATAAATAGTTAACACACAGTAAAACGTTCCTCAATAATGGAGTCCAAAATGTTGTCATTTTAAGAATGCATTGAAATGAACAAGAATAAATAATGATTAAGAGCACTGATTGTTTAATATTCTCTGCCATATCAAACTTATTCACAATTTTCTCCTATTTCTTCTCTTCTCTCTTCAGTTTCCTTGTACAACAAATCCTCCTACAGATTTAGGTTACACGCATACATAATTCAACGCTCCTTCAACCCCTCCATTGCCGTTATATACATACTGTCCCTATCCCAATTCGTAATTTGTTAAATCCCAGGATATACAGTAAATAGCGCTGTTAAGCCAGGCATAGTCACCACCCCAGCCACAACAGATAACACCAGTTCAGAAGTCGTTCAGACAGTAGACTCCTCAATATCTGGATTGAGTTTATCTTATAATAAAATGAAAAGTGTGTGAATTATGGAATGGCTTTGAGAAATTTTACTGATACCTAATTCCAACGGCCAATGAAAGTCTCAAAGGGTCTCATTATCCCTCAAAATCTAGATCATATATAAAATGAAGTGTGAACTTTTATCATTACATTGTCCAGTTGACATCATGAAACTGTTGGTGAAACACGTTATCATGAACTTACGCAATGTTTCGATAACTTGGTCAAACCCAGCAGCGTTCCAGTTTGTTGCATTGCCATAGAACGTAAGTTGTGAGCTGTTGAACACAAGAAGTTTAGAATTAGACACAAATTATTATATGTAAAAATGCTAACAGCCTCTTTTTAAGATTTTAATCCTTGTGTTTGATATTCTTCAAAATACGAGAATTAATGATAGTGTTAAAATTAACGTAGGAGAATATTTATTCCCCTTCTCCTTTCGCGCGACAGACACGTGTACATGTATAGTGTCAGCTGTTGGTGTAAAGCTAATAACGTTTCAATGTTCTGATAAATTTTAATTTCCTATTTTGGTGGTTTATCAATATAATTAAAGCAATTGCTAGAACATTATGTGTGTAGAAAGAGACCAATTTCGACCGTTTGAGTGTCATGTTTTCAGGTTTTTTGTTTTTGAAACTAGAAAGACGTCTACATCAGAAATAAGAAACACAAAATAAAAATATTTTATTTGATATCATCCTTATGGATTTGTGACACAGTATGATAAACCGAGTGAATTTGATAAGATGCTTAAAAATAATTAATATTTTAAGCTTGGCTTACATGAAACATTAACGCTGTTCAAGCAGTATAGTATCAGATATGCTTTTTTACATACAAATTAATATGGGATTCATATGTTCATCCAGAATTTATGTAACACACTAAGAAATTGTTTTCCCGTTAGATGACACCCCTTTATATTTTAAAAATTAGCCTGTGATCTTTTAATTTTTATATATCGCACATTTGAATTCAAGCTTTTTCTACATCATAAAGCTTATAAATTTCTTACAGAAAAATTAGGAGTCACATTTCCCTCATTTGTATTTCAGGTTTTCAAGTGGGAATCCTTTTGTTGGATCTCAGTGTTTGTGTCTCCTTTGGAGAAATATTAAAGCCATCTGTGTAGTGAAATAATACGGGAGTTTTGTTTTTAGTTTAGATGTTCAATGTAAGAAAGACACATATTTTACTATATAATTTCATTTCAAAACTTATCTATTCTACAAAACTCTTTTACACTCTGTAAATCTGAGGCCGCAAAATCTTTGACTTCTCCCTTTAAATAGAATGCAAAGTCAAATATTAGCGGAAGAAAATGGGGTAAACTAATCTTATTAATTACATTTAAACACCGATAAAACGTCACTTCACTTTTCCCCCACTCAACTCTGTGAACAGCAATTCCATCTTACACATTATGTCTATTTATCACCTGAAAACTGCAGTTAACAAAAAGGGTATATTATGAACACACCTGAGAAGAAAAACGTTTACGGTTACTAAGCTTGTGTTTCCCGCAGGAATTCCCCAGGTGGCAACAGCGCAAGCGAAGTAGTTTTCAAAATTGTCAGAGGAGTGCCAGAACCCGTACCAAGTTCGAGGACCTGAAAACTGTTAGAATACGAAATTTGAGACACACTTCCATTGAGTGGAACTTCTTATTTGGAACGGCTTGTAACTGTATTAAATGATATCATCATCGTTTAATACATTCAGATGTCTGAATCCGTTTTTCCCGAAAATGCAATTGTGTGGAGGAAATTTATTCAGCTGCCCACGCGAGCAGCTGTTAATGGAGTGTTGATTCAACACTCAATCAGGACCATAAAAAGGACAGGAAATTTGATCAAAAACTTAAAGCTTAGGTATTTTCGCTTTTCTGTTTTTGTTAAAAAGCAATTTTTACTAAAAATTGTGATTGCCATTTTGTAGGATTACTTATTCCTGAATGGCAATTCCATGCTACCTATTATATTTTCTCCTGTGACTTGTCTTCCACTGCCTTATCTTCCACATTACATCAAATATGGCTCCGTTTCAGTAAAAATTAAACAGAGAATGTGCTTATCGATTTTTGAAACATTTCTTACTATAAGAAGAACTGATGGAATATTATGATAAATGCAGTATGTCTTTTATGAAATACTCGAAATTTCTGAGTGATTTAGAAGGAATTTGATTTTCATCTAAAGATTTTTAAAAAATTTTCAATTATTAAATTTCATGACCTTCAAATACCGGAAGCAGCGATGTTGCCATCAGAAAGACAGATGTGACGAACAAATTCTCTAAATTCGTAATTTTGTGAAATTGCCAAATACTGTGTTTAGATTTTGTACGTCTTTCCATAGACTTATTTAAAGTACTAATGATTAATTTTAATTAGAAAACGAGAGATATTTTAAGTAATTAAAATTAATTATTCATAAATCTCTCGGTTACCCGAACTTACTAATTCTGATATGTTTTATCGAGATTTCGTTAATGGAAATACAAATGAAATATAAACGCAAGCAACAGCTTTAAATCTGATTGTTTTAGGAATCATGTCAGTCCAATAATACCTACCTGATTCCAATCGAAATTGTTCACTACGGATGTTCCAACGTCGCAGCCGTCGCAGACCGAAGCTAACTTGGTGATTATACCCAAAAAGATAATCAGCAGCATTTTGGTTTTAATTCCTGTAATTAATGGGAAAGAGTGATATATCATTTGTCTTTCCCAATTCTCTCCCTTCGCACAGTGAACACAGTGAAGCACAATTTTGATGTATCTTTTGTTTTCACATGAATACACCTGGCCTTCTTTCTCAAGTCGGTATTCGCTTCTTCTTGTGCCAAAATTCCTGTTCAAATTTTTGGGTGTAGAGAACGTTTCAAGCGATTGCACAGACGCTATTTGATGCTAGATTCAGAATAAATTCCCATAAAATTCCTATTTCCTTTCCCTTTGCTATCCTAACATTCGTACCTACACTGTTACATGAAGTATACAATTGAAGTGAAAAACTCTCCTTATTTTTTCGAAACTGTATTCGTCAGAACACTGTGCTTTCTCTAACTTCTAGTAAATAGGAAGTGTCAGGGAGACAGTGGTAGTGACGTAATAAGATGTGTTAAATGAAAATGACGCCATGAAATTCAGAGTGATTGATCTTCAGTGTGTAATTTGAATTCGGGACTTTGCGAAATCAAATAATTCGCGTCAGCCAATAGACCGCATGTTTACCTGTGTTGACCTGACAGACAGTAATGATCTATTAGCTCCACTGCCTGTGAGAAGGCCAGAAATTTCGTAGGTCTTCGGTACATGTGTAGCGCGTTTTTAATGGCGTACCAAAATTGAGAATTTCGTTTCATAACAGCCGTCCCTCTCTCTGTCTGTCCCTTCGTTCTAAACAACTTAAAGAGAAATCTTTGGTGAGTTTTCTAAATTATTTCTAGAAAATTCATGTTCCATTAACATCTAACGAAGGATCGGGACATCAGACTGTAGCATCATTATGCCTGTCTGTTCATCCTTCCGTCTGTGTGGGAGCATGAAACAATTATTCTGCCACTGGATGGGTTTGTATGAAAATTTTTGAATTTGTTTCCGAAGAAATGTCAAAAAAATTCACCAATAATTAAATCCGTAAAAATAATAGGTAATTTACATTTAAACATATGTACGTTCATAATAATAATATCACTCAATTATTATTAAAATATTAGCTTTTGTAGACAGTTTTACTTTTGTGTTCAAAACAAGTATCTTATAATCAGGAAAGTTTTTCTGCAGCTGGTATTTGCGATAGAAATTGCGGAAAATTTGTATCGCCAGACAGGAAAGAGACTACATTATGCACGTTATGCGTCAATTTTTAACGTGCTGAGTAATTCAGTTTACACGCACCACTGATAAAACGTACTATTTAATCCCGTGTGTGTCTGTGTCTAACTATGTGCGATCTAGGAACCTCAACATTCAGTCACTCCAGCCATCAGTTTGCCTGCAACTCGACAGAAAGGAAGTAATATCAAGTTTACTTACAGACGATCTAATTGCAGTCGGCGTATTCTTCCAGCTCCTCGACAGTGCTATTTTTTCATTCGTGTAGGCCCCTTTATAGGGTACATTTCAAAGTAAGCTTCACGTGTGGATGGCAGACAACAGGCATTTCTTCACAGAAACATCTGACAGGTGCGGTAGTTCTTTGTTTGCTTCATCTGTAAGAAAGATGGGACTTAATAATACCGAACAAATTTTAGACATCTTAAGCTCTTCTGCCTGAACAAGGCCACTTTGTACACATTAATTGTATCGTTGGAAACTGCTATTTAATTTCGCCCTCGTAACAAAGTGTTTCTGGCTGGACGTGACAATTTTCCTGTGCAGATTCTGCAATATTTCGTTGATATGGTCACTACATAATAATAACTTTGAATTTACATTTTTTCCTTATGTGTAAGGAAAGCGCTTGAATTCCGTAAATACTCGTTTTCAGCCCCACCATTCTTCTGTAGATGTAAGTTCTCATACAAATTACCAGGACACAAATGTGACAAATATCTGTTGTTTTGATCAGGTTTTGTCTATTTTGAAAATTTTTATTGACAGTGGTTCGTGTTTGTTACAGAATATGTGTTTGATAATACATTTTAGGAGTGGATTCCTTCTGTTGAATGGCGGCATGTATCATGAGTTCGTACACATCGATCAGTGAAGTGGTATCTATATGCTCTAAACCATCAATTCTGAAGCAGTGGTTCGCTCACAACTGCTGGTATTTCGGCAACTGTTTGCAGTTGCAGGGCCTAAATAAAAAAATCCGAACCATGTGAGTGATAAAATAAATGTATATACAAACATATGACACATTTATTTCTTAATACGCTGGATTGTACAACTCACTCAGATCATAAGGCGTTTTGCTTGTTTTATCCCAAGGGATCTAAGTGTTCTAAGTAGCGGAACAGTAATTTTACAAATAATTAGAAATATTTATTTTATTTTAATTATTTCACGATTGTTGAAATTTATCGATGCGTTGCATGTATGGATGCGTCTTTGAAAATGCGTATGCACTACTACCCTCGGTGTCACTTACACAACTTGTCACTTCCAGGGTATAAAACAGACTCTAGCTTGCGTTAGATTTTCAAAAATCCTACTGCTTCAAATTCACCCACGCTTAAAAATTCTTATTGTTCCGCATTCCTGTTACGCCCAAAAGTAAAAAATTTGAATACTTCAAATCCATTGGCTCACATTTATATAACGTTGTTTCCATTGTCCTAACCCATGTGAACTTCACACGTTTTCTGATTTCTCTTAATGTGCAAGCGCAACTAGTATTTTAAATATTCCTAGCAAGATTTAAATGTCCAAAACCTATCAAAGTTATTGTTCCCTATTTCTGTTACGTTCAAAATTCAAAATTTTGAATATTTCAAATCCATTGGCTCCCATGTTTGTATCGTTGTTTCCATTAACGTAACCCATGTGAAGTCCATGCAGTTACTGATTTCTCTCAATGTGCAAGCGTGTGTAATATTGTAAATATTCGTAGCTAGATTTAAATGTTCAAAATCTGTTAAAGGTTACAAAGTCAACTGTTCCGAAAAGTTCCCTAAGCCATCAATATAGACACTCACAAACGACGAACTGCTAACTCACTATACCCTCCATAAACTGTCCCTGTAAGCTGCAATACAGACTCCTTATAATTCCCCTGCCATCCAAAATAAATTAATAATTTTAAACAAAATCTGACCTATCTACCAAATGTAAAATATTGGCAATTAATAAAGGACTTGTACTCCATATATCGGTTATAATTGTTTCTAAATTATATATATCGAAATTGTGTCATCCATTATTTCCTAATTTTATTTTTCTGTGTGCAATAAAAATACCGCTTTGATGGTACATTGTGATATATACTAACCCCGTTATAACGACTTCGGTTTATGCCAAAAATCGTCTAAAGCGATGGATAGTGTTTGGTACCAAGTAATTCCTCGCCGTTCACCACGAAATTATGCGGTATTAATGAATGGACTCTCAATTAAGTGACACAAATTATTCATAGCTTTACGTGACTTTATAAATATAATCAAGCAATTAACGTCATGTACTTTTTAATTCCTGTGATTTTTTTAAAAATTCATACGTACAATCTGTATGAACTTTCTTTCCCTTTACCCAGTGAACACATTGGACGTACAGTCAACATATATCGGCTCTTCTCTCACACGTCTTATTCACTAAAGTCAAACACAGGTCTAATCATATTTTCCAAGTCATTCTGCACTTTTTCTTATTTCAAATTTCGATGCTCGTGCACAGATGTTATTTCATATTGTGTTTTGACAAATTCTGCTTTTAATGTGGTATTTCATTTTTCATTTGATATCTTAAGGTTTATTGTTATTAGTTGGTGGATTAGTGATACAGACTTACTGCGAACTGCTCGGGGATTTATTTGGAAGGAATTCGAGTCAGCATCAGACAAACTACATTCCCCTCTGTATACGTTCACTGTTGCAGGCACTTCACACATCATGTGGCTCTCTGGATTCATTTTATGCACACTTTACTCATCAGCGCACAGTGCGTGCGTTAGCATGTAATAAATTATAGGTTTCAGGAAGGAAATCATAGTGACCTAACAATAAATTATATGAGAGAATGCCGGGAAGAAATTCGGAATGTCCGATTTTCAGTATGAGAATTGAATTCGTGGATATCAGAATACAAAGCAGGTGTGTCTGCTAACGGTTGTTAGTAAATGTGGTTTGACCTAACAACAATGCTGCTCGTAAGAAAGGAATATTTTCAATCCATTCTTTAGATTTTCAAAGTAATTTTAAGATTATCAGCCAAATATCGATAAGCGACTGGTAGCTTCATCTGGTTTGTCCAACTCTTTGTCTGTCCGTTCGCATTAAACAAATTCTTTCTCAAGGGACTTATTATCTTGAAAATTTTTTTGTGAAATTTGTAAATCTGTACTGAAATTCAAGTTGTGTTCAAACACTACAACAATAATGATTTCCTTATATTAGGCCCTATCCACATTTATGATTATATCCCTTCGAATCACTTTTATAACTTTAAATTTCCAGACAGATTCTGGAAATATTTAAAATATAATTTATATTCAGTAACGTATTGTTATATAATACTGTATGGAAAACCTGCGCTGTGTGTTGCGGTGTGACGTAGGGAAGAACAGCTATAAACGCTGATTGTACTTAATGCTTATTGTTTATATTAGATTAGTTACGTCTGATCTCATAAAATGATACATAGCAACACAGACAGAAATTAAGAAAGTGCGAAACAACATTTATATCATTGGGATAAATTTTTGCAAAATTTCACATCCAAGATTTCGAAAAGTTACTCTAAAATTTGTTAAGAAGAAAGGTGATTCGTTTGTCCAAAGGGATAAGATAAACTTTTTTGTGAATGTCGAACAAGTGATATAGAATTATCTTAATTACTGGGCAATGACGATGAACTGTGTCAGCATGGTTCAAGTTCATCGGGAAGTAATTCGGTGTTTTCAAAACTTCAGGATAGACGAACCTACAGAGAGACAGGCAGATAGGTAAGTTATCAAGAATTCATAGTATGAAAACCAAACTTCAATTTATTTGTTACGCACTGTGTAATTCATTTCTTTCAAACATTCATGCACTATACAGCAGTCTATCTGTTACAGAAGACTTGGCATGGGGCGCACCAAAACTACTCTAATGTTGGTATCGATTCACTTTCGTGAGTGAAATTGTCCGATGATTGTCCTTGGATAGTCAGTCCCAGTTAGCACCGAGTTTAATGAAAAAGAATCGCGATCCTTCTACTGCCTTTCTGGACTATTATGACCTGTTCTAATTTGAACCTATAATTTTTCCGGACAGAAGAGTGAGGCGCAGGTTGTTGCAATACTTCATGTATGTGACCGCTGTGGTTGTAATCGCTGTGCTGACTGCAGATATTTCAGGCAGGACGGTACTTCGGTAGTGATTGTGAGATTTGTTTGGAAAAGTTCTTATTACTCAGAAAGCTAAAGACACAAATATCTAACCACAATCTTCTTCGGTAATTCCAGCCCCAACCTAAATATATATGAATGTTGGTTCTTTAGATCTTTCATTGATTGAAACTTTTATTTATTTCTTTAATACGTGTACTTGCCATCATTCGGTGCGGAATGTTTTGTCTTCCAGTTTGCTATCCAAAAATTTAAATATTATTATATACTGAACTATAATTTTGCCTGTTGCTTCGTTTGGGTTTCAAACATGAAATTAAGGTAGGAAGGTAGGCTGAGGGTTTTTGATGGGGTGTTGAGGAGAATAGTTGTGTCTAAGTGGAATGAGATAAGAAGAGAGAGGAGAAATCTACGTGGTGAGGAACTTAATGATCTGTACTCTTCCCAACATATGAGTGAAAATTTAGAGAAGAGTTAGATGGTGTTGGCATGTAGAGCGTATGGGGAACTTGAGAGTCGTATGTAGGGTTTTGTGGGGAAACCTGAGGGAAAGATACCACTTGGGAGACCCAGGCATATTGGGAGTTATTAATAAGATGAAACTTTAGAAAGTAAAATGAAGGTGTATGGATTGCCTCGAGCTGGCTCAGGATGGGGACAGAAGAAGGGCTTTTTTGTATGCGGTAATGAAATTTCGTGTTCCCTAAAATGCGAGGAAATTCTTGACTGTATGAAAACGTTTCTTCACATTAACACCTGACATGTATGATAGTTCTTTGCTTGTTCCGTCGTAACTGTAAATAAGATTTGACTGAAGATAAAGGAAGAATTTTTACATCCTACGCTCCTCCCGCTGAACAAGTTCAGTGGGGATATATTGCTGTAAACTTGGGAAATGTTAAATTCGTCTTATAAAATGTATAGTTTCACTGCTTTTGTTTCACATGGTCTCCATTTAGCGATAACATAGGCTTTAGAGTTTTGTTCGTAGGAATAAGAGAAACAGGTGAATTCAGCGATTACTCATTGTTAGCCATATCTGTCTTCCACAAATATATGTTCTAATACAAATCACAAGGACACAAGTGTGACTTCAGTTTGTTGTTTTGAGAGTGTTATTTCCATTCTGTCAATTTCTGTAGACCGTGTTTCGTGTTTATGAAGTAATGTGAGTTCGATAATACAGATATGGCGGGACCGACTTCTATTGAATTGCGGCATGTGTCAGATAAACAAAACATACAAACAAAGCACAAGCCACATCTGTTTCTAAATGCGCTGCGTTGGTTAAAATATTATATAATTCGTACCTGTTGTCACCCAGTTTTTCCAATTTCATCTTTCTGAGGAAAATATAAAATACCGCTGTGGTGTTACAATGAAATAATTTGAATCCCCTTTATAACGATACCGGTTTATGTGAAAATTCGTCTAAAGCTGTAGACAGTATGTGGCACCAATTAATTCCTCACTGTTCAACATGAAATTATACGCTACACTTGAATCAACTCTCGAATAAATGACACAGAATATTCAGTTCCTTAAGCGAGTTTATAATATAAATATAATAAGATAAACGCAAGCATGTTGTTTTTATTTCGTGCAGTTCATGGAAGCTAGTGATATGTAAATTCTGTTTGAGCGTTCTTTACCCTTGCACAATAAACAAAGTGACGCAAAATTATGACATATCGATTCTTTTCCGAAAGCTTTAAATGACTAAATGCAGACATATATCTGAATGTCTTTTAATTTTCATTTGATATCGAAACTATTCCTTCCATTAATCTTCTCTTAGTGAATCAGTCCTTAAGCAAACTGCACTGAGAAATGTTTGGGAAGAAATGTGAGTCAACATCAGACAAGCTACATTCCTCTCTGTATACGTTCACTGTTGTGGGTTCTTCACACAACATGTGACATCCGTATTCATTGTATGCCCACCGTACTCATCAGCGCACGGTGCGTTGTTTAGCTTGTCATTCAAGTGTCATGAAGAAAATTGTAGTGACATTTTAAGTAATGACTGAAAACAAAGCACCAATGGAATTCCGAAAATTAGGTTTCTGTGACCGTGCATCGTGAGCAAATTGTGAAGTGACAGAGGAAACCAACAAGATGCAACAGTTAGATGTTTATTATCAACACTTTCTCGACATGTTTCGGGCTTCATTATGCCCATCTTCAGGAGACCAAGATGTTTTTTACTGCACGTGGTGTGCTGCGCTTTAACAAGGGGGGAAAGATAGATATTAGCCGTGGTGTCTTTTTGTGGGGTATTGTGTAGTAAACCTAGATGGGACCTCGTGTTTATATGAGAATGTGGTGTGCAAATTGGTGTGTCGTGGTGTTGGACTGGTATATGTATCGTGTGCTTTCAAGGTCTGGTGTATCGGGAGCGGGTGTACTGATGCATGCGTTGTGCCTGTTTGATGGGAGGGGTGTGTGGTTCAGGTGTTATTAGGTGCAATAGGGGGACTATGTCGGTGATGGACAGGTTGTTATAGGGGGTGGAGATTTAATGTGAATTTGGCTACATACCTGGTTCTGCTGGATGTGGTTGGTAGCGGTTGTGGGGCGCTGCGTTGTAGGGTGAAAGCACTGTGAAGGTTACTGTTCGACTGAGAGGGTCATGTAGGAGGGTGGGAGTTGTTGATGGCCATCTGGAGCAGAGGGTTTGGTTCGCCGGAGTTTTGTTCGGAAACGAGCCTTCCAGATTTGTGAAATGCTTGTATGAAGAACTGTTCATATGGGGTTAATAAGGAGGTGTTTTTGATGAGTTTTAGGACGGTCATTGTTTTCTCCATGGGGCCGTATTCATGCTGGTTGTTAAGGATATGGAGGGCATATGCAGACTGTGGGTTGTTATTTTTTATGTAGGGGGCGTGCTCATTTTAACGTTGCCTCAGGTTCCGGTCAGTCTGATCCCACGTACGCCTTGTTGCATGTCATGCATGTGAGCTTGTAGATACCACTTCTGTCATAGGGGGAGGGGGGGAGCTTGGCTTTGTCGGTAGGTTTGTACAGGTGTGAGATTGTGTTGGTGCCTACAAGTATTTTTACTTTTTTAACGATTGTTGAAATTTACCGATGCGTTGGATATATGGATGCGCCTTTGAAAAAGTGTAAACACTACTGGCCTCGGTATCACGTTCACAACTAGTAACTTCCAGAGTATAAAAGAGACTTTTTTTGCGTTAGTTTTTCAAAACTCGTGCAGCTTCAAATTCGCTCCCCAATTAAATATTCTTACGGTTCCCGATTTGCTAAAATGTTGAATTTCACTACATATGCCCAAATGTCAAAATTTTGAATACTTTAAATCTATTGTCTCCCATTTAAGTAACGTTATTTCCATTGTCGTAACCCATGTGAACTCCTTCACGCGTTTTACTGATTTCTTTTAATGTCCAAGCGTTCCTAATATTGTAAATCTTCCTATCAAGGCTTAAGTTGTCCAAAAGCTTTCAAAGTTTACAGCGTCAATTGTTCCGAAGATTCCCATAAGCCATCAATTTTAACACTCACAAACGGCGACCTGCTAGCTCACTATACCCGCCATAACCTGTCCCTCTAAACTGCTATACAGACTGCTTACAATTTTCTTTCCACTATAAACTAAATTTCTAACGTTAAATAAATCCAACCTATCAACCAAATGTACAAATTTGACACTTAATAAAGGACTTGAACTCCATATACCGGTTATAGAGGGTTCAAATTTATGTATATCGTACTTGGTGTCATCCATTTATTCCAAATTTTATTCTGCTGTGTGCATTAAACATACCGCTTTGATAGTATATTGAAATATGTTCTAACTCCGTTATAACGACATCGGTTTGTGCAAAACCTCATCTAAAGCGATTGATAGTGTGTGGTACCAAATAATTCATCTCTGGTCACTTTGAAATTATGGGCTGCTTTTGAATCAACTTTGGATTAAACGACACAAAATATTCAGTCCTTTACGTGACTTTATAAATATAATCAGGTAATCAGCGCCATGTTATTTTTATTCCTGTAATTTATGAAAAGATTTATTTATAAATTCTGTTTGAGCTTTCTTTCCCTTTACACAGTGACCACAGCGGACGCACAGACAACAAACATCGGCTGTTCTCCCACGCGACTCATTCGCTAAAGTCAAACACACGCCTGACTGTCGTTTTGAAGTCATCCTGTGCTATTTCTTATTACATCGTTCGGAGCTCTTGCACTGATAATATTTCATATCAAGTTAAGAAAATTTCTGCTTTTAATTTGATATTTCATTTTTCGTTTGATATCCTAAGGTTTCTTGTTATAAGTCCCGTGCTAGTGGTACAGACATTGTGCAAACTGCATGGAGATTTATTTGGAAGAAATGTGAGTCAGCATCAGACAAGCTACTTTCCAATCTCTATACGTTCACTGTTGCAGGCTCTTCACACACCAAGTGGCTAACTGGATTCGTTTTATGCACACTGTACTCATCAACGCTTGGTGTGCCCTTTAGCTTGTAATAATTTAGAGTAGTCAGGAACGAAATAAATTTGAACTAACAATGAATGATACGAGGGAATGCTGGAATGAAATTCAGAATATCTGAAGTTGAGCATGAAAATTGAATTCGTGGATATCAGAATACAAACAAGTGTGTCTGCCAACGGATGTTTGTATTTGTGGTTTGACCTGACATCAATGCTGCCCGTAAGAAAGGAATATTTTAAATCAATTTTTAGGATTTTGAAACTTTTTTAAAATTGTCAGCAAATAATGATAGGCTACTGTTAGCTTCACCTTATTTGTCTGTCCGTCCGCATTCAAGAAATTCTTCTGGAGGGACGGATTTTCTTGAAATTTTTTTGTGAATTTTTATGTATGTCTGGAAAATTCAAGTTGTGTCCAAATACGAAAATAATAAGTCAAGTTATCAAGAATTCTGAGTATGAAAACAGCACTTTAAGTTATTTTTCACGCACTGTGTATTTCATTTCCTCTAATCATGCACGGACTATACAGCAGTTTTTCAGCAAATAGTGACTGGTCATTGGGCGCACCAAAACTCCTCTACAGTTGGAATCGATTCGCTTTCGCGAGTGAAATTATCAGGTAATTGGCCTTGGATAATCAGTCCTATCTAGCACAGAGGTTAAGGAAAAATTATGTTAATACGTTACTTCCTTTCTGGACTCTGATGGCCTGTTCTACTTTGAAACATACCTTTTGTCCGGCAGAAGAGAGAGACGCAGTTTGTTGCAATACATCCTGTATAGGACCGCTGTGGTGGTAATCGCTGTGCTGACTGCAGATAGTTCAGGCAGGACGGTACTTCGGTAAAGACTGTCAGTGTTGGTTGGGCAAGTTGGTATTATTCAGAATGTTAAGGACGCAGTTATCTAAAATCACTTTCTTCTGGAATTCCTGCACCTACTTTAAGATATTTGGATATTGCTTGTTGAGATATCTGAATGATTGAAGCTTTTCATTCTTTCTCAATCCATCCTGTTTTATTTATTAATTGTATGCGTTGCATTTCATTGTTGCATTTGATACATTGAGATAGAAGTGTGCGTGCTCACACACACACACACACACTCATGTACTCACGCACGCATGCACACACGCATAAACCACACACACACACACACAATCTTTTTCAATTCACAGCAAATTAATATATATATATATATATATATGTACAATTTTGGATATTGTGGCATCAAGTCTAGAGAGCCATCTCCTTCACCCAATGGCATGGAGAGAGTCTGACACCCTTTCCTCAAATTCTTTGATTAGGTCGCTATTAGAACACCTTATCTCTTTCACACGTGGGCCGGATAGCTCAGTAGATCTAGCGACTGACTACGGGCATGGACACTTCGGGATCGAATCCCGGTGGGGACGAGATTTTGCGCCTGTCCAGACCGACCATGGGGCCCACCCAGTCTTCTGTAAAATGGGTAACGGGTCTATCCCGGGGCTAGAAGCGGCCGGGGCAGGTGGCTGACCCCCCACACTCATCTAGTGCCGAGGTCCTAGGTAGAGTACAGCTATAATTATATTCACCCTAGGGGCCCTAGTGGTCTATGAAGATGGTGAAAACTAGCATTCTCTTTCACAGTAACGAAAGTTCGAGAGATGGTAGCAGCATACCCATTTGGGTGGATTGCCTCTGTTCTTCATCCTACAACAGAACAGTCTTATCAGAACTACATAAAAGACCTTTTTGTAAGAAATCGTAACATGTTTCGGGGTATTGACTATGTGGGGTGATGAATGGGCTTGAAATTAACAGATGCCTCAGTGGACATACAGATAAGCAATAAATGCTCCAAAATATCGTAACAAAAGTCTTCATTAAAGGTAGCATGATCACAGCTGAGAGTAACATTGTGTGACCAGAGTGGATTAAATGGTGTAACTATTTGAGAAGTGTCCAGCATGTAAAATACGGAACGTCCCTCACTGTTACTTCATATGTGTATTTTTCACAGTTCTCCTCGAGCAACCGACGGGGTAAGACCACGTTAGTGTTGTGTCTAAGTTTGTGTTATACTTACTAACGGTGTGTGAGTGCAGAATTTCGATAGTGAAGCCAAGCGAGTACACGTGTACCAAGGACGTCCGCGTCATCAGTTTGTGTACTACCAATCAGTGACCAACCGACGATACAATGATATTGTATTCCAGCGGCGTGCATTCTCATAGACAGTTCCATTGATGGGAGCCCCCTACAGAATCACAGTAAGCTATTAGGCTTAAGTAATCGTTCACAGCAAAAACTAAATGTTCCTCATTCCACCACAAACTTTAACCTTGAGTAATGTGCCCCTAGGGTACCTATCCAACATCCAAAATCAATTCCTTTTATCAGCAGCCAGGTCTTGTCCAACCCGATTTTCCACCGCTGCCACCGCCATTTCTACCACCACAAATTCCGATCCCAACTCATCCACCTAGTCACCAGAATTTTAATCCTTTAGTTAATCTACCACATCTGCAGCATACTACGTCAAACGCTTCAAATAGCAAGTATGACGGTGACGTCGAACTTTACATTGACATCAGCGACGCGGAAAACGCAATGAGAATAACGATGAAGAAAAAGGAACACAAAAATTACACAGTCACGGGTGGCAACACGTGAAAAAGAGAAAGAGACTACACCAAAGCACAGAATCAAGTACTCAAATTAACTCTGAAATTAGTACCCAAAACCGTTATACCCTGCTTCTTAACAGACAAGAAAACGAAGAAAGTCCACAAACCAGCACCCACGGAGATACACCAAATATCCCGCGACCACCTCCCATATTTGTATACGGAGTTAAAAACTTTAAAGCCGTGTTGGACGACCTTGCAGACGTGGCTGAACCAGACACTTCTCGCACCGCAGCCCTGGCAAACGACACTGTTAAGATAAGTTCGAACACAATAGATACATATGGGAACCTAGTAAAACATAAGAAAGAAGAAAATATCGTCCACCACAACTATCAGATCAAAACCGAACGAGCCTACAGAATTGTTATTAAACACCTACATCACTCTGTACCCCTAGACGACATCAAAGAAGAGCTACAAAAAGAAGGTCATACGGTCCGAAATATAATGAATATAAAGCACAAACAGACAAAAGAACTTTTATCACTATTTTTCGTCGACTTAGAACCACAAGCCAACAGCAAAGAGAGCTTCAATCTCAAATTCTTAGGCAACACCAAAATAACTATAGAAGCACCTCATAAAAACCGAAACATAGTCCAGTGCCAGAGACGCCAAGATTATGGATATTCCAAAACTTACTGTACAAAACCTTACCAGTGTGTAAAATGCGGTGGTCAACACGATTCAAAAGACTGCATGAAACCAAGACACATTCTAGTGAAATGTGCCCTATGTGGCGAAGATCACCCCACGAATTACAAGGGATGCACAGTTTAGAGAAATTTGGTAGCGACGAGAAGCAACCCAACTAGAGTGAACAACCTTTACCAACAGCACCCAACCACTTATCTTAACCAACAACGCCCAACTACCATCCCCCCAACGAGAAAGTCACAACCCCTCCACTTTAACCCCTTTAATACGAACATTCCTGTCCAAACCGATCAATACACATACGCACAGATAACCAAAAACAATCAGACCTCTGTATTAGATCAGTCCACACTAGCTGAACAACTAGCAACATTCTTAAACGAATTTAAAGCCATGTTCTCTCAATTAATAAGTCAAAATAGTATGATCCTTAACCTCCTTACAACTGTCATCAGCAAACTTAACCCATATCATCCAATATACTACGAATAGCGACCTGGAACGCCAACGGCTTGTTTAATCATAAGCAAGAAGTAATAACTTTCTTAAATACCAACAAAATAGGTATCTTACTTATTTCCGAATCGCATTTCACCAACTTAACTGTCTTTAAAATACCGCAATACAATGTTTACAATACCCCCCCCACCCTGACGGTACCGCCCATGGAGGCACAACGTTAATCATCCGCAAAACTATCTCCCACTATGAGCTACCCTCATATCAAACAAATTAAATACAAGCAACTATTGTTGAAGTAAAAGCCATGTTTTGGCGCTTCACAGTTGCCGCTATCTACAGTCCGCCGAGACATAACATATAAATTGATGAATATAAAGACTTTCTCCAGACCCTTGGAAACAGATTCATAGTCGAGGGCGACTGGAACACCAAACACACACAATGGGGTTCAAGACTGACTACAATGAAAAGGCGCAATCTATGGCGCGCTATGAGTGACAGCAACTATGATTACATCAGTAATGATGCACCCACATACTGGCCAACCGACCCGCGAAAGCTTCCCGATCTTCTAGACTTCTTTGTATCACATGGACTACCTAGAAATAATCGTCAAATACACTCCAACTACGATCTCTCGTCTGATCGTACTCCAGTTATAGTCAGCTTAAGCACTGCAGCAATCGACAAAACTCTCCCTCCAAAATTAACTACCAGAAAAACCGAATGGAATATATTTCAGCATTATCTAGAAGAAGACACAAACCTAAATATACGACTGAAATCTCCAGCTGACCTTGACCAAGCAGCCCATTATTTCACTACGTTGGTTCAAAAAGCAGCCTGGTTCTCTACTCCTGCACAAAAGCAGCAAGCCCCTTTTATCCCAAACACGCCACTGCATATTCGGCAACTTGTTGCCGCGAAAAGAAGGGCTAGAAGAGTCTGGCAATGATCGCGTCATGCAAACGACCAGCACCAGTATAATCGACTGTCCAGACACCTAAAAACTGCCCTACACGAACTGCAGAACAGAAGTTTTGACCACTACATTACACACATATCTCCTACCGATAACACACTATGGAAGGCCACGAAACAACTCAAACGACCCCAGGCTCCTCTACCGCCAATTCGCAAACTAAATAACGAATGGGCGCGCTCCGATAAAGAGAAAGCCAACGTCTTCGCTACTCATTTAGCAGATGTATATAGAGCTGAGCAAGGACATATAGACGATGATGTCGAAGACTTCATCACTGCACCATGTCAGATGTCTCTGCCCATAAGAGCATTTACTCCAGCTGAGGTCAAAGCAGCATTAACTAAACTAAACACAC
>Ga0123354_10002192_pt1 | contig 25392 bp, 3 predicted proteins | sample TergutLab28metaG_2_FD_97872 | JGI IMG/M metagenome (GOLD analysis project Ga0123354, IMG submission 97872) | Labiotermes labralis P4 segment gut microbial communities from Petit-Saut dam, French Guiana - Lab288 P4 | ecosystem: Host-associated > Arthropoda: Insects > Digestive system > Gut ...
ACCCTACACCGTGTGCATCTTCAAGTTGTGTACAGAGACAGATGCATTTTCACACGCTGCTAATAGAGAATGTCAGATGTGGCAACACATTAAAGACAGTCAGCCACTTTGTTATGTTATTTTTGATCTACAGGAGACACTGAATTGTGCAACATCACGGATTTGTCAAGTGCCTGTCCGACTTATCAGATTGATAAGCAGTACATAGTACAGGTAAACAGTTCAAGTGCAGTGTATAGTTCTTATATACAAAATTATTATAAAATATATAGCAGACTCAAGGCTTCTCTAACGTTTGCAGACTCTCAATTAATTCAATGAATATTGCAATATTTAGCAAAAATGTACGCAGCGGTCAGCTTAAAAGTAACTTGTAATTTAGCTGTTATACTACAGAGAATTAAGTGGGCCCGGTAGCTCAGTCGGTATAGCGACTGACTACGGGCTGGACGGTCCAGGATCGAATCCCGGTGGGGACGAGATTTTCCGCCCGTCCAGACCGGCCCTGGGCCCACCCAGCCTCCTGTAAAATGGGTACCGCGTCTTTCCCGGGGGTAAAGTGCGGCCGGGGCGTGCTGCTGAACACTCACCCCCTTCTAGTGCCGCGGTCGTGGAAGAGTAGAGCTACACCTTTACCCACCCTCTGGGCCACACCAGACCTGTAACGGGATCACTTTACCGTTACTACAGAGAATTAAAGTCCATAATATTTTTAGTCTGCTTTAAAACCATTAACTCTAAGAACACGTTAAGAAACACAGCAATGTGCTACTGATCTCACTAAATACTTTCACTCCGCGGTCTTTCTTAGACACGCAATTCATGACATTCCATGCCCTTACGGAACTGAAAAGTTTATACTCTTTCCAAAGCCAAATATTTAAGTTCATTCTAAGCCACGTGAATCCGATACAAACACCACGATTCTCATATTTCGACTTTAATATTATCTTCAAAAGCACGTCTACATCTTATTTCCTTTCACGCTTTCTAAGATAAATGTTTTATGCCCCATTGCAATTGTTTATATCTCAGTTCTCTTCAGCTTTCGTATGGCTGTTCCCTGGTCTTTGACACCATAAGTGGGAATTGTTATTGTAGCCAGGTTTTGTATACAGGACGAACCAAAAACCACTGTGCAGCTTAGCAAGAAGAATGCAGGCACTTTGCTGAAACTGGGCAAGTCCCACAAACCAAATTCTTCATGTAGCATACGTGACATCAATCACGCAGGCCCAACCTCTGCAAACCGCGCACTCTAGACCTTTTATGCCGTTCATTCATTCACTGGCACTTCTACTATAACGTTAAATCGCACTTCCCACCGGCAAATAGGAGTTACTTTCTCAGACTGTACTTTAGCAACACATTACCGCAACACTCACTTAGTGTGTACTAGCAGTAGTTGTTTCAATCTTGTTACTCTTTGACGTACTGTCTGGTGCACACGTATCCAGTGGGTCTGTCTTACTGACAACATCAGCATACAGTTCGTAGCCAACCGACTGCTGCCTGTCAACTGCTGCTGAATGTCGACTGTTTAGCGACTGGTTTTTGCTAGTGGTTAGCTTTGAACCAACAATTTGTTACATTAAATTCGCTAATTACATGCCGCCAATTCTTACTTTGAATTATAATAACATAAGCAAAAAAAAATCAGTACCACTACGAATTTGGAATTTATTTGCCATGGTGGGCTCTAGGTATTAACTTAAAAGAGTTACTTATATTGAGTCAGTATTTTGGGTGACGGTAAGTGTACACATGAATTTGTTATTTATATAACGATACGGCCAATAGTTCAGATAGTTTAATGTGGCATGGTTGGTAGATGAGTGGCGAATTAAATGTGGAAAAAAACTGTAATGGCTGTCATGGCCTATTTGGAAGCATACTGTAATATTTTCCACAACGACCTGAGGAAAATCACGAGTAGGCCTACCTCAGTCACGGCAGGCCGGCACCCACCCTAGTGAAGGTGAGACTCGTTAGAGTATGAACTGGAATGGGCAGTTACACATTTTAAGATGACGTGAATTATGAGAATTTTAGGTTTTTGCAGTCATTTATGCGAAGCCTCCTTTCCTGTGTGCTATCACGTCACATCACATCACTCAGCAGTCTGTTACTAATGTTTCTGACAAGTCAGTGGTCTTATGACACTTCACAACAGTATGAAAAACAGACATTTTTAACTCACTTGTTATAGGCTGTTCAGAGCCTAGGAACTAACAATTATCTACTACAACTAGTGAAAATGTAGGGGTTTTCTAAGGGAATTTATTTTTGAAAAGTACATTCTTCTGTGATGTGCTGTGTTACAGATTTACCAACATTCTGGAGAAAACTGCTGCCTGCATATTCTACTCTACAACTGCAGACAGCTAGTTCCCTCAAAATGCTTGTCAGTCTCCAGTAGATGACATGATGTCATGTGCTCAAAGATGGTAATTCTGACAGTTACTGTCGTGGAAAACTTGGATCTCATGAATTAATATTTATTCTGTATAATGTAAACTATATGTCATGTGTGTTGTCAAAATATGAAGTTACCATTGTGGCCTGCTCGTTCAGCTGATCTTGTGCATGTGGCCAGTATTTGCATGGAAGTATGAAAGACAAGACATGGCCAGTACAAGCAGTCAATGCACAGAGGATGAACTTGAAGACACCATCCAGCCTGCAGTCTTGGCAGTTTCTGAACAAGAAATTCAGTTTTTAATAGTTTTTTTTAGCAGGTGTCAATCATGGCTCTAAGTTGGAGGAAATTTACATTACACACTTTAACATGACAGTTTATTGTACAGTACAGGTTCTTCATGTGGATTCCAAGAGCAGGTTCTGTTGTAAGTTGGTCATACTGTATGTGCATATGAGACAGGGTGATAACAGGAGACAGTCACAGGGGTGCACCCAAGGGGAGGGCTGCCAGGCTGCAGCCCCCCCCCCCCCAAGGCAAAATTTAATTTAAAAGACCTGGATATCTTAGACATAATAACAACATTTTACATGATTTACCCTTCAGCTGAAATCAATTACTGAATGACCAACACATTAGAAATTTGAAAAATAAAACAAGAAACTTACAATATCCTATATGAAATTTCAAAATTCCAAGATTAGTCTGTGATTTAAATTAGGTGACTGAGTCTTGGATCATGTAGTTTTATATATATATATATATATATACACACACACACATATATATGTGCAGATGCAAAAATTGTTAACTTACAGTTTACACTTCTGGCATAAATTTTATAACAATTTTTAAAATCAAATGGATCTTCAGGAAGTGGGTTGTGGGTGTATGGACTGGATTGAGCTGGCTCAGGATAGGGATAGGTAGCATGCACTTGTGAATGCAGTAATGAATCATCAGGTTCCATAAAATATGAGGAATTTCTTGACTAGCTGCAAACTGGTTAGCTTCTCAAGAAGGAACGTGTTGCATGGAGTGAGTGAGTAAGTAATTAACTGAGTAATTTTTTAAATGAAACATAATTTATATATGGCCTCAGATTCAGCCCCGACCCCTGCAATGAAAATTTCTGGGTGCACATATGGACAGTCATGTGTAGAGTATGTGTAATGAGACGTGGAAACTGTAGTGGCTGTAAGTGGTGAAGTACCAAAAAGCTCAAATTCGCACATACTGCCATAAACAGTACACACATTAACACTTTCACAATGGATTTAAATCCTGTTTGAACAGTTAACTGTGTGCATCATCAGTTCATCAGTTGCAGTCTGGGTACTGTAGCTGACTGTGCTGCATGTGTAGCCTGTCATATCACTATGCTTGTAAATTTTGATACCAAATTGCTTATGCTTTGTAGGTAGTGTATATAGTGTCTGAAAATTACCAGACTTTTGAATTTCACAATACCTTCACCAAAAACATTTACCAAACACACAAATCAACATGTCAAAACAGTTTTCTGAGCTACCACAGTCTGTCAGTTTTTATCAATCACATCAGTTGTGCTAGTATTGTCAGAGAAACCTGAGAAGCAAGTCCTGTGAATGCATCAACCATATTTCAATGTGTTACTGCAAAACTCTGTGTGGAATTGTTCCAGTGTAGTCCATTACCCCTTCAGACTGTTTCTTATTTCATGTCCCATTTGTACAGTTACAGCCAAGAATAGCAGCATGTCACATATTGTCATTTCAGGAAGGGGAAAGATGAGGATTGTCCTGTCTTGCTCAAGTCCAAGCATTGTCAGTAATGTAGGTTTGTTTGTTCCACCACTAGATGGAGGTAATGCCTGAGTAATATAAAATAGAGTGCTGGCTTTGTTGATGGGGGCTCCAGTCAATGGATGGAAAACAATGCGCCTTCCAAGTTGACATATCCAGTTGCAGACTCCACCAGCATGGGTACCAGGCTGTGGATCTTCTTCTACATTATTTTATTCTCCTTCACCCTGTTTTATATGTCACACAAGTTGCTGCTGCATCCATCACAACCACTGTCTAGGGCCAACTCTCCTTACAATTTCAGTACTGCAAAGCTTCCTTTTGTTAACCATGAATCAAGCAGGACAGTTGCTTCATATTACTGCTACATTCAACACAACAGTGAAAGCCTAAGTACACTTACAGAATTGAATGAAAGGTGCAACACAAAGACTGGAACACATTTGTTTGTGGGAGCACATATGGTTGTGAGAGTGTATAAGGGACAGGCAGAGAAACTAAAATAAATAAATAAATAAATAACAACATTGGACAAATTACTTACAGTACACTGTGGATGACCTTCATATGATACAAAATGCTGACTTCTATCAAAAGCTTGTAAGTTGGAAAAAATTCAGTATTTATTTCTCTCTAACAACCAACACCCTTTTATTACAGACCTTCAGACATAACATAAAATGTTGCATGCAGTAGCTGCAGTGCAACTGTTTCAATAAAATGCAGTGCTGCTACATAATTGTGACAGTAATTGCTGTATTGAAATTTATAAATTGATGTCACAAAAATTTACCTTTTTTTAAATGCTTTTCATAAACACTGAAGAATCTTCCCATGAGATATTTAATATAAAGAGTGATCTTGACTGTAGATGGGAAATGCTTCTAGACTTACACTCTTGGAATATGGTTTTGAAATTTATGCATTAGTAAGCAGCTATTAATGATTGGTATGAACACATCATACATAGTTGAAGGAAGTAGCACCAGTAATTCAGTATGGCTGCAGTGTTGTATCACCTCTACCTCATAAGTTTACACAGTGTCCATTACTGCATTATGTATGTATGTATGGCAGGGAACTGGAAGGCTTCAAAGTTGGATGCATTTAATGGTAAATAGCAGGTGAAATGATTTAAGGAAATCCGTGTGTTGGTTCAAACATTGGTGGCAAGAGGTTTGTATCATTGTGTGATAGCAACTTACTGTTGTGGTTCATGTCTTCTGTGATGCTATGCTCCTCTGATACATCAGAAACTCTTTACCATTCAACATGATACAACAACTCATAAGACTTGAATTTTTATCATATCCACCGTAAGGATACAAAATCTCACAGATTTTGGTTACCTCTAACTAAGTTACATAAACTAATAATCACAGCAGTTGTGTATCAATTACACTGCTTTTCTTTACCTTGAATAATGTAAAACACACAAGAAATTAAACACTCATAAAATGCAGATTTCATTTCACTCCGCAAATTTCATCTAAAACATACTGTGTTCCCACAAATACCCAGCAAGTTATAGTTGGGATATAAGCAGGAACAAAGGCAGGTCTTCACCAAAATTGCTAAACCAGCCAGCCTACCCAACAGAAAACACTAATAGTTCAATAATTTTTATAAATTATCCAGTACCAAACTTCATGAAAATCTGTACAGCAGTTCTCAAGTTGTTTCGTATGTACACTTGGACAGATGAAGCAATTCTACCTGGCCTTTCACAGGGATACCAATGCACCTAAAAATAAATTAAATATCTATCCAGGATCAAGTTATCAGGCCACCTGTAGAAAATCCACCAGTGAAGGAATTATCTATGCAATATGCTTGTCAAAATGGAAGGTTTCATCACTGATGCAGTCTGCAGCTGTACCGGTAGCACCAAGAAGACTGACAACATCTCACAGGAAACACGTGTAAGTTGTTATAGCCTGAAGCAGAATGACAGTTCATGCAGAGTACAGAAAGTCGGTCCCCAGTGGCAACAAAATGATGCTATCACAATCACAAAACTGTTCCTGCCTACTGAACGCTGTGACAATGAGCTGTTGGACACTAAACGATCAGCAGTGGTCATAACCAAAGATACACAACATGCCACAGGAAGTCTGGACTGAGTTTAAGGTAGACAATGTTGCCTTATAATGTAGTGTTGTATTAGACTATGTCTTTGTAGCTTATATAAAATCACACATTTAATTTTCTTTTAGTTTGTATCATCTGAAAGTGTACAAGTTTCACATTAATTTAATTTTGTTTGTACATATGTAGCTATGTACAGCAGGAAATAAAACATTTGGTTTTATGTGCTACAGACATATTGATCAAAGTGGCAGGATTCTGAAGTAGCATAACATGTCCTAAAGTGCATTGTTGTGCATACTTCTTCCTCAGTACTCAACCATAGTTTGAATTTTATACTGGTTTGTTTGTTAACACCAGTATACTGAAATGTGTACAGTTTTTTGGAAATAGCAGCAGTAAACAGTTTGACACAAGACAGCCTTTTCCTTGCATACTGGAAGTTAGAAGATTCAAGGCTTCTGGCTGATGTGTTGTTGTGCAAGCAGTCCCCGCTCTTTGGAAAGCACTGCAATTGTTCAAAATGCTAGAATTACTTGCCCAGTGGCACAGCATCATGTTCTTTAGGGCACAAGACCGCAACAGCACTGCTTTGAGAACTAAAACTTTTATAGTGTAGAGTGTCTAACCTTGCTGTACATTTTGTGCAGCAGAATATCAAGCACTGAGAGTTTTCTGAGCCCAAAACAAACTGGTATCAGTCTACAGCTGATGTTATAATTATATTGTTTATCAGTTACTGTAACATGTGACACTGTAATCTGAATTACTGATATTGTCATTAGCTAAGTCACAAATAACAGCTTGGACTAACCTGCATGTTATGATTATTGCAAGCTTTTATAGTTTACCATATAACTGTACACTTGTGTATCTGTACACTGTCACAATAGTATAAACAACCAACTAGATGCAACAATAACAATTCATTAGTAATTTCAATCAGCTCAAAATGTTTCAGGAGATAATTTTGCCCATCCTCAGGAGCACTAGATTGTGTTTACAGCTTGTGGTATAATATACCAAAGAAGTTGCCTGCTGGTGACAAGGTTGAGGTGGAACCTTGTCACCAGCAGGCAACTTCTTCAGTGCATTATACCACAAGATATAAACATAGTTTAGGGCTCCTGAGGATGGGCGAAATTATCACCTGAAACATGCTGAGCTCATTGAAATTACTAATAAATTGTTATTGTTGAATCTAGTTGGTTGTTTATACTACTGTATGAGAGATGCACAGTCACACAAACATCAAACTGTACACTGTCATACAGTACATATGGTATGTGTTCCGTTGGGAAGGAATATTCTTTGGTACTCTTTGCTTATACTTTTATCAGATTCTTTTATGATCACCACTGTCACTGTAATGTTAATTATTTAGCAAACTATACCATAAATGTTCAAATGCAAGCCCAGATTGCTGTGTATAATTTCTGTTCAAGTACATGGCTGTATTTAAAGCCCAGACAACAATTTTATCTTGTCTTGCCATTTAAAGTCACTGCAGTTCCAGTGCTTCTAATCAGGAAAACTTAATTTGACTGATCAAATCCCTGAATTGTTCTAAGACAGAATGACAGACTGTAAAAGAAATAACCATTTCAGGTGAAACTAGACCAGTTACAGTGTGGATATCACCAGCCACCCACATAGAGCACCAAGGTTAAAGAAATGATACAGCTGTACCTCTCTAGGCCTTCATGGCATGTTCTAGGGTGAAATTTACATTTATCTTTCAAAACAGTAGACACGGACATTAAATGTATATACCGATGTAGAGACAATCTTTTGTAAAATTATTTCTCTCTTGCAAAAAAATGAAATTAGTTCTTTGGTAATTGGACCGATTGACATAGGGTCATTTGTGTGTATACTGACTGCGAAGTCCAAAATTGGACCAACTGACATAGGGTCGTTTGTGTGTATACTGACTGCAAAGTCCAAAATTGGACCAATTGACATAGGGTTGTTTGTGTGTATACTGACTGCAAAGTGCAAAATTGGACCAATTGACATAAGGTTGTTTGTGTGTATACTGACTGCAAAGTGCAAAATTGGACCAACTGACATAGGGTCGTTTGTGTGTATACTGACTGCAAAGTCCAAAATTGGACAATTGACATAGGGTCGTTTGTGTGTATACTGACTGCGAAGTCCAAAATTGGACCAACTGACATAGGGTCGTTTGTGTGTATACTGACTGCAAAGTGCAAAATTGGACCAATTGACATAAGGTCGTTTGTGTGTATACTGACTGCAAAGTGCAAAATTGGACCAACTGACATAGGGTCGTTTGTGTGTATACTGACTGCAAAGTGCAAAATTCAGTAATTACTTTCAATATGAAATTTAGTGTCTCATATCAGAGCCTTGGTGGAGAAATTGTAGACCAATGGGATTGCAGAGAGAAATATTAACACATATTTTCCATCATATTCCGGTCTGTTCTATGATATTTAAAGTTTCACAATAACTGTCCTCTTTTATGGAAAAGTTCTGTGTTTAATGACAGCCACATCGTTTCCGAAACACTTGGAGGAGGAAGAGAGAGAGTTTGGATAAATAAATTTGTTAGTGAAAGACAGTCAATATGCACATATATTATACAGCAGCATAAAACTTCATGGTGTCATGGGATCCTGAATGCTCTCCTCTCGTCCTTCTGACAGATTTAGGTAGAAGGCAAGGTACAACTTTGGGAAGTGAAGCTAAGAAACCCGTTTAAAATTACGAGTACATTATAATTAAGTTCCTAAATCACAGAAGACACACCGCTTCTCCATTACAAAGACCAACAAGTGAATGTTCTTCATGGAAACACTCGGTGTTTGTTGTGAGAAACATGCGGAATACAGCAACAGACATTGTGGATAAAATGGAGAGTAGCTTTTGTTACACCAGGTGCCATGCCACACAAATTATACAGTAGCTGCTACTGTCATTTATAAAGGGTTAATACAGCTGCACTACGGTTTTAAGGCGTAGATCGATTATTCATCCATCTTGTGTCACTGCAGTACGTACCGTCATTACTAACAATACTCAGCAGCACTTATCTAATTTTTATACCTGTTATTTTCAGTCTCCCAACATATTGTACAGCTGCAGTAACCATCAATTAAAGACATGAAGTTGCAGTGATTAAATGTGTTATTTCTTATTGTCAAATTAACCTGCATCTGACAATAATTTGTATAATTCCATGAGTTATGAATATCGGTAAATTTCTACATGTTGCAACACACAGTCCAGCAGTTAGTCACCAACTTTCCAAAGGCACCTGCTGTCTCCGTCTGCAGGGCAGAGAAGTAAATCGCGAAGAATAGGAAAGGGACTGATGCCCTTAGGCCCTTTCGAAGCTGAGTGTCTCTAGTGTCACTAGAAGTAGTATCGTGAACCACAGTTTATCAGCCTGTTCCGACTGTTACTTTATTTTTACGTTATGCCACTGTTTGTTGAAAGTGTCAGTTCAGTGCTGCAGATACAAACATTGTTTAGTTGTTAGCTACTGTGATCAGCTGCCACGCAATTGAAGCTGGCCGTTCCAGGTTCGAACCCGGGAACAGGCTTCCCTGAGATGTAAGGATCTTATTTAAAAACGCATATAACATTTTTATAAAGGTTTACATCAGCAAGTCAACCTCTGTTCTGCTCACTCTGCAAAATTCCTGCCTTTGGGCCCTTCGCTCAGCAACTCTTGTTGCTGGTGTGTGGCTGCGGCTGGAGGGGTGCGGAGATCGTGTGACAGAATGGATATCGGCTACCAACAGAGTAACTTACACTTGTGGCGCGGCACGTTTCAGCAGATTAACTTCAACTTGAAATCAGGTGATACCGGCCTGACTTTGAATTTTGGCAAAGCGTGAATAAAGGAAGACGAGAAAACGTCTTCCACGCGAATATTTAGGGAGTGTGATGTCAGCGGGTAGGATATAAATGTGAGTGCTCTAGTGGAACACAAAGTGACTCAACTACAATGAAGAGGCTGTTTTCTGTAACTTTGATTTGACTTAGCTTCCCTGTTGTCTCCATATTTCCTGTAATTAAGCAGGATCACAGAAAGACAGGTACACAATGTACCATCTTGTACAACTGTAATGCAGTGCTGCTGTCCGCCAACTGATACCCTCAGCGGTCAGAAATTGCGAAAGATGTTGCATTTGAGTTCAGGGACAAGTTAGCTGTGACATGTAGCAGGACTGGAAACTGCTGCTGTAGGTATGATATCGTAATGATAGTTACGGCTTTGTTATATATTCTAAAAGCTTACCGCTCTTACCGTAGTGGTGCAGATGGTTGAGGCACTACGCTACAAGCCGGAAGGTCCTGGGTACGATTTCCAATGGTGTCATTGGAATTTTTCATTGACATAATTCTTCTGGCCGTACTATGGCCCTGAGGTTGACTCAGCCTCTAACAGAAATGAGTACCAGGAATATTTTCTGTGCGTAAAGGCTGCCGGTGCGTAGGGCTGACAATGTTACCACTTTCATGTGCTGATTATCTTGAAACCTGGGAGCCTCAACTTCCTGGAACCATCATGGCCTGTCCAGGACTCTAATGGGATTGCTTTAACTTTTACCTGTATTTTGAATTTTTTCCTTCAAGTGTCCCGAGAATGGAAAAAAATGTTCTTCCGAAATGTTGATAGCTAGCTGCCAGTGCACAGAACTGCCCCCTTCCAGAGCACAGAAATGTTGATAGCTAGTTGCCAGTGCACAGAACTGTCACATCTCAGAGCACAGAAATGTTGATAGCTAGCTGCCAGTGTACAGAACTGTCACATCTCAAAGCACAGAAATGTTGACAGCTAGCTGCCAGTGTACAGAAATGTCATATCTCACAGCACAGAAATGTTGACAGCTAGCTGCCAGTGCACAGAACTGTCACATCTAAGAGCACAGAAATGTTGATAGCTAGCTGCCAGTGTACAGAACTGTCACATCTCAAAGCACAGAAATGTTGACAGCTAGCTGCCAGTGCACAGAACTGTCACATCTAAGAGCACAGAAATGTTGATAGCTAGCTGCCAGTGTACAGAACTGTCACATCTCAGAGCACAGGAATGTTGATAGCTGGCTGCCAGTGCACAGAACTGTCACATCTCAGAGCACAGAAATGTTGATAGCTTGCTGCCAGTGTACAGAACTGTCACATCTCAGAGCACAGAAATGTTGATAGCTAGCTGCCAGTGTACAGAACTGTCACATCTCAGAGCACAGAAATGTTGATAGCTAGCTGCCAGTGCAAGGAACTGTCACATCTCAGAACACAGGAATGTTGATAGCTAGCTGCCAGTGTACAGAACTGTCACATCTCAGAGCACAGAAATGTTGATAGCTAGCTGCCAGTGCAAGGAACTGTCACATCTCAGAGCACAGGAATGTTGATAGCTAGCTGCCAGTGCACAGAACTGTCACATCTCACAGCACACAAATCTGCACATGTATCGCTATGAGAACCTTAAATAGTTCCCTTTCAATCAGTTTAACACACTATTGAATAATAACAAAAATACATAAGCAAAACATTTGACAAAACAAAAGAAAATAAATCAAATTGATCATATCAAAAGCAGCTGACAATTAAGTACGACGCTTTCTATTTCTGTGCCATCACCCTACAATCACACAAATCCAACACTCTGTGCTGAAACAGAAGACCGCACATTATTCACAGATATTTTATTTATTTCTGTTACTACAAAAATCTATAAATCTTCATTCTTGAACACAAAATGTTAAATCAATCGGTATTTTAAGCAGCATAACATGTGATGTGTTAAAAAGAGAGTGGCTAGTAAATGGATGTTTGTTTAAAGATATGGGGCGAAATTTGACATTAACACAATTTTGTTTGTCTTCACTGATTCAGCACAACAGGATATCACAACTGAAAATTAATATAGATATCTTCTTATTACCCAGTATCTTCTTAAGAATAGACTTAATTTGCTTTTTTGTAAAAAGACAGAATGAAAGCACCTTTTAAGAACATTTATTCTTTCACATGTCATTATAAAGCTGTGTGTATAAGAAAGTGGCAACAGCTGAATCACAATACACAGACGTTAGGTAGGCCTGTAGTTATATCTTAAACACATTGTGGACGGGTGACGCAGATTTGCGTCTGTACATTACAACTGTGCAAGATGGATGACGCACATTTGCGTTTTTAACACACGCTTGGTTTCCACGCACTATACACTGCTTAGTGCCACACCACAAGGGGGAATGTTTTCAGAGGCATCACACCCTCCAGCATTACTAGGGTCTTTGGTGAGTATTTCCTGAAAATTTCAGTTCAAAAAATATATAGTGAATTTGTTATAAATTTTTAAAGAAACACAGTACAAAAGTTTATTTAAGTTGTTTAAACCCCGGGAACGGGCATTTTAACAATTCAAATGCCCCGTCCTCAATGTGTTAAAATTAACAGCAAACTGTCTTATACACTTATACACTGTGCATTTCTGTTATCACATGAGATATAAGATCAATGTCACTCCGTTGTTAATGAATATGACAGCATAAACAATTCAGAATCTCTCTATAGCTGTCAAACAGTGGTACAGTGTAGGGAACCTGTTGAATAGCACCATATCAACTGAAGATATTTGTGTCTGCAAAACAACTCCTTAACAGCTACGGAAATAAGGTATCGGATATTAATTTGTAACCCATTTTGCCATTACCAGTATCCAGTTCTGTACAGTCACCATCTTTAGTTTGTTCACAACTTAAAATTGATGTTTGTTACAACAAGGTTTTTACTACCAACAGGGTTGCTAATTCTCATCTAAGCAGTTTCTAAATTTCTGAATTAGCATCACAGCGTGTCTTTCATTTTGTCAATTTTTTTTTAATGTATCGCTTCTGTCAATATCTCATTCTAAATAGCCCCAAATTATGAGATGAATTGGGAAGAATATGAGAAAGAAAATATCTTGATCAATTTTCACATACTGTCCAGTGTTTGCATCGTGTAGGCTCTGAGGAAAATCACAATAAATGATAGTCAGGAGAGTCGGTCTGCTAGCACAGACAAGAACGTAAGACCCCCGACTACAAAATGCTACCAACACGAACTCTCTGTATGCTGTGCCGCCCCCCTAAGGCTCCTACCTCTACAGTAATATTTAGTGCAGTTTATTGTATAGAGATTTTTGTACTTAACAGTTCTTACAGTTCACAGTAACGCCATCTCCTTAAACCCCACAATTTCATTATGATCTCTTAATCTTACTAACTACGATAATTTTCAGAAACGTAACTCCTGTGGCAGGATGTGTATTATTTTGTGTTATAAAGAATGGGATCCATTCAGCAAGTAAGGGAGGAAAATATTGTGACCCTTGTTAATAGAGTAAGTTGTCGCCTTGAAATTTTCCAGTAAAATTCAGTATTCACTTTTTTTTGGAATATTAACATTAGCATGTCGGTCAATGCGGTAATAAATAAGGATCACATTGCTTTTCCCAACAACATATGTAGTGAATTATTGCAAAGTAATCAAGAATACTACAGCTGGTGCGATTTTCCACAACAAAGTTAATTAAGTTTAGCCTCACCAGTTCACTAGCCACTGACAGTTAGGTCCCTGATGATGTTAAAATATTGTTTAATTGTACGGCAGGCGATATGCATTGAGGGTTGTTGTCATATACAGATAATATGAAGCAGTTCCTTTCCAAAATTCGTATATTTACATCTGAACCTTCCTTCATGAAAGGAAGGGTTCATACAATTTTATTAAAAACAAGTGAAATATTACAAAAGCTGCGCCATAGACGTCATACGCCTTCAAATAAGTAACTTCCTGTAAAAAAGCAAAAAGCGAATGCCAAATAGCCAGCAAGTGCTGTGGCACACACAACATAATGGTGGATTTTAAATATTGTTGGTCAAGTTAACAGACATTATGTTAGGTACCAATAAATAGGCAAAAAACACTCCACAAGAAACGGCAACAAAGTGAGAGGTAATGTCATTGTTGATAATTAATACCAGCTCCCATTTCTGTGAGGTAACGAACGGCTTCTAAATTACCGTTGGATGTAGCCAGGATCAGTGGAGTGGCACCATACCTATTAGCGTTTGTTAAAGAAGCGCCTCTTTTGACAAGAGCTTTCATTGCTTCCAGATTACCATGTAGAGCTGATAAATGCACTGGTGTTGAATCACTTGCATTTGTCAAGTCAACATACATTCCTTTATCTAGTAAAATATTGATAATTTCCACACTACCTGAAATAGCAGCATGGTGAAGAGCAGAGTTTCTGTTTATATCACGAATATTAATGTCAGCCCCTATTTCTGTGAGGTAACGAAAGACTTCTAATTGGCCCTTGTTTGCGGCCAAAAGCAGTGGAGTATCACCATCCTTATCAGTGTTTGTTAAAGAAGCACCTCTTTCGGCAAGAATTTTCGTTGCTTCCAGATTACCATGTAGAGCTGATAAATGTAGTGGCGTTGTATTTTCTGCGTCTCTCAAGTCAACAGACATTCCTTTATCTAGTAAATTCTTGATAATTTCTGCACAACCCGAAAAAGCAGCATGGTGAAGAGCAGAGTTTCTGTTTATATCACGAATATTAATGTCAGCGCCTATTTCTATGAGGTAATGAAAGACTTCTAATTCGCCCCTGTATGCAGCCCAAAGCAGTGGAGTGGCACCGTACTTATCAGCGTTTGTTAAAGAAGCGCCTCTTTGGACAAGAGCTTTCATTGCCTCCAGATTACCATGTAGAGCTGATAAATGTAGTGGCGCTGAATCATGTGCGTTTGTCAAGTCAACAGACATTCCTTTATCTAGTAAAATCTTTATAATTTCCACACTACCTGAAATAGCAGCATGGTGAAGAGCAGAGTTTCTGTTTATATCACGAATATTAATGTCAGCGCCTATTTCTGTGAGGTAACGAAAGATTTCTGATTGGCCCTTGTTTGCAGCCAAAAGCAGTGGAGTATCACCATCCTTATCAGCGTTTGTTAAAGAAGCGCCTCTTTCGACAAGAATTTTCGTTGTTTCCAGATTACCATGTAGAGCTGATAAATGTAGTGGCGTTGTATTTTCTGCGTCTTTCAAGTCAACAGACATTCCTTTATCTAGTAAAATCTTTATAATTTCTGCACAACCCGAAAAAGCAGCATGGTGAAGAGCAGAGTTTCTGTTTATATCACGAATATTAATGTCAGCACCTATTTCTGTGAGGTAATGAAAGACTTCTAATTGACCCTTGTATGCAGCCCAAAGCAGTGGAGTGGCACCGTACTTATCAGCGTTTGTTAAAGAAGCGCCTCTTTCGACAAGAAATTTTGTTGCTTCCAGATTACCATGTAGAGCTGATAAATGTAGTGGCATTGAATCACGTGCATTTCTCAAGTCAACAGACATTCCTTTATCTAGTAAAATCTTGATAATTTCCACACTACCCGAAATAGCAGCATGGTGAAGAGCAGTGTCTCTGTCGGCGTCACAAATATTAATGTCAGCATCTATTTCTGTAAGGTAACGAAAGACTTCTAATTGGTCCTTGTTTGCAGCCAAAAGCAGTGGAGTATCACCATCCGTATCAGCGTTTCTTAAAGAAGCGCCTCTTTCGACAAGATTTTTCGTTGCTTCCATATTACCATGTAGAGCTGATAAATGTAGTGGCGTTGAATCATGTGCGTTTGTCAAGTCAACAGACATTCCTTTATCTAGTAAAATCTTGATAATTTCCACACTACCTGAAATAGCAGCATGATGAAGAGCAGTGTTTCTGTTTATATCACGAATGTTAATGTTAGCGCCTATTTCTGTGAGATAACGAAAGACTTCTATTTTGCCATATTTTGCAGCCAAGTTAAGTGGTGTGTTGCCATATTTATTAATTTTGTTGAAAGGAGCACCTCTTTCGACAAGAGCTTTCGTTGCTTCCAGATTACGAAGCAGAGCTGATAAATGTAGTGGCATAGATTCTTCTGCGTTTGTCAAGTCAACAGACATTCCTTTGTCTAGTAAAATCTTGATAATTTCCACACTACCCGAAATAGCAGCATGGTGAAGAGCAGTGTTTTTGTTTATATCACAAATATTAATGTCAGCGCCTATTTCTGTGAGGTAACGAACGACTTCTAATTGGCCCTTGTTTGCAGCCCAAAGTAGTGGAGTGGCACCATCCTTATCAGCGTTTTTTAAAGAAGCGCCTCTTTCAACAAGAAGTTTCGTTGTTTCCAGAGTACCATTTCGAGCTGATAAATGTAATGGCGTTGAATTTTCTGCGTTTTTCAAGTCAAAAGACATTCCTTTATCTAGTAAAATCTTGATAATTTCCACACTACCTGAAATAGCAGCGTGATGAAGGGCAGTGTTTCTGTTTATATCACGAATATTAATGTCAGCGCCTATTTCTGTGAGATAACGAACGACTTCTAATTTGCCATATTTTGCAGCCAAGTTAAGTGGTGTGTTGCCATATTTATTAGTATTGTTTAAAGAAGCACATCTTTTGACAAGAGCTTTCGTTGCTTCCAGATTACCAAGCAGAGCTGATAAATGTAGTGGCGTAGATTCTTCTGCGTTTGTCAAGTCAACAGACATTCCTTTGTCTAGTAAAATGTTGATAATTTCCACACTACCCGAAATAGCAGCATGGTGAAGAGCAGTGTTTCTGTTTCTATCACGAATATTAATGTCAGCACCTATTTCTGTGAGGTAACGAAAGACCTCTAATTGGGCCTTGTTTGCAGCCAAAAGCAGTGGAGTATCACCATCCTTATCAGCATTTGTTAAAGAAGCGCCTCTTTCAACAAGAACTTTCGTTGCTTCCAGAGTACCATTTCGAGCTGATAAATGTAGTGGCGTTGAATTTTCTGCGTTTTTCAAGTCAAAAGACATTCTTTTATCTAGTAAAATCTTGATAATTTCCACACTACCCGAAAAAGCAGCATGGTGAAGAGCAGAATTTCTGTTTATATCACGAATATTAATGTCAGCGCCTATTTCTGTGAGGTAACGAAAGACTTCTATTTGGCCCTTGTATGCAGCCCAAAGCAGTGGAGTGGCACCACACTTATCAGTATTTGTTAAAGAAGCGCCTCTTTCGACAAGAGCTTTCGTTGCTTCCAGATTACCATGTAGAGCTGATAAATGTAGTGGAGTTGTATTCTCTGCATCTTTCAAGTCGAAAGACATTCCTTTATCTAGTAAAATCTTGATAATTTCCACACTACCTGAAATAGCTGCTACATGAAGTGCAGTTTCATTTTTGGCATTACAAATATTAATATCAGCCCCCCTTCCTACAAGAATATTTATTACTTCCACTTGACAATAAAATGAGGCAATGTGAAGAAGCGTGTTTTTTCCCCGGAGATTTTCATGAACCTTTAAAACTAAATTAACTTCAGTTCCACAATTCAGCATGAACTCCAGCAGCTTTCTGTATCCATTTGACGCACATTTCCACAATGCTCTCTGTCCCCATTCCTGGGCTTCACTGTTACGTCTTGTAAGTACAATGTCGTCAGCATTTGCAGCATTCTGTAACAAAATATCCATTGCCATCCACGACTTCGTTCTGTCAGCATATCTTAGGGGTGTCCATCTCAGAATTTCATCTGGTTTGTTCGCTTCAATACCTGGGATTGACATCAACTGTTGAATAATTGGGCAATTGTAGGAGGCTGCCAAATGCAGCGCTGTTCTGCCGCCTTTGTCTACAGTGTTTATATCGGCTTTATTCTTTAGAAATTCCTCGACAGCTGAGATGTTATTGTTCAAAATAGCGACATGAATTTCGGAATCTTCCGCAAGCATTCGGTCAAAAATATCTCGTGTTACTTCGTACGTGGAGTTGAAGAAAGTGTCTGAAATGAAAACCTCACACTTCCTAAAATTGTCTGTAAACCATTTAGCCGCAAAATATTCTGCAAAACATCGATGTATAAAATGTGGTTTTCCATCCTTCACTTCTCTTATTATTCCAAACTGCTCTGCCCTACCACTTTTCAGGAACATGTTCGCCTGCTCCAATTCAAAGGCATTTACTGCACCAACGAGCCCGTTTTTTTCACTAGGGGAAAACAAGGATATTAATGCTGCGATCATGTGTTGCTGTAAATTTGATTCTTCTTCGCATTTTACTTCTGGTTTTGTAATGTCCATTGCATTCTTTTCACTGTAGTAAATATCGCATTTCTTTTCCAAGAACTTATTGAACAAGTCAAGTAAGTTAAACTTCTCTGGCAAGTTAAGTTGCCCCTTTGAGCAATATTCTACAGCTTCTTTCACGAAAGCTTCCCCTAGCATCATTGTTTGTAACGGGATGCCTGTAAATTCCCCATCCTTGTCACTAAAGTTTTGTGAACACAAGCTCAGTAACTTTTCCGCAAACATTCGCAGATTTCCTTCCTTGTAGATTTTAATAGCTTTCTTCCAGTACTTCTCCAAGAATTCAATTTGATTTTCCAGTGTGAAGGGCTGCAATGTGAAGGCCAGTTTTATCACGATATCCTCCAAGTTCTGCCTGTAAGAGAAACGAGATGAAACTAAAATCTGCGAATACGTTTTATTTCTGATTGCCCTTATTAAAATATTGACTTTTGGAGAGTAACGTGGGCTTATTTCATCGAAGCCATCCAATATTATAACCATTTTTCCTGTCTGTTCCAAAGCTTGTTGAAATATTTTTTTGGTCATCTTCAAGGCTGCCTGTTCCTCTGAATGAGCAGCACTCCAAAGAAACGTCGTGCACTTGTCGATATTTTCTTCTTCAAATTCAATGTCATCCAATGCGCGTGTGTGTTCATTCAGGTTTATTCTCAGTACCCAAACCGCAGAGTTCCTTTTCTTGATTTCATGTTCCATGTGGGAAAGGAACGTGGATTTTCCCATTCCTGGTTCAGCAACCAATAACATGATTCTGTCTCTCATTTCAATTACACTTTCAATGTCATGTTTTCTACATTTTGTTTCGTTAATATACCTACGGATAATATCAATGTTACAGCTCGATTCCCTCCATAAGAAAGAATTTTCTTCCACATGAATCCAATGTACATTTGTACACAGCTTTTTCAGTTCTCTAAATTTGCTCTCTGAATTCTTGTTTCCGACAATAATATATCTTACTTCCTCGGGTTTTATCTTTTCTCCTATCTTATTATAAGTCTTCACATCCTCTAGTTCTGCGCAGAGACAAGACTTCGCCAAATTATCACCAGTCCTGACAGTATTATTCTTTATACTCTCACTAAAGTCAATCTCTGTATTTTTGTTCCCAAGAGTAACAGACTTAATATCATCGGATTTCCTCCTTTGTCCTACTTTTCGATGAGTCTTCATAGTCCTCCATTCAGTGCTGCGACCACTTTTAGAGTAGTCGGTAACAATCTTGAAAGAGTGAGTTCTTTCCCTTTCATCGTATACAAATTCACATAATTTCTTGCCGTCAGGTAAGTACTTTTTCAGTTCGTCCGCCTGTAAACCAGATACAGCAAATGTAGTTGTGTTGTCTTTCAGCTTAAAAATACCTTCCTTTAGATATATGTGATGTTGCAGTACTCGCGGTACATAGTACTGGGTAAGGTCGCTCAGTTGTCTGCCAACACACAGTTTGGGTTCATTGTTCACCAGAATGGTTATTACGTCAGAGTCTATAAGACGTTTCATACATTCCAGAGGATCTGTACCTACCAATGTCTGCAGTGCGACATTTGTTCCCTGAAAATTAACTTTTCTTTCCAATATTTGCTTTTGAGACTTTTCATCCAAATCCCAAATGTTGCAGTTATCTTCATAATCCATATAAATATTTCCTAATTTCTCTCGAAGCCGCGAAGCCAAGTTTTCGTGCTGTGTTGGTGAAATCAGGATCACCTTTTGTTGGTATTGACGCAGAAAACTCACAAGAGTGTCTATCACAATTTCATCAACACTGTCAGACTTCTTTTCACAATCTATTACCAAGGTTGCACTCCACTTGCACGGCCATATTTCTAAAACTTCTTTGCGTCGACTCATTAAAGATTCTGAATTTATAAAAACTGAATTCTTGTAATTTAAAGAAACTAGAGTCTGATACGTTTTCATTTTGGATAAAGTATTGAACTTTGTGTTGGTGATAATATTCAGTACAGTGTTCTGCTGTATGGCGTCAGACAACCTCTCTATATGCTGCTGATTGAAACATAGGTCACACCGTATGGTTTCCTCAATTTCAGATTCAGATACTTGTTTTATTTTCTCAATTAAATGTTGTTCTACATTTTGCCAAACATGTGAATTTTCACTGAGCCACTGCAAACTCCCACTTTTTTCCCACCACTCTCTCAAGGCTTCAACATAATTTCTGTAGATGGAATTCGAACATGAAGGTGATGCTTGACAAGCTACCTGTAGTTCCTCTTTAATTAATGTCTCAAAACATTTTTCATTTGTCTGGCATTGAAATATTTTTATTTTACCCAAAAATTCTCTGTACAAGGAAAAGTCGCATTTCTTTAATTCCTTTACCAAATTGACCATACTGCTCGGGTTAGACTGCAAACCATCCAGACTGTCTAGTATCTCTTTTATCGTGAACATACGCCGAAAGTACTTTATCTTTTTCTCAATTTGTCTTACCATTAATTTTTCCCTTTTCACTAAGCATTCCAGTTTTAAAATGCCCTCCGCATATCGTGACATTTCTTTAAAAAATTCAAGTATGTCTGTGTCAACAGTTTCATCAAAAGTTGTGTATTTCCAATTGTCTTTCAGTGAACTCAATATGCTTACTGGGTCACAGTCTCCTCCTTGAAGAGCAGAAGTACCTTCCATCCTAGCATTGGTGTAAATTACAAACTCAAAGTCATCAAATGGGCCACATTGTTTTAGGTTATGGTCTGTAGAAGCTTTGCTTTTAATTTGACAGTAGGACCTAAAATATTTAAGTAAACTAAAATTTCCAGACATTTTTGTAAGACTGGAACGCTTAATTGTACCCTCACATTTCTTATGCTTAAGCTGTATGAAACATGTCTTCCAAACATCTGGTTCTCTCAGTCTGTACCTGAATACCAAGTCATCGAAAGCCCCAGCGCCATCCACACTTGAAGCCAGATAAAATTCTTCTGTCTTGTTCAGGGCCCTCGCGAAGAGAAAGGCAGCCATTTTGATCTCATACAGCTCGCCATGCTGTCCACCCGTTCCAGATCGCCTGATGAACTTGGGACTATCGTCAGCACTCTCAGATGTGGCAGAGGTCTGCTGGTTGTAAAAAAATGAAATTCAGCCATCCGAATGTGGAAACCATATTGTACTGGGAAAAATCATACTATATTAATAAATATATCACTAATGTAAATCCATGGGGTAGAGATCGTCTTGAAAATACTGTAGAAAAGAATTTCTCAGTTTTATTGAAACTGCAGGTTCATTAACCTATTCACTAAATTCTGCCAATGGATTATATTTTCAGCCAAATAAATCCTTTAGTAGACAATAAACGTGACCTTTCTTAATGTGCTGTTTCTTGTGGTATGTGGTTCTATGGCATTGTTTCAGTCCGAAGTGCTTGGGTCATAATTTTCGGGCTGTTTGACGATTCTCATTCAAACCATTGTGTAATATATTTCAGATTATGAGCCTGTGAATATGCTGGTAAATTTGAGCAGGCTTAGACTAATTCAGCGCTTATGCTGAGCGAGTAACGCGATGCCGTTAAGTGGTATGTAATTGAGAACCCATGATTATCCATGTTTATTATTAACACAACAATAAACTAAGTTTCTTCCTTAATCTTAATGTACATTATTTACACTGCCCTCATATTTTCGTGATCATCTATAGACAATTCTTTGTAAAGCTCACTGAAATACTTGTATTAATCACACCTAAACTCTGGTGTGAAATACATCGGTTCAATAGCAGGAGAAATTATTTTGCCATTTAATTTACAGTGCAAACTTTAAAATGGCTGCATGATATTCAATTATCTACTTCTCCGACTGTACATCGTGTCCAGATGCAACGGTTTGCCAGCGCTTCAGAAACTCACTCCGCACCATCAGACACTGTTGTAGTGAGCAGGACAGCTGTACGGTAAGGTTTTAGAGGTGGCTGTGAATACAAACTGACGGCTTAAAATCCAAATGATACGATAATTGTACTTCAAAAACTTTGAAAATCGCCTGCATTATATCATGTCTGACAGATCGAACATTCTTCGCTGAGTGCACTTGCTGTTTAAGTGTCTTGAGCTAGGGATGCCTTGTAGGGACAAGCGGGAATACGTTACAACATATTTCGTTTTGTTCTTTGACTTTCATTTTGTGCTAAAATTAAAATTTTTTATGAATTTTGAACCCCTTAATATTCCCCCATATGTAAGAATAACAAGAACCAATACATTATGATAGGCTGGTAAGAATAATTTTACAGACATTTTCATGAATTGTGGCTAAAGTATAGCTGTATAATTCTGGCATGTCCGTCATTTTTGTGTAATTATTTCGTATAATGTTAGACTTACGAAATTACTGTATACACTTGGGTAATGAAAGTGCGTGTTACATGTTTCTGGACGCGAGGCACTTGAGACACGCACCACAACACACGCATGTTTCCATATGCAATGGCTTTGTTGTTATTGTTATTATTATTATTATTATCATCATCATCATCATCCCACTGTACCAAAAGTTGGAACGTGTTTACAGATATCAGCGAAAGTGAAAAATATAAAATCCTACGAAAATTACTGCAGCAGTTATTCAGCTGTTATCTGAGGATTGTCAGACTGACAGACGTGGTGAAACTGTGATGTGCCACTTTGAATGTTATCATACAGACAGCGCTACAAGTTACTGCAGCTGGTGTAAATCACCCAGACGTCCCAGAAAGTTACAACACAATCTAAGTGATCACTGGCTTTTCAAAAGCAAAGTACAATGAGCGGTAAAGAAGGAGAACTTGATCACAGTTCACATTCTTACTTTACACCCTGTATTTATCAGCTCATTAATTGGGCACAAAACAAACAAACAAACAAAATCTTTCAAAATGTAAGATGATACCTTTGCAGTAATTGTGTGTAATTTAATAAGTTATCATTATAATAATTGTAATTTTTTAAAGATCGATATTTTGCTCCATATTATTGTCACAAGTTATTAATTGAGATGATGAAATGTTACAAGCTGACTTTTCCAAAACAAAAGTCGTGAAAATAATTTTTCTTAAAAAGTTTGTAACAAATTTTCATTTATTATGTTGTAAATATGTAACACACGCACTCACACTCATACACACACACACTCACACATAAACAAAGAAGAAACCTACCTACTATTAGACCATATGTAGGTCTGTGTCTTTCTATGAGCAATTCCATACTGGAAGGTGCAGTTATAATGTGGTAGCAACGGTCTGTTCAGGAAAGGGAGTTACGTTAGTTCAGTTAAGGATATGTAATTTCCTGAAAGTCGTGCATGTCCCACAATTAAAGACACAGCTTACAATCGCCATTTTGGCATAATTATACTTAATGAGTGCGCATTCACTGACCTCTATTACTGAAGTGGTTTGCATGTACATTACAAAGAAAATTATTTGAAAACATGCGCTATACTTTGATGAAAAAGGAAGGCTTCTGATCACAAGAAAGTACAGCTAAGAGCAGGCTAATGGTGCAATGTTCAGATACACATTACACTGTAAACTGCATAATCCGTTCACAAGATATTTACAGTGGAAATATGAAAGACTGTAAAGGAGAAAGTGTTTTGTAAATCTCGTAATGTTGGCACACTGACCACGTGCACAATGCAATTAGAAACACTTCGCACACAATTTCATAAAAAGCAAACCCGTATACTGTATATAACTGTCACAAAAGATGCTGTTTGTGCTTTAGATATAACAGGCCTGATTTAAAAGTTGTCAGGTCACAGTAAGTATAAGCATACATACTGTATGTAAGTTGAAATGTCAGTCAACCAGTCATTATAAAACAAGAAAAACAACTTTTACTACTGCTGCTGCTACTGCTACTACTACTCATACGATTACGTGCTGGTTTTTTCTGCATTTACACTGTGTAGTGCAATAGGTTTTTCCCCAGAATTTATCATTTTCAGAATAAATTAATGCAGTTCAAGCAGTAAATTCCCCCGAAAAATCGCAACAAACTCACTACCCTGCAAGCTGTAATAATCCAGACGACTTTCAATCGAGCAAAACCTGCTGCGAAATTTTTAAATCTCACAATACGGTCTTTTATTTTATTATGACACAAACCTCTCAGGCAATACAAGCATACTGAAACAAACCACAGTTAATTCTGTCTGTAGAGCCTTTCTTGTGCAGATGACAGTGGCTCAGCTAAACAAAATTACAATATATTTGTAAGATTCGTCACAATATCTGCAATTATGAACCAGTCTGAGACAGTCTAACGCCCTGTTGGTCTCATATCTGAGTCTATAACTTCCAACACTTCTCCATTTCCATGATAATTTTAGTTAAAATATTTGTCGTTTCGTCTTTAACCTGAGCTGTATAATGTTCCCTACAAAACCTAAGGACATACATCATTATTTGTTACTACGTATGACAGATCTTACATGGTCTGGTCCTGGGTTCAACTCCACGCAGCCGATGACCAGCAGCCAAACCAGCACTAAGAATCTGATCGGCCTGTAACCGATATGGTTAGACGTTTGGGCAGTGCAGTGCTGTAATGTCACAGACTTCCCCGGTCTTCCTCCTATCCACTGGCCGATTGTGGCCCTCCACTGTTCAATACTGTCACCCATGGTACACTTCCTTGTGTTACAGAATTATAGGGCTAATTAGTTCTGTATTTTAAGATGGTGTGTAGACTGTATGACCGTCTCTGTGGTCTAGTGGTCAGTGTTTCTGGCTACAGATACAGAGGTCCCGGGTTCGATCCCCGGCGCCACCAGATTTTCTGAGTAGTAGTGGGTCTGGAACGGGGTCCACTCAGCCTCGTGAGGTAGCGTCTCCAGGTCTAGAAAACAGAGATTAACGGCTGTGGGGACCCGTTGCGCTGACCACGTGACACCCCTCTATCCGCAAAAGTTGGCACTAACTTCGCCGACCGGCGGCGGC
>Ga0123354_10002194_pt1 | contig 25384 bp, 9 predicted proteins | sample TergutLab28metaG_2_FD_97872 | JGI IMG/M metagenome (GOLD analysis project Ga0123354, IMG submission 97872) | Labiotermes labralis P4 segment gut microbial communities from Petit-Saut dam, French Guiana - Lab288 P4 | ecosystem: Host-associated > Arthropoda: Insects > Digestive system > Gut ...
GGCATGTGTGTGTACCATTTGTCTGTAGTTTCAATACCTAAGGCTTTGCATATTGAGTAGTGCAAATGTGTACAGACTTTATCGTGTCTCATTAAATATTCGTTCTTTGCCAAAATGGGACATTATTATTATTATTATTATCATCATCATCGTCGTCGTCGTCGTCGTCGACATCTCCTTCATGCATTCCTGAAACAAGCTGTGTCCTTAGGGAATACACTGTTGCAGCTATTCTGTTGTTACTAATCCTGGTGCTTATATCGTTAGTCCCAGTGTTGAATCTATTGTACTTTTACATTAGTACTTTCCGAAGTATGTGTGCAGTGCCCAATATGGCTGTTTTCTGTAGTTCCTTGACTTCATGTTTTCCCGGTATGTAGCTCACGTTTTGTCTAAATGACTTTGAAATAGCCCCACTCGCCCTATTATTACTGGTATCACCTTTGTTTTTACATTCCTCATGTGCTGTATTTCTGTAGTAAGATCTTTATATTTTAGAATCTTGTCGGCTTCTTTTTTAATCACATTTCTGTCTCCTGAGATTGCAACGTCTATTAACATACATGTTCCTTTTTCATTATCACGGATTATAATGTCTGGTACAATTATTATTTTTATTTGTTACCACATTTATACGGGGGGTCTACAATCATATACTTGAAACAAACCAGGCCTCTAGGGTGTACAGTGTTGCAGCTACTCTGTACTTACAATATATGTAGCATATAATGCATTTCCCAAGCTGAATGTTCTGTACTTCTGCATTTAGCACTTCCCGAAATATGTGTAGTGCCCAGTATGGTTGCTTTCTGCAGTCCTTAACTACGTCCTCTACCGTTGTGTTATTCAGGCATTTTCTGAATGACTTTGAGATGGTCATTATTATTATTATCATAATTATTACACAATATTATGCGTTAATTTATTCTGTGGCTATGGGAGTGATTGTAGGAAGACAGCTGAGGAGGTCATGGCCAGGAAATGGGCCGTCAAGCTGTAAGAATTCATTCTGCAAATAACACAATTCAAATTCAGTCAATTACTGCGACCAAACTCGTGAAATTTAAGCCGTGTTACCACTAATCCAACCACTGTGTGTGTATGTGTGTGTGTGTGTGGCGCTCGCGCTGTTTAACGATGTTGTAGGTTTTTAAGATTATACAGCGCGGGTGTTAACTGAATGGATGAGTATGGATAACTGACGGAATGATAACTGACGGGGGAAAACAGAATGATTTGAAGACAAACTCTTGTCCAACAAAAAATCCTGTACAGGCTGCCCTCAGATTGAATTCGGGCCTCTGCGGCGAGAAGCCAGCGACCAACTGACTGGCTCATGGTACGGTCTGTGAATGACTCAAACCTGTTAGTTTCAGTAGCACTCGTGCAACATTAGTATATAGGGTTCCATGACAAAACAGAGCTAACGTACCGGTAGTCAAATTTGAACACAATAAAATAAATTACATCGATTGAACTGCATACAATGAAAATTAATTTTAAATGATGATAAAAGCCACGACTAATGGGACAGAAAACCAAACAACTTTAATTTAAAATGTGGTGAAACTTTAATTACTTATGGACCTTCCAGATAAATTAGGTTTGGAATGTAGATAATATTGTTAACATGCTCTATGACAGTGATAATTCAGAAGCATTCCAGTCAAGCGTGTTCCTCTTAAAAATCTGTTACCTGGTCCAGAAATATCACTCGTATTTGCTCAGAATGTCTTTGCCCTCTGTCGGTATCAGTTACCGCAAACGACGCCTACAGTGAGTTGCTGTTTCACCATTTTGTGAATGTAAATGGCATTCCTTTTGGCCTATCAACCACGTAAACAATACCAGCAGAATTCGAAAGGGAAGACAGTATAAAATAATGTGAAATTCCAACTTGATGCAACAAGGTAATTTACTGATGTACGGTTTGGATGGTGCCATGCGTCGCACGGCACCATCCGCACCGTACACACTATCCACGCAGCGGCTCTCAGGACCACCACCCGTCTACAAACTCGGTGCAGAAAACCATATGTTGCAACTTAACATCTAGTGCTCCTGATGATGGGCGTATGTACCCGAAACATGTCGAGCTAAGGATACATCAATAAATTACCTTGTTTCATCAAGTTGGCGTTTCACATTATTTCAAGATGAAGATGCACGGTTAAACAACCCTCAAATTTCCAGAAGGCAGTATACTTCGCATTTCACAAATTACATTCGCGTTAATATGGAATACATTCGTTTCAGGGTAAAACTGTTTGCATACATACAATACATTTAACATATGGCATTGTTTTAAACGGAAACAATGCTACCACCGTCAGTTCAGGCACCTAATAATACTCGGAAACACAAAAAGACATCTGAATACCCTACGCATATTGACTTATTTTAAGCAATCATCACAGCATTAGTGTCCACATTTCATTATAATTCATATCGCTCAATGGTAACACTGACGACGGTTCAGCTGTGGTCACTCAGCGGTATCTGGAGCTAATATAGCAGTGTACTAGCAGTCTACATGACAGCCACTGAAATACGGAGAGGTTTCTCTAATGAATGCAGGAGGAAGCAGAAGGACCCCGGGGGTCTGGAGGATTGTGTGTGCCACAGAGCAAGCGCCTTCTGAGAAACACGTGTTTACACTCGACAGAACCAAGTACAGCACTTTGAAGTATGATTAATCTTGATGCCTTGCAAGAACAGCGCTACTGCCACACCTCAGGCCAGCAGATGCGGGTTCCACCTTCCGACAGCACAAGTTCAATCCCATGGCAAACCATAGGAACTTTAGAAGAAGTTTCAACCGCTTCACGCAATTTACGTGACGCCAGTAATTTGACTGCCAACAATGTAACCACAGCGACAGTTCTGAGCCTTCTGCTATTAGCTGTATGGCAAATTGACAACAGCGAACTGCGAATGGGGGACGTCACTGACAATTTTGCTGTAATTTCAAGGCAGGAGAAATTACAGTCGTTGTGGCTAATGTAGAACAGCAGCTGTATACAAAATAATCAGAATCAAAGCGCAGGGACCAACGACGACACAGAACGTTTTACGAATTCCTTTACTAACCTGAGTATGAACACAGACCGAATGCCCCAGTCACGTTTATTTCATACTGACACAGCCCCTATTTTTTGTAACAGAATCGTACGCTGTCTAAACATCCATATTTATATGGCGATTCACAGAACAAGGAGAACAAGTTTGGCTTCCAGGATTTGAATTCAAACCGCGCGACATTAAAACTTCGGCAAGAATATGAACTATCCTTTGTGCAGTTTTATCAAGTGTACCTACACAAATATCAAGAGAGTACCCTTAAATCGACCAAGACTCTCTTCCTTAAAACCTTCCTTTGGTAACTTTCTTGATCATTTTTCTGCAACTGAAAGGGGAAAGCACAATCGACTCGTAGTGAGACTAACCAAATACATTCTGATGACCTACCGACGTTTCTTGAATTTATGACGAGCACAAGCACAGACAAATCTGGGAGAAGATAATAGCAAAGGCAGAGTTATCACGCAATGTCGCTCAGAAATGAAATCTGCAGAGCAGGCTAGTATATTGGTGTTCAACAGTTCGTGGTCTACAGAGCAGTGTGCAGGCTTCCTTTGAACTCAACAATGCGAAAGCAAATAATAGATACAACGCGTATCGACTTTATCACTGCTGGACATCCCAGTATTGCCACACAACATGCAAAGTCCTCCCGTAGAAACTACGGCAAATAATACTGAACACGAAAAGGACAATAAGAGTAATCACACGATTAAAGGTGTCTACTAACTGCTGAGAACCTCACTCCCTACCAAAATGTCGTCTATGTACGGAACTAAACTCAAAATCAGGCTAATAAACCAATTTCTGAGCTAATAACAAGGTTAACTACATAGTAAAGTGAAATAATTCGGCACTTCTCTTCTACAACAATCACACATTACTTTACGTACTTGGCACTACAATGACGCTCCAATCATTCTCCTTTAAATTCAATCCTTACAACAATTCTTGATGATAAAGCTGATATCTTCTTGTAAAAAAGCCAAAGGGATGCACCATTTCTCAAATTTATTTGATAAAGTACGCTACATGTTTCGGACAGGTCCACTGTCCATAATCAGGAGTATCTCAACACTGTATAGACGCAATAGGTATTTATCATGCTAGTTCTGTTGGCGTCTGCTAGCGTGGTCAGGATGGAGTTCCATTCTGACCACGCTAGCAGAAATACCTATTGCGTGTATACAGTGTTGAGTTACTCCTGGTGATGGACAGTGGACCTGTCCGAAACATGTAGAGTATCTTATCAAACTAATCTGAGAAACAGTGCATCTCATTGGCTCTTGTTATAAGAATATATCACGATGCACGGTCCTCTGAATGTCAAAAAAAGCTGATATCCTCAGATTTAAAACTTCAGTTTCTTAGCAAGGCAGAAAATCTTCCTTCCTCGTAGATAAAAATGTATGTTAATAGGGCACATACACTTTTCAAATTACTTGTTTCTTACTTCGCATACAGGACCAATCTTTAAGTTCCTAACTCGCTGCAAAGCTAATCGCAGCATATCACACTGCTCAAAGAAATAATTTACCTTGCTGTACATTTTATTAAACATTCAACATAGCAATAAATGTACGGAAAATATTGTGTAGATCTTAATGAAGTAGTTATATACTTCATACATCGTAAGATACACCCTTGTTTTTAAGGAGAAAAAAAAGCTCCACTGAAACTTTTGAAAATTATGGGCTTTATTACACCGATCCGGACTAAAATTTAAATCGTACTGCAGAAAGTAGTGAAAGATCTACAACGCTAAACTTATTAGTGATCATCTGAGAAGCTTAGGAAATTGTGGAATGACTGGAGGAATGACAGAGGGACACGAACTTTTCTATGTGAGTTCGCTTCGGTAATGTTCCTCCTGTGATTGGTGATAAACAAAGTGGCATGGGGCTGGTTTTTCTAGGAGTACTTCCATTTTCCTTGCCAGTTATCATTTCGCCAAAGTTTTATTTTCAACATTTACCCACCTAATATCGACAAGGAAGCCAAGATAAGGTATTTAGTATAATAACTGGGCTATGGGCACGACCAGGGTTCGAATCTCGGCAGGTGCGAAAGATCCTTCTCTTTTCCAATATGTCTGGACCGCCTCTGGGGCCCATACAGCCCCCAATTCAATGGACATTGGAGCTAAAGCAGCCACACTGTGAGGCTGATCATTCACCTTCATACAGTGTCAGGTAAAAATGAGTGGAGTTTTACACCCGCTCTCAATGGCGTGTACTGAGACTTCACCTTCACCTGGTATTGACGCCATACTATTTAGACAAATTGTGTCGCTAAATAAAGTAAGACAATGAAAATTATGTATTTTATGCAGATGTGTTGTAACCATTAGGCTACAATCGCTATAGACTTTGCTTAGCGATGAGGCCGTAATGCAAGTGTTCCTGCAAGTTTAGCAACTCGGTGGTTTAATGAGCGGTGTCATTACAAATTGCGGGCGAGTCCTAATAAAACACACCCGCGCCGGATTGTGGTAGGGTGCCTAGCTGCGTGTACGTATCACATATGGGCGACAAGACCTCTGAGGAGCTGACGTGATTTCACACAACAGGCGCTGCGACTGCACACCATCGGGTCCCACTCCCCCCCCCCTACCCCCTCCCATTTGGTTCTTGCGTATTCCAGATACCGTTTCATCGATTACTTAAAACACGTCGACGATTAGTCTGCTGGGATGCGATGCCAACAGTAAGGCAGAAATTTCCTCGGCTTTCGTAAAAATCTGCTGCCTCCTATCCAATCTACTGCTTTGTATCTTGAAGATGGATGATCAGGTCTCTCCAAAATTTTGGTACATTTGTACAAGACACATTACGTCAGAAGTATTTATAAACACCGCAGCTGTAACCTCAAACACCAAATTAAACCCACTGTCTGAGGTGCAGAATTTTAGGTTACATTAACTTTGAGCGAAAAGATGACTACGAAAGGCGAACAGGTGTGGATTTGGAAGGTGACAACTGCGGCTATTTCAAGACACCTGTCTTTAATATCAGGATTTCGAGGCACTCAAAGCGCACAAATAACAGCCCTGTTTCGAACAAACACTCCTTGGTCACACTGCACCAGATTTTATCCCGCCGGCTTGTCTGTAGAGGTGGGTCTTCATTTATACTGCGGGACAGTTGTGTTCAAGAGAAGGCGGGCATAAATCAAACATGATATTCCCACAAGAAACAATGAAACAGGAAGGGATTACGGACATCATATCAATGATAGTGTCTTCACCCTACGGTATAATAATAATAATAATAAGAAGAAGAAGAAGAAGAAAACGTGGCGTTGGTTTTCATCCTCGATCCAAACGATCCACATTTTTTCCGTTACGTTCCACAGTCGAATTTCTGTTGAAGAGATTCTTACAGCACTCATTCGCGTTCCTGGTTTACAGCTCTCTTTAGTTTTTTCAGCATTGCTACCAACTGTGCGTACTCTACCTTGACCAAGCTAAGAGCATGTCCAATGTTAGCAATTAGATTACCCTATTTACGCCTGTGCATTAAGTCTAATTTATCTTTAATTTTTATGTCCGTCGTCGTCGTCGTCGTCGTCCTTTTTTTAGGTAGCACTAGGGGAAGCAGATAAATGTTTCTAATTCCTTTTGACACTATTAAATAAAGGCAGATAAACAACAAAAGGTCAATGGAAGCAAAAAAATAAGTCCTTTGACAGGTTTCAGTAGAATTTATTACACTACACCTGTATTACAGCCTGCGGATATTACGAAGTAGAATGATGTGGGCGAGACAAATGGATGCATGGGGCAGACAGAAGAGAAGTGTTTACTGGTTCCTGGTAAGAAAGCCTGAAGGAAAGAGACCGCTCACAAGACCTCGAAGTAGATGGAAAGACAATATAAAATTTATCTTCACAGCTGGAAGGTGTGTGGACTGAACTCATGTGGCTCAGAAGAGGGAACAGTGGCCAGTTCTTGCGAATACAGTAATGGATTTTCGGTTTCAACAAGACATGGAAAACTTAGAGTAGCTGCCAAAATATTAGCTTCTCAATAAGAAATCGGCTACACGGAATTAGTTACAACCTTAATAAATTTCAGGCCTAATAACTCAACAGCATAACTGGACTTTCTTGAAAACAGGCTGCACGTCCTAATAACGTCGAATATCGCAATCGTTAGCAGCGCTACTTGCCACGGTAGGAAAGGCTGTCAGGTGCCACCATACGAAATTTTGGGAAACATTTTGTCTTCAAGCAAGCAAGCAAGCAAGCACTACAGCAGCTGGCACGCATCTCTCCCATTACATGCCAACTGCACTGATAACCATATGGCCCATTTTATGGCCCAAACAGTCGACATGTTGCGGGAGGGGGGGGGGGCTGTCATTTTACTTTCTACGCAAAGTGATTTTTCTCCAAATGCATTTTCACGACTCGTCTTTTATAAAACACACTGTTTACGTGGCAGATTCGAGTTTCCTAAGTATCAGCTGCCTCTCGAATAGAAATAAAAACAACAAAATATCCTTCTCTGACCCTACAGGAAGAACACAGATTTAGATGTTTGAGAAATGGTGTAGAAGAAAATATCTGTTTCCAGGGGACAGTAAGTTAAAAGAGAAAGCCCAGTATTGGACACTACGGAGTATAGCGTTCAAATGTAAAGATTTTTAGGCGTATGAAACGAAGGAGGATTAGATGCGGGACATAATAACACAAGCAGGGAAAATAAGAAACGCGTACAAAATGTTGGCAGGAAATCTTAAAAGAAGAGACCACTTGGGCGGCATGATATCGGGCACCGTCAGTCCGGTCCCTAACCGATCGTGCCATTTAGTGAGCTAATACAGCAATACAATTTTGGAAAGGGAAGGAAAGCAAAGGAAGGCAAGATATTTCTTGTTCCCGGACCGTAATTGAAATGTCTGCCCCCATACATGTCCCCAGTTTCGAGACAATTAAAAACATACACAAGAAAATAAACACACAAAAACAACAAGCTACAAAGTAATTACGTAAGAAACCTATTTATATTGAAGTACTCTCTAAAAAGGGCTTAAAACACACAGTGCTTAAAGAGAAAAAGAAAGTGCCATGTTATTTGATTTCGCACAATCAGGTACCGTTGTCACGTAAGATGTGCGATGCTTATTTATGAAGGGCCCCTCTCCTCCCCATTGCACTGCAGAATCTAAACAGAAATAGGCTTCTTCTAATTGATATATTTTTACCATCATCAAATAGCTGTAAAGTACGAGATGATGAACTCCGTGTGTAGGTTAATTTGAACGCTTCCTCCTTATGTACTTCCTGTTACATACATTTAAGGGGCGCAGAAAAAGTATATCGAATATCAATGTAATAAACAGCACGGTAGTATTTCATTCATCAGATATGGAAATTTCTGAATATATTTAATACATTGCAGTCATAAATCTCAATTATCTTCTCTAAAATCAATTTCTGTTTTCATCACCACTTTAACCTTTCTCAACCCCCTGCCATATTGTTCAAAGCACTACAGTGAAACTTTGGAGAGGAAACAAATTAGCTTCTACATTCCTGGTAATTTATATCGAAATGCTCCTTGCGGAAATATGTTTCTTAATAATCATGAAATGCAGATGGATTTCCAATTTCTGTTTGCAGTCTTACGTTAAGATGATATTACCAGACGCGGGAAGCTGTATGTAGTGAAATGCTGAGGTAACAGGCATGCGAACAAACACTCTGATTGGATGAAAACAGACAGCCTGAATTTCCACGCATAAATCAAGACGGCGGAATGTGCAAGGATCTTTGAAGAAGATGTGATGACATTCCGCGTTCTGGCTCAAGGCGATGCTAAGCCCGGACATGTCTCCATTGCACCACCGTCACGCCACGTTCTTGTGGGCTTATTTGTGTTTGCACGCAGTTGTGAATAACTTTGGTCGAATAACACGAGTATGATTCCCTAAAGGTCACAACAATGGCAGCTTAATTAGACTGTGGTTAAATTACACGCTGCCCATTGCTTCAGGTACATTCAGCACACAGGATGCCTTAAGCCACTGCCCTTTTCACACATACATTATAAAAAAATAGTTATTTTTACTATCCGACAAACACAACTACATAGATCTTGTATACCTGGTCTTTATTCGATACTGTTGCATGTTTCGGCCTTCCAAATCAGCCATCATCGGGTAGGGAAATGCCTCACAAAAAGTGTAAAAGGAAGAGGCATCTCTTTACAATTAGTAAGTGTAAAGTTATTAACAAATAATTATAATAAGTATTCCGAAAACTGAATAATAAGAGACAATAAAATAATATATCGACATATACACCGGAATCCTTATTGTTCCCAGGAAGACATTTTCAAGAATTAGGACTATGTCGCATTTTATAAGATGGGTTTAACAGAAAGAATGCGAAAAAAAAACGATCGTTGCTACACAAAGCAGAAAAATCCGGACATTTTACTGGCGGAACCGAAGAAAATCACGAAAAAGACCAGTTAGGATGGCCTGTCTCCGGGTGGATATCAGGAGCCCCGTGCCTTACCTCATACAAATACAACAACAATCCATCTAACGACAGCCGAAATAGATGTATCAACAGATGTACGTAATGTACAGCTTGTGTACAGAAGTTGCGTGATTTATTTCAGGCATAAACTTCCGATATTTTGAAAATATTTTATACAAGTAATTCTGAGCATACAAAATCAAGGGGTTCTCTGTAGGGTAAGTGCCTATTATGTCGCATATACCGTGTCTGGATAAAATCGCCAATCAAAACGCAGAATAAGATTAACAGATATAAAGATCATGACAGTGTAGCATTACTGGTATTACTGCGATATAATTTGCGATGCCGTATCTCAAGCTATATAACGATGAGTGATAGAATGACTTACGAGTGGTGAACAGGAAGGGGTATGAGAAAGCGGTAGTAGCCAAAACATTTACAAAAGGAATAGGTCCGACACTCAGATAAACACATACAGTTTACTTTCTCCATTAACATTACCGTCTTCTGCCGTATGCTGTCGTGTTGTCTTTTACATACGCACCATTTTTTCTAATTAAACTGCTGCCTTCACCACCAGAAGTCTCAGGGGAACCTACTGAATTCAGAAAGTTTTCTTTCCATGGCTCAACAGCCCTAGCGGGCCTGGGTATCCTCATTGTTGAGGTTCCGAAATCACACTCAGACACACCACACTTGATAGGACTCCTCGGGACGAGTGACCGGCCTGTCGCAGAGACCTCTACCTTTCTACCTTACAGCACACAACATTCACAAGAGACAGACATCCATACCTTCGGCGGGATTCGAACCCGCAAACCCAGCAAGTGAGTGGGCGCAGATCCACACCTTAGACCACGCGGCTACTGGGATCGGCTGAATTCAGCATTGGGATAGATAAATAATGAAGGTTAATTGAACCTGTTGATCAAGGTAGCAGATTGCTGTGAAACGTCTTTACATGTCACGTACCACAAGAAAGTAACATTCCTAATCACTGACGTGAGAACCTCAAAATTCAGGCGATTAAAAGTAAGAAGAAATGAGGCTTTGAACCGCATGAAACAATTTTACAGCAATACTTTCACATCTCTTTGACACGAGTGGGTACCGTACACACGGGGAAACACAGCGAGTAAACTTCAGACATCTGGACGTTCTCTGTTATTTAAGCGGTACAAACTAGAAAACTGAATTAGTTTGTAGAACCAACATTAAAACGGAAAACTGAAATTTACACGTTCGTATGGGTGACGCAACCACCGCTTCTTTAATGAGTAAACGCACTTCAAAGACGATGCTTTACCCTCTAAGGACTCTATACCAATTTCGCAGCCAACAACCACGAATTAACGAGGAAATGTTACGGGCTTTGGTTTAGCCGTGCTACTCTACAAGGTAAAAGGCAAGCTGTCGTTGTGCAAGATATGAAGGCACAGCTCTGCTCATTATTAACCTTGGCACTAGGTGCAGATGTGTTATCTCCACGCCCCGGACGCTTTGTATCAGGGAAAAGAACACGGTACTCAATAGGAGACAGGATGTGTCTGGACGCTGTGGAAGAGAGAAAAATTTCTTGCCCTTCCTGGTAATCGAATGACAATTCCTCGGTTGTCCAGCCCATTGCCTCGTCTCTCATGTTTTTGTTCTTGCGAAAAACTTAGACAATTTGAAATTAGAATTGTGGCATTGTAAATACCCTTAACTGGAAGGGGAGGGATTTTTGGCATATTTACCGTGCTGTTACTCCAGTGATATATAGCGAACTGCAGAGGGGGACGTTTTGGGTTTTTAACAGGGAAATATTTATTCAGGACGCAACAAACAGCTCTCTGCTTTCTCTCCGTAGCAACTGACTACGCTCGTTCACAGTTCCTACAAACAACAATGACCTCACAAATTTCTATTTTTTCTATCTCCCTTTTTCTTTCTCTATTTCTTCTTAGTGTAGTTAAGACTGATAGGGTTTGTCTTGTCTAGTGGAAAAGGGGAAGAAAAGGAAAATGAAGATGGTGTAACAGTTTTACCTAAATATACAGCAACACTGCATGTACAACGTGATTCAAAAAGAGGGACTCAATTTAGTACGTCTATATTTTCTGAACAATACATGATATGTGAGTGATTTACATAACATTTGAAAGAGGAGGTCCTGAGTTTTCAAATACTACCGCTAGAGCTCTCGCCTATCGCAGAGCCGTGCAGCAGCATCAGTTGAGAGTAAAATGGCTACTATGCGGTACAAGATTTTTTTGCGTTCGTGAGTTCATTAAAACTGAGTCGGCGCCTGCTTTGCAGCGTGCGTTTCGTCTTCGTTTCAACATTCAACCTCCAACGAGGAAGAACATTTGTCGTTGGAATCACCAATTTGAGCAAAGAGGTTGTCTGTGTAAAGGCAAAAGCTCCGGCCGACCACGTGTGTCAGAGGAGAACGTGAGATGAACTAAAGAGAGTTTTGAGCGTAGCCCACGCAAGTCAACCCGTAGAGCGAGCAGAGAACTTGGAATACCGCAACCAACAGTCTGGCGTGTGTTGAGGCGCCGTTTACTGTTCAAGCCATGCCGCCCACAACTGGTACAGGCTCTTTGAGTCCATCTTTTTTAATCACCCTGTACTTTACATCGAGTTATTGACACAGCATTTAAAGTAGTATAAAAGTCAAACATCTCCCTAGTGTACTTGCTGTAAGATTGTGTGTTCAGATTTGTTCTGTAGTGGACATGGTTGCCATTTAGTGGAAGTATGGCGGGCAGTGGGAGCTGTACTATGTCCGTCTGCAGAAAGTCTTAACGAGGGGAAAGGCGACGCAATGATGGGGCTTGGATAGATCAGTCGGTATACTGATGGGGCTGCAAAATGGACTGAGCAATTGTGGCTGAAATCCCGGCAGAGGCAAAAAATTTTTCTCTTCTCTAAAGGTTTAGACAGCTCCAGGGATCTCCTGCCTTAAGGTTTTCCAACTGAAGGAATGGTTGAAGAATAAGAGACCAACTTGATGTCACTTGCTGCTTTATTTCACTTCTTATGTACTCAATAAGTTTCGGACATTAATATATCCATCATCAGGAGCTTGCGACTGTGCTGTTGAATTACCACATCGGTCGTTTTGTTCTCGGTTCGAACCGAGAACAAAACGACCGATGTGGTAATTCAACAGCACAGTCGCAAGCTCCTGATGATGGATATATTAATGTCCGAAACTTATTGAGTACATAAGAAGTGAAATAAAGCAGCAAGTGACATCAAGTTGGTCTCTTATTCTTCAACCATTCCTTCAGTTGGAAAACCTTAAGGCAGGAGATCCCTGGAGCTGTCTAAACCTTTAGAGAAGAGAAAAATTTTTTGCCTCTGCCGGGATTTCAGCCACAATTGCTCAGTCCATTTTGCAGCCCCATCAGTATACCGACTGATCTATCCAAGCCCCATCATTGCGTCGCCTTTCCCCTCGTTAAGACTTTCTGCAGACGGACATAGTACAGCTCCCACTGCCCGCCATACTTCCACTAAATGGCAACCATGTCCACTACAGAACAAATCTGAACACACAATCTTACAGCAAGTACACTAGGGAGATGTTTGACTTTTATACTACTTTAAATGCTGTGTCAATAACTCGATGTAAAGTACAGGGTGATTAAAAAAGATGGACTCAAAGAGCCTGTACCAGTTGTGGGCGGCATGGCTTGAACAGTAAACGGCGCCTCAACACACGCCAGACTGTTGGTTGCGGTATTCCAAGTTCTCTGCTCGCTCTACGGGTTGACTTGCGTGGGCTACGCTCAAAACTCTCTTTAGTTCATCTCACGTTCTCCTCTGACACACGTGGTCGGCCGGAGCTTTTGCCTTTACACAGACAACCTCTTTGCTCAAATTGGTGATTCCAACGACAAATGTTCTTCCTCGTTGGAGGTTGAATGTTGAAACGAAGACGAAACGCACGCTGCAAAGCAGGCGCCGACTCAGTTTTAATGAACTCACGAACGCAAAAAAATCTTGTACCGCATAGTAGCCATTTTACTCTCAACTGATGCTGCTGCACGGCTCTGCGATAGGCGAGAGCTCTAGCGGTAGTATTTGAAAACTCAGGACCTCCTCTTTCAAATGTTATGTAAATCACTCACATATCATGTATTGTTCAGAAAATATAGACGTACTAAATTGAGTCCCTCTTTTTGAATCACGTTGTACATGCAGTGTTGCTGTATATTTAGGTAAAACTGTTACACCATCTTCATTTTCCTTTTCTTCCCCTTTTCCACTAGACAAGACAAACCCTATCAGTCTTAACTACACTAAGAAGAAATAGAGAAAGAAAAAGGGAGATAGAAAAAATAGAAATTTGTGAGGTCATTGTTGTTTGTAGGAACTGTGAACGAGCGTAGTCAGTTGCTACGGAGAGAAAGCAGAGAGCTGTTTGTTGCGTCCTGAATAAATATTTCCCTGTTAAAAACCCAAAACGTCCCCCTCTGCAGTTCGCTATATATCACTGGAGTAACAGCACGGTAAATATGCCAAAAATCCCTCCCCTTCCAGTTAAGGGTATTTACAATGCCACAATTCTAATTTCAAATTGTCTAAGTTTTTCGCAAGAACAAAAACATGAGAGACGAGGCAATGGGCTGGACAACCGAGGAATTGTCATTCGATTACCAGGAAGGGCAAGAAATTTTTCTCTCTTCCACAGCGTCCAGACACATCCTGTCTCCTATTGAGTACCGTGTTCTTTTCCCTGATACAAAGCGTCCGGGGCGTGGAGATAACACATCTGCACCTAGTGCCAAGGTTAATAATGAGCAGAGCTGTGCCTTCATATCTTGCACAACGACAGCTTGCCTTTTACCTTGTAGAGTAGCACGGCTAAACCAAAGCCCGTAACATTTCCTCGTTAATTCGTGGTTGTTGGCTGCGAAATTGGTATAGAGTCCTTAGAGGGTAAAGCATCGTCTTTGAAGTGCGTTTACTCATTAAAGAAGCGGTGGTTGCGTCACCCATACGAACGTGTAAATTTCAGTTTTCCGTTTTAATGTTGGTTCTACAAACTAATTCAGTTTTCTAGTTTGTACCGCTTAAATAACAGAGAACGTCCAGATGTCTGAAGTTTACTCGCTGTGTTTCCCCGTGTGTACGGTACCCACTCGTGTCAAAGAGATGTGAAAGTATTGCTGTAAAATTGTTTCATGCGGTTCAAAGCCTCATTTCTTCTTACTTTTAATCGCCTGAATTTTGAGGTTCTCACGTCAGTGATTAGGAATGTTACTTTCTTGTGGTACGTGACATGTAAAGACGTTTCACAGCAATCTGCTACCTTGATCAACAGGTTCAATTAACCTTCATTATTTATCTATCCCAATGCTGAATTCAGCCGATCCCAGTAGCCGCGTGGTCTAAGGTGTGGATCTGCGCCCACTCACTTGCTGGGTTTGCGGGTTCGAATCCCGCCGAAGGTATGGATGTCTGTCTCTTGTGAATGTTGTGTGCTGTAAGGTAGAAAGGTAGAGGTCTCTGCGACAGGCCGGTCACTCGTCCCGAGGAGTCCTATCAAGTGTGGTGTGTCTGAGTGTGATTTCGGAACCTCAACAATGAGGATACCCAGGCCCGCTAGGGCTGTTGAGCCATGGAAAGAAAACTTTCTGAATTCAGTAGGTTCCCCTGAGACTTCTGGTGGTGAAGGCAGCAGTTTAATTAGAAAAAATGGTGCGTATGTAAAAGACAACACGACAGCATACGGCAGAAGACGGTAATGTTAATGGAGAAAGTAAACTGTATGTGTTTATCTGAGTGTCGGACCTATTCCTTTTGTAAATGTTTTGGCTACTACCGCTTTCTCATACCCCTTCCTGTTCACCACTCGTAAGTCATTCTATCACTCATCGTTATATAGCTTGAGATACGGCATCGCAAATTATATCGCAGTAATACCAGTAATGCTACACTGTCATGATCTTTATATCTGTTAATCTTATTCTGCGTTTTGATTGGCGATTTTATCCAGACACGGTATATGCGACATAATAGGCACTTACCCTACAGAGAACCCCTTGATTTTGTATGCTCAGAATTACTTGTATAAAATATTTTCAAAATATCGGAAGTTTATGCCTGAAATAAATCACGCAACTTCTGTACACAAGCTGTACATTACGTACATCTGTTGATACATCTATTTCGGCTGTCGTTAGATGGATTGTTGTTGTATTTGTATGAGGTAAGGCACGGGGCTCCTGATATCCACCCGGAGACAGGCCATCCTAACTGGTCTTTTTCGTGATTTTCTTCGGTTCCGCCAGTAAAATGTCCGGATTTTTCTGCTTTGTGTAGCAACGATCGTTTTTTTTTCGCATTCTTTCTGTTAAACCCATCTTATAAAATGCGACATAGTCCTAATTCTTGAAAATGTCTTCCTGGGAACAATAAGGATTCCGGTGTATATGTCGATATATTATTTTATTGTCTCTTATTATTCAGTTTTCGGAATACTTATTATAATTATTTGTTAATAACTTTACACTTACTAATTGTAAAGAGATGCCTCTTCCTTTTACACTTTTTGTGAGGCATTTCCCTACCCGATGATGGCTGATTTGGAAGGCCGAAACATGCAACAGTATCGAATAAAGACCAGGTATACAAGATCTATGTAGTTGTGTTTGTCGGATAGTAAAAATAACTATTTTTTTATAATGTATGTGTGAAAAGGGCAGTGGCTTAAGGCATCCTGTGTGCTGAATGTACCTGAAGCAATGGGCAGCGTGTAATTTAACCACAGTCTAATTAAGCTGCCATTGTTGTGACCTTTAGGGAATCATACTCGTGTTATTCGACCAAAGTTATTCACAACTGCGTGCAAACACAAATAAGCCCACAAGAACGTGGCGTGACGGTGGTGCAATGGAGACATGTCCGGGCTTAGCATCGCCTTGAGCCAGAACGCGGAATGTCATCACATCTTCTTCAAAGATCCTTGCACATTCCGCCGTCTTGATTTATGCGTGGAAATTCAGGCTGTCTGTTTTCATCCAATCAGAGTGTTTGTTCGCATGCCTGTTACCTCAGCATTTCACTACATACAGCTTCCCGCGTCTGGTAATATCATCTTAACGTAAGACTGCAAACAGAAATTGGAAATCCATCTGCATTTCATGATTATTAAGAAACATATTTCCGCAAGGAGCATTTCGATATAAATTACCAGGAATGTAGAAGCTAATTTGTTTCCTCTCCAAAGTTTCACTGTAGTGCTTTGAACAATATGGCAGGGGGTTGAGAAAGGTTAAAGTGGTGATGAAAACAGAAATTGATTTTAGAGAAGATAATTGAGATTTATGACTGCAATGTATTAAATATATTCAGAAATTTCCATATCTGATGAATGAAATACTACCGTGCTGTTTATTACATTGATATTCGATATACTTTTTCTGCGCCCCTTAAATGTATGTAACAGGAAGTACATAAGGAGGAAGCGTTCAAATTAACCTACACACGGAGTTCATCATCTCGTACTTTACAGCTATTTGATGATGGTAAAAATATATCAATTAGAAGAAGCCTATTTCTGTTTAGATTCTGCAGTGCAATGGGGAGGAGAGGGGCCCTTCATAAATAAGCATCGCACATCTTACGTGACAACGGTACCTGATTGTGCGAAATCAAATAACATGGCACTTTCTTTTTCTCTTTAAGCACTGTGTGTTTTAAGCCCTTTTTAGAGAGTACTTCAATATAAATAGGTTTCTTACGTAATTACTTTGTAGCTTGTTGTTTTTGTGTGTTTATTTTCTTGTGTATGTTTTTAATTGTCTCGAAACTGGGGACATGTATGGGGGCAGACATTTCAATTACGGTCCGGGAACAAGAAATATCTTGCCTTCCTTTGCTTTCCTTCCCTTTCCAAAATTGTATTGCTGTATTAGCTCACTAAATGGCACGATCGGTTAGGGACCGGACTGACGGTGCCCGATATCATGCCGCCCAAGTGGTCTCTTCTTTTAAGATTTCCTGCCAACATTTTGTACGCGTTTCTTATTTTCCCTGCTTGTGTTATTATGTCCCGCATCTAATCCTCCTTCGTTTCATACGCCTAAAAATCTTTACATTTGAACGCTATACTCCGTAGTGTCCAATACTGGGCTTTCTCTTTTAACTTACTGTCCCCTGGAAACAGATATTTTCTTCTACACCATTTCTCAAACATCTAAATCTGTGTTCTTCCTGTAGGGTCAGAGAAGGATATTTTGTTGTTTTTATTTCTATTCGAGAGGCAGCTGATACTTAGGAAACTCGAATCTGCCACGTAAACAGTGTGTTTTATAAAAGACGAGTCGTGAAAATGCATTTGGAGAAAAATCACTTTGCGTAGAAAGTAAAATGACAGCCCCCCCCCCCTCCCGCAACATGTCGACTGTTTGGGCCATAAAATGGGCCATATGGTTATCAGTGCAGTTGGCATGTAATGGGAGAGATGCGTGCCAGCTGCTGTAGTGCTTGCTTGCTTGCTTGCTTGAAGACAAAATGTTTCCCAAAATTTCGTATGGTGGCACCTGACAGCCTTTCCTACCGTGGCAAGTAGCGCTGCTAACGATTGCGATATTCGACGTTATTAGGACGTGCAGCCTGTTTTCAAGAAAGTCCAGTTATGCTGTTGAGTTATTAGGCCTGAAATTTATTAAGGTTGTAACTAATTCCGTGTAGCCGATTTCTTATTGAGAAGCTAATATTTTGGCAGCTACTCTAAGTTTTCCATGTCTTGTTGAAACCGAAAATCCATTACTGTATTCGCAAGAACTGGCCACTGTTCCCTCTTCTGAGCCACATGAGTTCAGTCCACACACCTTCCAGCTGTGAAGATAAATTTTATATTGTCTTTCCATCTACTTCGAGGTCTTGTGAGCGGTCTCTTTCCTTCAGGCTTTCTTACCAGGAACCAGTAAACACTTCTCTTCTGTCTGCCCCATGCATCCATTTGTCTCGCCCACATCATTCTACTTCGTAATATCCGCAGGCTGTAATACAGGTGTAGTGTAATAAATTCTACTGAAACCTGTCAAAGGACTTATTTTTTTGCTTCCATTGACCTTTTGTTGTTTATCTGCCTTTATTTAATAGTGTCAAAAGGAATTAGAAACATTTATCTGCTTCCCCTAGTGCTACCTAAAAAAAGGACGACGACGACGACGACGACGGACATAAAAATTAAAGATAAATTAGACTTAATGCACAGGCGTAAATAGGGTAATCTAATTGCTAACATTGGACATGCTCTTAGCTTGGTCAAGGTAGAGTACGCACAGTTGGTAGCAATGCTGAAAAAACTAAAGAGAGCTGTAAACCAGGAACGCGAATGAGTGCTGTAAGAATCTCTTCAACAGAAATTCGACTGTGGAACGTAACGGAAAAAATGTGGATCGTTTGGATCGAGGATGAAAACCAACGCCACGTTTTCTTCTTCTTCTTCTTCTTATTATTATTATTATTATACCGTAGGGTGAAGACACTATCATTGATATGATGTCCGTAATCCCTTCCTGTTTCATTGTTTCTTGTGGGAATATCATGTTTGATTTATGCCCGCCTTCTCTTGAACACAACTGTCCCGCAGTATAAATGAAGACCCACCTCTACAGACAAGCCGGCGGGATAAAATCTGGTGCAGTGTGACCAAGGAGTGTTTGTTCGAAACAGGGCTGTTATTTGTGCGCTTTGAGTGCCTCGAAATCCTGATATTAAAGACAGGTGTCTTGAAATAGCCGCAGTTGTCACCTTCCAAATCCACACCTGTTCGCCTTTCGTAGTCATCTTTTCGCTCAAAGTTAATGTAACCTAAAATTCTGCACCTCAGACAGTGGGTTTAATTTGGTGTTTGAGGTTACAGCTGCGGTGTTTATAAATACTTCTGACGTAATGTGTCTTGTACAAATGTACCAAAATTTTGGAGAGACCTGATCATCCATCTTCAAGATACAAAGCAGTAGATTGGATAGGAGGCAGCAGATTTTTACGAAAGCCGAGGAAATTTCTGCCTTACTGTTGGCATCGCATCCCAGCAGACTAATCGTCGACGTGTTTTAAGTAATCGATGAAACGGTATCTGGAATACGCAAGAACCAAATGGGAGGGGGTAGGGGGGGGGGAGTGGGACCCGATGGTGTGCAGTCGCAGCGCCTGTTGTGTGAAATCACGTCAGCTCCTCAGAGGTCTTGTCGCCCATATGTGATACGTACACGCAGCTAGGCACCCTACCACAATCCGGCGCGGGTGTGTTTTATTAGGACTCGCCCGCAATTTGTAATGACACCGCTCATTAAACCACCGAGTTGCTAAACTTGCAGGAACACTTGCATTACGGCCTCATCGCTAAGCAAAGTCTATAGCGATTGTAGCCTAATGGTTACAACACATCTGCATAAAATACATAATTTTCATTGTCTTACTTTATTTAGCGACACAATTTGTCTAAATAGTATGGCGTCAATACCAGGTGAAGGTGAAGTCTCAGTACACGCCATTGAGAGCGGGTGTAAAACTCCACTCATTTTTACCTGACACTGTATGAAGGTGAATGATCAGCCTCACAGTGTGGCTGCTTTAGCTCCAATGTCCATTGAATTGGGGGCTGTATGGGCCCCAGAGGCGGTCCAGACATATTGGAAAAGAGAAGGATCTTTCGCACCTGCCGAGATTCGAACCCTGGTCGTGCCCATAGCCCAGTTATTATACTAAATACCTTATCTTGGCTTCCTTGTCGATATTAGGTGGGTAAATGTTGAAAATAAAACTTTGGCGAAATGATAACTGGCAAGGAAAATGGAAGTACTCCTAGAAAAACCAGCCCCATGCCACTTTGTTTATCACCAATCACAGGAGGAACATTACCGAAGCGAACTCACATAGAAAAGTTCGTGTCCCTCTGTCATTCCTCCAGTCATTCCACAATTTCCTAAGCTTCTCAGATGATCACTAATAAGTTTAGCGTTGTAGATCTTTCACTACTTTCTGCAGTACGATTTAAATTTTAGTCCGGATCGGTGTAATAAAGCCCATAATTTTCAAAAGTTTCAGTGGAGCTTTTTTTTCTCCTTAAAAACAAGGGTGTATCTTACGATGTATGAAGTATATAACTACTTCATTAAGATCTACACAATATTTTCCGTACATTTATTGCTATGTTGAATGTTTAATAAAATGTACAGCAAGGTAAATTATTTCTTTGAGCAGTGTGATATGCTGCGATTAGCTTTGCAGCGAGTTAGGAACTTAAAGATTGGTCCTGTATGCGAAGTAAGAAACAAGTAATTTGAAAAGTGTATGTGCCCTATTAACATACATTTTTATCTACGAGGAAGGAAGATTTTCTGCCTTGCTAAGAAACTGAAGTTTTAAATCTGAGGATATCAGCTTTTTTTGACATTCAGAGGACCGTGCATCGTGATATATTCTTATAACAAGAGCCAATGAGATGCACTGTTTCTCAGATTAGTTTGATAAGATACTCTACATGTTTCGGACAGGTCCACTGTCCATCACCAGGAGTAACTCAACACTGTATACACGCAATAGGTATTTCTGCTAGCGTGGTCAGAATGGAACTCCATCCTGACCACGCTAGCAGACGCCAACAGAACTAGCATGATAAATACCTATTGCGTCTATACAGTGTTGAGATACTCCTGATTATGGACAGTGGACCTGTCCGAAACATGTAGCGTACTTTATCAAATAAATTTGAGAAATGGTGCATCCCTTTGGCTTTTTTACAAGAAGATATCAGCTTTATCATCAAGAATTGTTGTAAGGATTGAATTTAAAGGAGAATGATTGGAGCGTCATTGTAGTGCCAAGTACGTAAAGTAATGTGTGATTGTTGTAGAAGAGAAGTGCCGAATTATTTCACTTTACTATGTAGTTAACCTTGTTATTAGCTCAGAAATTGGTTTATTAGCCTGATTTTGAGTTTAGTTCCGTACATAGACGACATTTTGGTAGGGAGTGAGGTTCTCAGCAGTTAGTAGACACCTTTAATCGTGTGATTACTCTTATTGTCCTTTTCGTGTTCAGTATTATTTGCCGTAGTTTCTACGGGAGGACTTTGCATGTTGTGTGGCAATACTGGGATGTCCAGCAGTGATAAAGTCGATACGCGTTGTATCTATTATTTGCTTTCGCATTGTTGAGTTCAAAGGAAGCCTGCACACTGCTCTGTAGACCACGAACTGTTGAACACCAATATACTAGCCTGCTCTGCAGATTTCATTTCTGAGCGACATTGCGTGATAACTCTGCCTTTGCTATTATCTTCTCCCAGATTTGTCTGTGCTTGTGCTCGTCATAAATTCAAGAAACGTCGGTAGGTCATCAGAATGTATTTGGTTAGTCTCACTACGAGTCGATTGTGCTTTCCCCTTTCAGTTGCAGAAAAATGATCAAGAAAGTTACCAAAGGAAGGTTTTAAGGAAGAGAGTCTTGGTCGATTTAAGGGTACTCTCTTGATATTTGTGTAGGTACACTTGATAAAACTGCACAAAGGATAGTTCATATTCTTGCCGAAGTTTTAATGTCGCGCGGTTTGAATTCAAATCCTGGAAGCCAAACTTGTTCTCCTTGTTCTGTGAATCGCCATATAAATATGGATGTTTAGACAGCGTACGATTCTGTTACAAAAAATAGGGGCTGTGTCAGTATGAAATAAACGTGACTGGGGCATTCGGTCTGTGTTCATACTCAGGTTAGTAAAGGAATTCGTAAAACGTTCTGTGTCGTCGTTGGTCCCTGCGCTTTGATTCTGATTATTTTGTATACAGCTGCTGTTCTACATTAGCCACAACGACTGTAATTTCTCCTGCCTTGAAATTACAGCAAAATTGTCAGTGACGTCCCCCATTCGCAGTTCGCTGTTGTCAATTTGCCATACAGCTAATAGCAGAAGGCTCAGAACTGTCGCTGTGGTTACATTGTTGGCAGTCAAATTACTGGCGTCACGTAAATTGCGTGAAGCGGTTGAAACTTCTTCTAAAGTTCCTATGGTTTGCCATGGGATTGAACTTGTGCTGTCGGAAGGTGGAACCCGCATCTGCTGGCCTGAGGTGTGGCAGTAGCGCTGTTCTTGCAAGGCATCAAGATTAATCATACTTCAAAGTGCTGTACTTGGTTCTGTCGAGTGTAAACACGTGTTTCTCAGAAGGCGCTTGCTCTGTGGCACACACAATCCTCCAGACCCCCGGGGTCCTTCTGCTTCCTCCTGCATTCATTAGAGAAACCTCTCCGTATTTCAGTGGCTGTCATGTAGACTGCTAGTACACTGCTATATTAGCTCCAGATACCGCTGAGTGACCACAGCTGAACCGTCGTCAGTGTTACCATTGAGCGATATGAATTATAATGAAATGTGGACACTAATGCTGTGATGATTGCTTAAAATAAGTCAATATGCGTAGGGTATTCAGATGTCTTTTTGTGTTTCCGAGTATTATTAGGTGCCTGAACTGACGGTGGTAGCATTGTTTCCGTTTAAAACAATGCCATATGTTAAATGTATTGTATGTATGCAAACAGTTTTACCCTGAAACGAATGTATTCCATATTAACGCGAATGTAATTTGTGAAATGCGAAGTATACTGCCTTCTGGAAATTTGAGGGTTGTTTAACCGTGCATCTTCATCTTGAAATAATGTGAAACGCCAACTTGATGAAACAAGGTAATTTATTGATGTATCCTTAGCTCGACATGTTTCGGGTACATACGCCCATCATCAGGAGCACTAGATGTTAAGTTGCAACATATGGTTTTCTGCACCGAGTTTGTAGACGGGTGGTGGTCCTGAGAGCCGCTGCGTGGATAGTGTGTACGGTGCGGATGGTGCCGTGCGACGCATGGCACCATCCAAACCGTACATCAGTAAATTACCTTGTTGCATCAAGTTGGAATTTCACATTATTTTATACTGTCTTCCCTTTCGAATTCTGCTGGTATTGTTTACGTGGTTGATAGGCCAAAAGGAATGCCATTTACATTCACAAAATGGTGAAACAGCAACTCACTGTAGGCGTCGTTTGCGGTAACTGATACCGACAGAGGGCAAAGACATTCTGAGCAAATACGAGTGATATTTCTGGACCAGGTAACAGATTTTTAAGAGGAACACGCTTGACTGGAATGCTTCTGAATTATCACTGTCATAGAGCATGTTAACAATATTATCTACATTCCAAACCTAATTTATCTGGAAGGTCCATAAGTAATTAAAGTTTCACCACATTTTAAATTAAAGTTGTTTGGTTTTCTGTCCCATTAGTCGTGGCTTTTATCATCATTTAAAATTAATTTTCATTGTATGCAGTTCAATCGATGTAATTTATTTTATTGTGTTCAAATTTGACTACCGGTACGTTAGCTCTGTTTTGTCATGGAACCCTATATACTAATGTTGCACGAGTGCTACTGAAACTAACAGGTTTGAGTCATTCACAGACCGTACCATGAGCCAGTCAGTTGGTCGCTGGCTTCTCGCCGCAGAGGCCCGAATTCAATCTGAGGGCAGCCTGTACAGGATTTTTTGTTGGACAAGAGTTTGTCTTCAAATCATTCTGTTTTCCCCCGTCAGTTATCATTCCGTCAGTTATCCATACTCATCCATTCAGTTAACACCCGCGCTGTATAATCTTAAAAACCTACAACATCGTTAAACAGCGCGAGCGCCACACACACACACACATACACACACAGTGGTTGGATTAGTGGTAACACGGCTTAAATTTCACGAGTTTGGTCGCAGTAATTGACTGAATTTGAATTGTGTTATTTGCAGAATGAATTCTTACAGCTTGACGGCCCATTTCCTGGCCATGACCTCCTCAGCTGTCTTCCTACAATCACTCCCATAGCCACAGAATAAATTAACGCATAATATTGTGTAATAATTATGATAATAATAATAATGACCATCTCAAAGTCATTCAGAAAATGCCTGAATAACACAACGGTAGAGGACGTAGTTAAGGACTGCAGAAAGCAACCATACTGGGCACTACACATATTTCGGGAAGTGCTAAATGCAGAAGTACAGAACATTCAGCTTGGGAAATGCATTATATGCTACATATATTGTAAGTACAGAGTAGCTGCAACACTGTACACCCTAGAGGCCTGGTTTGTTTCAAGTATATGATTGTAGACCCCCCGTATAAATGTGGTAACAAATAAAAATAATAATTGTACCAGACATTATAATCCGTGATAATGAAAAAGGAACATGTATGTTAATAGACGTTGCAATCTCAGGAGACAGAAATGTGATTAAAAAAGAAGCCGACAAGATTCTAAAATATAAAGATCTTACTACAGAAATACAGCACATGAGGAATGTAAAAACAAAGGTGATACCAGTAATAATAGGGCGAGTGGGGCTATTTCAAAGTCATTTAGACAAAACGTGAGCTACATACCGGGAAAACATGAAGTCAAGGAACTACAGAAAACAGCCATATTGGGCACTGCACACATACTTCGGAAAGTACTAATGTAAAAGTACAATAGATTCAACACTGGGACTAACGATATAAGCACCAGGATTAGTAACAACAGAATAGCTGCAACAGTGTATTCCCTAAGGACACAGCTTGTTTCAGGAATGCATGAAGGAGATGTCGACGACGACGACGACGACGATGATGATGATAATAATAATAATAATAATGTCCCATTTTGGCAAAGAACGAATATTTAATGAGACACGATAAAGTCTGTACACATTTGCACTACTCAATATGCAAAGCCTTAGGTATTGAAACTACAGACAAATGGTACACACACATGCC
>Ga0123354_10002195_pt1 | contig 25379 bp, 19 predicted proteins | sample TergutLab28metaG_2_FD_97872 | JGI IMG/M metagenome (GOLD analysis project Ga0123354, IMG submission 97872) | Labiotermes labralis P4 segment gut microbial communities from Petit-Saut dam, French Guiana - Lab288 P4 | ecosystem: Host-associated > Arthropoda: Insects > Digestive system > Gut ...
AGCGGCTCCAGGTCTAGAAAACAGAGATTAACGGCTGTGGGGAGCCGTTGCGCTGACCACGTGACACCCCTCTATCCGCAAAAGTTGGCACTAACTTCGCCGACCGGCGGCGGCCGCTCTGTCAGTATAGTTCGCGTGCGGACTAAGACCACGGAGTTTAGTTTAGTTTAGGTGTACATCTTCATAATCTGATCTATTGTCATCAGACAAGATTTATTCCTCCCCAACTTCTGATTCTTCATACTCCAGATTCATTTTGCTTTTTGCCCTGTTACACATCTTCTAGTACCTTCTGCCATCTTGATAATGCTGTGGCATGGCTTTGTTTTTCCTGAAATGTCTGAGTGGACATGAGAGAGAGCAAAAACAATCTTTTGCCTTGTATCATACCCCAGGGGATGAGGGTAGCACATCTTGTGGCAAAACTTGTGGGGTGTATGGAACGTCTGCTCAGTTTCTTCCACTATGTGGCGTAACATTTATTGTTCCAAGCCCTTCTTCTGTGTCTGCAAGAAATGAAACCAAGGTCAGTGGGAGATATATGGAAAATTATGGAGAATGCATGTATAATATGTGTATTCTTCAATTTGGAGTATACCATTCCAGTCTTCTTTTAAGAAGACTGCTAATCAAGTGTGCATCAGGATGTGTTTCTATTGTGTATGAGTGCATCTTCTTTTAATGGATTGTTGTAGTGAGATGGTGAGGTTTTGATAGCAGTGACTGTGATGAGTACTGTATTTTGGCATGTGATTCAGTGAAGTGTGATAGAAATGTACTGCTGTTTTGGAGGAATCTGTACTTTTCATCTCCAGGGTAATGTGGAGTGAAACAGATACAGGGACAGAAAGAATAGGCATGGCCAGGCTCTGCAAACGAAACATTAGGTGGTAGTAGGACGAAGAGGGATCAGAGCCGAAACAAATAAGGGAGACTGGGAGAACAATTTTTCTCTTATATCCTGAATTTGGAGGCAGTGTATTTCTCCAAACCATCAGTAAATTTCTACCAGAGTACATGGCATCACATAGAGGTGGAGGGTGTTGATATAAGCTTGCAAACCAGCAGTGCCTCCTGCAAAGCACTCGTGGTGGTTGTTGTTGTGGTGGTGGATTTGTCTGAGATATATGGAATTCTGTATGATATGGATTAGTTATATCTTCAGTTTTGCCATTATGCATTATGTACTATTATAATGAAGCTGATTGACGCCATGAAAGTTCAAAGAGTCACCACATTCCATAATCAAGCATCTTTACCATTTAGGGCATAAGTACGATTTCATAGATTTGTAATACAGTGTAGGTATGATTGTATTATTGTGTTAATAATGAGGGTATGTTAACAGGTAAGGTGAAAGGCCAGGGAGCCACCTCACATTTTTTCTGGGTACACTCAACATTTGGTGGGTTTAAGTAGCAGTTTGGAAAATTGAGTAGGATGGAGATTTGAGCTTCCTACTACATTGATGTTGAGGATTGTCATATTCTTCATTGTTTTGCTACATAGCAGGCATTTTTACATATTGTGATATTTTGAAGGAATGTGGGACCTTCATCTTCAGGGTTTGTTAGGTCCTATTGAAATGTCATGATGTGTTAAATTTACCTGTGATGCGAAGTAACATCCCAGAAGAAAAGAATCCTCGTGAATGATGATTGGAAATACAATATAGTTAATGTCTGCTCTCATGTGTTCTAATAATGAGAGTTACTCTTGTGCGGGGTGAGAGACCAGGCAGTTATGTTATGAGATTTTTCTTCAGGTTGTCTTCATCTTTAACCATAATCTTCATCTTTAACCATAAGGCTGTGAAGTATGCCCCGTAAAGAAGGGTTAAACTTTCATTACTCTTATTGTATGTTGACAAGCATGCCGGAAATTTTGTTTTACTATTTTTGCCATGGTATTCATCACAACAAGTTGATATGCTGTTATGCACCTTTACTTAAACTGATTTATCATTATCCAGTTTTTCATATGTTAACACTAATTTGGGACAGTTCATTCTTTTATTACAGATTGTATAGTTGGATATATTATTTGCAATTATGTAATGAATTTTGGAATATTACTGTCATTGCAGTGGGGCGCAAAGGCATTCCAAAACATGCTGATTGTCCCTCCAGGCTCAGGCATTGTACACCAGGTGAATTTGGAGTATCTGGCACGAGTCGTGTTTAATTCAGAAGGAATCTTGTATCCGGACTCAGTCGTGGGTACTGACTCTCACACCACAATGATCAATGGGTTGGGTGTGTTGGGTTGGGGTGTTGGAGGTAAGTTTAATGTTGGTTGTGTGAACACATGAGTTTGAAATCAATTCAAAAGTGCAGGTTTAAAGACAGTTTGAAATTATATTTTTCAGGTGCAGTACTTGAATTAACTTTTATGTTAATGATGCATTCATGTTCTTAGTTTTGTGTATGTGCCCCTGTTAGGTAAAGTAGGATAAATGATAACAGTGTATAAAGTGGATTTGGTTCCTCGCAGGGTAGGAAATTTTTATCTTCTCCGGAGCATCAAGACTTGATTGGGTCCATCTAGCCTCCAATTTGGTACATAATGGGGGGCTTTTTCCTTCAGATTAAGTAGTTATGACATAAAGCTGACCATTCAACTTCATCTAGTGCTGAGGTTAATCTGTGGAGCTCTTTGCACTGCCATATATATCTAAATTGTGTGTGTGTGTTTTTTTTTATGTTGTATATGTTGTAGAAGCTGGAGCAAGTGGTAACACAAAGTACATATTATGTGAATATGAGTACTGTTGGATGAGGCAGTCTGTTTTCTACAGACAGGAATGAATACATCTCATCTCCAAAATTTGAAATTTAATACTTCTGTACTGTACATTAATTTTTGTGTCCAGGTCAATAAAATTGATGCATAGTGGGGATACTGTATCATTCACCTGCATTATATTTTTTTTGTTGACTATTCACTGGCTGAATGTATTTTGGTGAAATTTCATCCTGTTTTTGTAAGTTACCATGTTTCTCTTCTTTTTGATACGAAGAATGGTGTTGTCAGTATTCTTAATTAAGCGCCACACAGTTATGTATGGGGTAGAGGAGGTATAGCTGTGTGCTGTCTTAATATCACCAACAGATGTGGTAAGGTGTCAGATTCACATCCTGGCCACTTTAACCCCAAGGAAGGAGGCCCTGGTACACTTGCATGGGAGGCCAGGTAGGCCAAAGAGTTGGGCTGGGTGCAATAGAGAAGAAAACAGTCTGTTCACTGTACAAGACTTGAACATGCTTTCTAGTCCATATCCTAACCAGTACCGTGACTGAGCTCTTACATTTCTGCTGTATGACGTGTCACCGATAAATGTATGTCCTTATTATATGACAGTCTGTAGGAGTATTGGTATACCACAGAAGTTTGTGACACGTGAAAATGGTAGACTAATCAAAGTTTGATAAATTGTATGAGTACAAAATGAAAGACCCTGTTCATATTAATCTATTTTTTTTTTTTTGGTTTCAAGGACAATTTCCAGAATGTATATACATTTGCAAGGGTCAGAAAATTATGTAAACCATTGAATAGGAGGCTGGGTTGGTCCTAGTGCCAGTCTGCCTGGATTCGAACGCCAAATTGTCAAGCTTGTAGCTTAGTCATTGTAGTAACTAAACTGTCTCTGCTCCTTAAAAAATGAGGAAACTGGAAAAAACACTGCTAATTTAAATAACTGTGAATTTATGCAGCCAGACTTGCATGAAGTTAGATTGACTGCAATATCTTCAAGCCCAGCCTATTTTATTTCTGCATTGTATTTTAGAAGCTCAGCTTATATATTCTAGTTGTACCATTATAAAGCATATGTAGTCACTTCCCGCATAATATGTTGTCTATATTTACATATTGTTGTTTTAATACAGGGATTGAAGCAGAGGCTGTGATGTTAGGTCAAGCAATATCAATGTTACTGCCTAAAGTAGTTGGATATAAGATTGTTGGACAGTTAAACCAGTATGCAACATCTACAGATCTTGTTCTCACTATTACAAAGGTAATTATTGGAGGCTAAAATCCTTCTTAGTATAAATGAACAGAATGGCTAGCTGTCTGAATTGCAGTAAATGTTTTGGCAGTAGTATAGAGTAAATGTAATAATAAATCTTTGGTGTTAAATATTAGTTCTGCTGTGGGAAACAGAGGGAGTGCATGTAGTAGCTAAAACCTAAAGGAAAGAAAGACACACAGATTTAAAATGGGTTTACAAAGTAAGCCTTTGTGAACACGGTTTTAAGTATCGTAGCTGAAAACAATTATAAATATGGGGGAAAAATTTGTAAATTGCTGAAAAATTTAAGTACATGTGGGTCGGGGTGGCAGTTACTTAATGGCTTTGGAATTTGAATTTATTTACATTATATTACTCCAAAACAGGTTACTGTAGAACAAGTCCTGAAATTGAGCATACAGTAGTTATTAATACAATACAATTAGCTTATATTAAAAAGGTAAAGCAGTCCCATTACGGGCCTGGACAGGCCCAGAGGGTTCCAGGAAGTTAAGGCACCCGGATTTTGTGACAACGGCACAGGATGGTAAGGTTGTCAGCCTTACGCACCGGCCGCCTTTACCCCCAGGAAATTCGCCTGGTACTCATTTCTGTTCGAGGCTGAGTCAACCCCAGGGCCATAGTGCGATTGGAAGAATTTTATGTCAATGAAAAATCCACTGACACCAGCTGGGATGGAACCAGCGACCTTCTGATTTGTAGCACAGCACCTTAACCACTGTGCTACCGCGGTCCCCAATTAGCTTAAATTGGTGTAGCTTAATTTATTATAAAATTCTACATACATACAATAGTTATGGGTACAGTACAATTAGTTTAAAATTGATTTAGCTTAATTTATCCTTCTCTATTTACATTAAAGTATTCATCTGTAGAATAGAAGGAATGAGCTTCTAACTAATTCATGAGGGCCAATTTAAATTGTTTAGGATTGTCACCTTATTTTTTATACTTTGTGAAAGATTGTTTGATATAGTGATAAATTTGATGAAGGCTGGTGAAGGTTATATCTTTGTCCAGTGTTTATGTTATAGACATTAGAATTTGTTGTAAATTTATTTTATTCTTAATTACAAATAAGCTGAATCTCATGTTTATTGGACCGTGTATCATCTTGACAGTTGAATAAAGAGAGACCAACTTGATGTCACTTACTTTTTTATTTCATTGTTTAATGCTCAACATGTTTCGGATGTTACTACATCCATCCTCAGGAGCTTGCGACTTATTTGTTGAGTTATTTCATGGGTTGTGTTGCTCTGGTTTGATGCGTGTTGGTGTTACATTGTGGTTTGGCTGGGTTGGTGTGGTACCCGGATGCAGGCTGAAGCACTAGTGTTTTTTTTTGTGCAAGAAGTCTGTGCAATACAGTTTTGCTGAATGTGCTGTAGTAGCTCCCCCGAACGCCCATGTTGGATAAGGGATCACTTTATTCATGTAATTCCAAAGGGTGGTTGGACGGGAAATTCAGTTTATTTTCAGAAACTCTGACCTTCATTCTAGCCGTCTTGTGGCTGATTATGTAACTTCAGTTGGTTCATTTTGTTAAATGGAGAATTGAAGGGCTAATTCTTTACACTTTTTTCTCCAGTTTACCCTGCAGAAAATAACTTCCATTTTTCATTTTGTTAAATGGAAAGGAAAAGCTAACCCAGTTTACCTTGCAGGATATTAACAAAGTCTTAAGGTCCTTTATCTGATACTGTAAGCTCATCAATTCAATTCTTCTAGGTTTTGGTAAAAATTAATATCTTTCTGGTGTTAATTCTGTTTGGAAGTGTTGAACAATGCTCAAAGAACTGTTCTTGGATTTTTTATTTTTTGCACCCACTCATGAACACTGAGAATCCTGTGTATATAATATAGTAGCTATAGACAGAGAGCAAACCTATGTATTATATCATGAAGTGAATGATGAGCTGAGTTTTGGCAGTGTTTGGGACTCACCTAATGAAGGAAAATCAACTGAATTTTAGGGTATATGATACATAAATTTGGATACCTCAAGATGTTTACCAGTCAATCAATCCTAAAATAAGCATTGGTGCAAGGTGTGTAATTTTTTACTGTCCATTGAAATAATTTTTTTGTTGATTCCTAGCACCTGCGTCAGGTTGGAGTTGTGGGCAAGTTTGTCGAGTTCTTTGGTCCAGGGGTTGCTGAATTATCGATTGCGGATCGTGCCACAATTAGTAACATGTGTCCAGAGTATGGTGCCACAGTTGGTTTCTTCCCAGTGGATGAGAATAGTCTAACTTACCTTCGACAAACAAGTGAGTACTGTAGTATAAATTAACAGTCGCTGACTACCATCACAGAGCACAATCTTTTCGTAGTTTATAATTACTTAGCATGTATAGGCATTTCCTCTTTTCAACGGCCCAAAAGTTCATTGCTTTATTCAAAACAGCCTCTGTTGGACCCTATCTGAGATGCTGAAATCCATTTCATGATGACCATCCATTTCATAATATCTTCATTGTTTACAGCAAGTTTTTTTTTTAAGTAAGGATAAAATTAGGTAGACTTACCAGAGCACAAATGTAATTTCACTTCTCACTTTCATTGAAGAACCAAGACAAATTAATCACCATCTTAAGCCTGTCAAAAGAATGAAAATGCAACTGTGTTCATAGAAAAATCAGTGTTTGTGAACGCACAATGTTAGCTATCTTAATGCTGCGTATACTGTGCATCATGTTCGTTCACCTTTTATTGACCATGTTCATTGTGTGTGAAAACTGGTTTAAACTTGTGCAATGCATGGAAAGAGAAATTAGTTAACATTTGGTTTGTGTTTAGAAACTGGGAGTTTGAAATGATTTTTGGAAAATAGCAACAATGTGGGACACATCACAGTTTAAGTAGGGGGAAATTGTAGTAATTTATGGTTTTTTTTTGGTATAACTTTTATTTTGTGTGTTGGTATGTTGAAAAATTTCAAATTGTAGTCGCGATATAAGTTAGGTTAAGCAAGTTACGTGTGCTAACAACAGAAAGGCTGTGTCATGCTTCATTCTTTTAGTAACAGCACTTTCCTTTATGTCTACATATGCTGTTGCTAAGTAGACCTGAAAAGCGCTGAGTTAGGTGTTTTGTGAATGCGTGTAATGGCCTGTAGGACCGACACGCAGTGACTTTGTGATCCATCTTTTGATGAGAGTAGATGCAAAAACCAGAGTGTTCTGGGGAAGGCCTCAAAATGAGCCTTATGCCACATATTTTCCTGTTCATAGCAGGTGAGTGGTGTGTGGTACATCCCTAACTCCAGATAGTGGTGAAAACGATTTAGGAAAGTTTATTTCCTTCAACATTGACGAACTTAAAGTTATTGAAGTAACAAAGATGATCCAGCCTTAGAGTTGTTTGGCTTCCTGCCATAGTTGTAAACCTGTGTTATAATTATGTACAGTTAACTTGTTTAGTATGTGGGGGAAGTAGTGTAGTTGAGAATACCTGCATATATTTTTGGTAAGAAAGATGTAACACATATTCTGTCTGTGTTTCACTGGGATGTAAGCTGTGGTGAAGATTTAGATATGTTGATACATATTAATAACATATAGTGGACCACAATGCAACAGGAAAGCACATGCATCAAAATTGTACGAAATTCAGTGGGTTTTTTCCATTGCATGTTTTTTAACATATTGTTTTGCTAAGTTCAGCATATGGGCAGGAGTGGAGAACCAAGTGTGGCAGGACATTGCATATATTTTTAAACAGTGATTATGTTTACAGTATCCTTCAGTGCACTAACAGCATTTAAATCTACAACATACATAGTAACAGTAGTGAGAAAATCCTTTAAAAAAATTCTTTTTTTAAATGAAGTGTGTATAAAGGAGTGAAGGTTGTATGTATGTGTTTGTTATACTCCCTGTTTCATTTCTGAAACTACTTGGTAAGAGTCTAATAAATTTAGTGTGAGATGGTGTAGGGGGTTTAGAGTGTTTCATGCAAGAAAAGGGTGTCCCATACATTTCATTTTAGTTTAAGTATGTGCAATATAGAACCACTTGTTCGTGAAACTTAGAAATTTGTTGGTTTCATGAAAAATTAAAACTAAGAAGGATATGGTGTAAAATTTAGAGCTCATCCAGCTTGGAAACATGTATTTCTGGTATTGGTTGTAGTTGGTATTTAATAAAATACGAGGCAAATGAAGTAAAATATGTCTGAGCTTAATTTAATGTTTTTGCACCGACAGAATAAATGAGCCATTGGGATATGCAGTTAAACATATTGTATTTGTTGTATTACATTTATGCTTAGTATTCAGCTCTCTATGTTTTTGTTACTGTTGGTGTACTTTATGAAAGGATGGCAAAATTTATGTATTTGGGGCTTAGGAAATACTTTTAATTTGTGGTGATACATGAAGCAACAAACGTAATTTCAGATTTTCATTATTTTCAGACCGGGATGAGAGCAAAGTGCAGTTAATGGAATGTTACCTGAAAGCAGTGGGCATGTTTAGAAATTATTCAGATGAATCTCAGGATCCTGTGTTTTCCGAAGTGGTGACTCTTGATCTGGCAACTGTGGTGTCTTCAGTCAGTGGACCAAAGCGGCCTCATGATCGTGTTCCTGTCGCGGACATGCCTGCAGACTTCCAGCAGTGCCTGACCAATAAGGTAAGAAAATCCAAAAGTGTGGCATTCCCATTGTGCTTACAGAATGTGCAATAATAAGAACAAAACCTGTCAGTACACAACTTTCATATTTCCTATAGTAAAATTTGTGTATTGGTGGGTTGGGTTCTTATAGTTGTGTAAAGTAAGAGTAAATGATTTAGTGTAGGTTTTGTTAGTCTTGTTGGACATGTCAGAAAAGGAAAAGGAAAGAGTGAAAATATGGCAGCATTGGATAATTAATCTTCATAGCAGTGATTCACACATGCAGCTACTGTGGCTATCCTCTGTTTTTGTGATTATTAAGTGAATTTTTTGTTGAAAACATTTTTCCAGTCTTAAGACATTAATCTCTTTATTTTCTGTAAATTTATTGACCTTTTGTACATGGATGTTGTTGGTCTGTGCTATATGGATACAACTCTTCGTTGTTAAATGTGCGTTTCTATTTTTTGCCATGTGTCTGTCATTTTGAAGATGAGGGTCTTTGGAGATGTGACACTGTGTCATCAGGTGAATATTTCCCGACGTGTCAGAGGATTGTGGTTCATCTTCAGGGTCAAGGAGTCAAAGAAGACTTATTTCTTCTTGGCCTGCTTGACCCTGAAGATGTCGGGTAGTACTCATCCAGTGACAAGCGCAGCATTCCAGGAGACTTACATCATTAGCAGCACCACTGTGAGAACGTCAGATCGCACATGTGGAAATTTGACATTTTTCTTATGCTTTGGTTAATTTGTAGTAAACTGATGACAGTTCTGTGTACACATTGCATTATTTATTTAAAAAGTTACATGTTCTGAGTAACATGGTCATAGGCCACACAACATGTTTCTGACTTTTAAGTGGATCATGGGAATTGTCTGCATCAGAGGCACTGCTGTGTAGGGTCATGGTACAAAGATATTGTTGCACTTCATCTCTGTATGTTCTGTGGTGAGTCTGGCCAGTGAAGATCAGATGGCCACCTCAGGCCTCCGACTGAACGTTGTTAAGGTAGTTTACCATTTTCAGAATTTTTTTTTAATCGTGAAATCAGCTGCTACTTGCATCATGTCTTGTCCATGTGTCCATCTATCTGTGCGTGTGCATGAAGCAACTTGGTTCCCACTGGATGGGTTTTTGTGAAGTTCCATGTTGTGGGTTTTTACCAAAAATTCATGTTAGGCTAAATTTCAACAAAAATTACAGGCATTTCCCTTCGTGACTGTTTCAGTTACTGATGTTACCGTGGTTGCCTTTGACAGTAATCAGTAGTAATTGATACTAGTCTGCCTGATTTCTTCATGTGATTTACAAAACAAACAGTTAAGGTCAACAAGAATTGCAATCATAGCATCTGTTATTTACTGATTGTATGTTAGAATATGAACTATATTATGTATGTAGATTATGAATATACTTAAAAATTGTGGATTTTTTGGGAAAATTCTTGTGGAAATAGGCCTCTAGGAAGATCAGAAAAAAAGATGGAAAGATAGCATTAAGATGGATTTTAGGGGAATAGTTTGCGAGAACAGGTGATTAATGGACCTTCTGCCCTTGGAGGCAGTAGGTTTCTCTGAAAGTACAGTACTGTGTACAAATCCATCGTGTCACAAACCAGAAGAACAAGGTACAGTCACGCGTCGCTTCAGGACGGGGTTACGTTCTGAGAAATGCGTCATTAGGCGATTTTGTTGTTGTGCGAACATCATAGAGTGTACTTACACAAACCTAGATAGTATAGCCTGCTACACACCTAGGCTATATGGTACAGCCTATTGCTCCTAGGCTACAAACCTGTACAGCATGTTACTGTACTGAATACTGTAGGCAATTGTAACACAATGGTAAGTTTTATAATATTATATTGTAATATAATCTTACCGGACCACCGTTGTATATGCGGTCCATCATTAACTGAAACCTCGTTATGCGGTGCATGACTGTGTAAGTTTTCACTGCCTTGAAGACCTCGAATTTCATATGACTGGACCTGACACAGGTTAATCTATGAATGATACTGAATACAGATATTTTCTCTGGTCTCAGACCTCACAGTTTCAGGATGCAGTAATTGTTATCAAAAATGAGACTGGTATGTTTTTATTGGATGATTGCTTAGAGCCTTACATGTAGCATCTCATATATTCATATCTCCTACGGTAATGGAGGTTAACTGCATTCTGCACTGTGCTGTTTTATGATTTTATTTATTTTTTATTTATTATCATTTTCATGATGGAAACGTTTGCCATGTACAGATTCATTCTTGAGTTGGTGAACATATGAGAGAAATTTCCTGGTTGTGGTGGTTCATTTATTTTTGTTACCACTGTACAATGTGTGTCATATATATATGCATTTTTCAATGAGCTGAATTTTCTTCGTCTCCCCAGTGACAGTACTAGGTTTCAGATGATTGCTACCGGTATAATTGTTTGAACTTCTGCACCTTGCATCTTCTCGTATTGCTTGACTTATAACATACCATACAGTCTTCCCAGTGATGGCTTGAGACATCTCATCATCTAGGTGGACTATATGATATGTGTACAAGTCCAAATGGGTGTCTTGTTTCTATACCCTCTCTATGATAGTACCTTCTGTCTCACTGTTAGCAGGAATACATACCGGAACGTCATTGTAGTTTAAACTTTATGCTAATTCCACAGTACACTTTGCAGGCCACACATTCTCAGGTTCAGTTGCATTGCATGAAACACAGAAACAAACTGCCCGTTGGTGGTACATTCTTTCCATTGGACATTCCATTTTAATATTTAAACAACAGCGGAGAAATAGTCAGTCCCAACTGTGTTTTGTATTAATTTAGTGTATGTTGTATTACAGCATGTTTTGACTTTTTAAAATCCCGTCTTCAGACGTGAAATGCTTAAAGAAGGTTTGTCACCTGCAGCTAATAAAATGTTTCATTTTTTATTTAGTAGGTCTCAAATTCGTGAAAGTGAAGCAGTTGATTGTGTTGTATGTGATAACCTCTCTTCAGTTATATTACATTGCCTGATGATGGCTTTTTTAAAAAACAGAAACATGCTACAATATAATATACAGTAAATGTTTACAGATCATAGTAGACTGTTTTTATTTCTCGAGTCATTGGATATGTTATTCTTATCACTATATGTATGCAAGTCTGAATCACCTGGTTCTTCATTCTGTATTGTATGGATGATGGTTTTATGATGATGGTGATGATGATGATTAATCATCTTCATCATGTTCCATGTTCCTTGTCATTATGGTTGCTGCTGTTGTCATTTTGTTAATCTTACCTTCTCTCATACTTAGTAATTGGGTTGGAACAATGGAAATAAATCTCCATGTGATGGCTGCACACTTTTCGTGAGCAGAATAGGTTGTGTTATACACACACACACACGCACACACACACAAAATGTGTTTCTTCTCCACGACTGTGCCATTTTTATTAAGCAAGAATAATTAACCAGAATTCTACTCTAGTTTAATCTGTGTGTTTTCCAAAAAATGGCAATCCACCAAAGGTTTTCATATTGGAACATGTCAGGCATACTTCCTGGTGATAATTTTAGTGTACCCATCAATGATTTAGTTCGCATTGTGTGTGTACTAGTGTGACTCAGTGTCTATTTGCATAGCTTCATAACGATGTACAGTGTTTGTTATTATTGCAGGAGTACATAATAGACAAAACCCATACACTGTTGTTATAACATGTCTTCCACAACTCAGTTTGCATCCTGTAAATTTTCATATTGAATGACTGGTTTAAAATATATGAGACATTATCTCTGGTGGTGCTTTTGATCTTATGATCACCGAATTTATGTGCCTTATATGTTGGCAAGCATGTATCAGCCTTTGCCTTTTTCCTGTAGCTTCTCTATAATGGTACCACATTCCTCATTAACCTTGATCTTTAAGGAGTATGAATTTAAAACGTAGAGTTGTGAAGGGTTGGTGGCCAGCTTTCAGCCTGCAGGGTAACATTCATAATCTGAAAATGAGGAAATCTGCTGCTGCTGTGGAGCTAGATACCATATTTTGATGAAGGTATAATGGCATTAGCGCTGAAAAATGCATCATTGAGCAGCTGGACCACATACGAGCTATTACAGTAATACAGTACATAGTTGGTGAAATTTCATGCAATTACATACCAGATATCCATCGTTGTTTGAACTGCATACTTATTCCACATTGCAATATACATCCTACAATTCTCATATGCAGTATGCGGCTTGAAACATATGGAACATGCTTCCCGGTGATGGTTCCTTTATTCTCATCACCAAGGTAGAATGCCCCATACATATACAAGTCTGAACTAACTGATGTCTTGTTTCAGTGCTGTCTTTGTAATATAATCATACTTCTGAGTATAAATACCACACTGCTGTTGTAGTTTCAAGTGTCTAGCGAAGTAGTGAAGAGGATTCAGAATCATTTTCCTTATGGCAGCATGAAACTGCATGAAATCCAAAAGCAGTTTTGTTCCTCCCTCAAAATTTACTTCGTTTATAACATTTCTTTATGGTAGGCACTGGAAACTGCTTGTCTGTTTATTTTGTGCTAGTTTTGTTTGTAATTAAGAAGAATGTAGTTAATGTAGAGTAGCATTAGTTCAGTTTCCAATTGTTCAACTTAATGGAATGCAGAATATAGATGTTGATTCACTGCTGTATTTAGCAGCACATTACAGGTGTGCGTGTCAGTCTGTTGCGGTTGAACTGTTAGCACCCATAATCGGTCAGGTATAGGAGCACAGGGAGCAGTTGATAGAGGCAATGTGCTGCAAGCTGGAAGGTTGCAGGTTTGATTCCCAATGAGGTCATTGCAGTTTTTCATTCACTTAATTCTTCTGGCTGCACTGTGGTCCTGGGGTTGACTAAGCCTCTAACAGAAATGAGCACGTGGGATATCTCCTGGGAGGTAAAGGCAGCTAGTGCATAGGGCTGACAACCTTCTCACCATCATGTCCTAATTGTCCAGAAATTTGGGAAGCCACAACTGTGATGAATGCCAATGACCTGTCCAAGTCTGTAGTAGGATAGCTTTACCTTTAGAGGAGCACAGGTATTAGAAGAGGTGAAGAGATAAGGAAGGACTGTTTGCCAAACTGTGGTCATCATCATCATCAGCAGCAGCAGCATCAAAGCCATTTCAGGCTTCTTCCATCTTCATAGGTGTTTGTTACTCTTTCTTCTTGGTCAACCTAGATGTCTTGTGCTGGTCAGGGTGTTTTTCATTACAAGAGGTTTTCCTTGTTATTATTCCACACCTTCATTCTATAATGTCATATATTTTATAAGTGCATTTATTTGGCACATGAAATGCAAATATTTGTTTAAAATGCACATAGTAAGTAATTTTAAAAAAGGAGAATGTGTCATACATATGTGTTTGCGTAAGACAATGTCTGGTTTCTATATATTATCCCTAATTGTGCCAAGCTTTTCATTACTAAAGAAGAATATATACGTCAGTACTGCGTACACCTTTCATATCTTAGTTCACTATCCACAGATTCTTGTGTTCTGTCAGTGGCTTGAAACATAAGAAACAATCATCCTGGTGATGGATCCAGCAATTTCATTGCCATGGTTGAATGTTTCATATGTGTAGAAGCCTCAACCGGAGCTGCATACACCTTTCGTTCACAATCCACAGATTCTTGTGTTCTGTCAGTGGCTTAAAACATGGGAAACAATCACCCTGGTGATGGATCCACCATTATCATCACCATGGTTGAATGTTTCATATGTGTACAAGCCTGAATCGGAGCTGCATACACCTTTTGTTCACAATCCACTGATTCTTGTGTTCTCTGAGTGGCTTGAAACATAGGAAACAATCATCCTGGTGATGGATTGAGCATTTTCATCACCATGATTGAATGCTTCATATGTATACAAGTCCACAGCAGCAGATATATTATATCCTTGTTCTCTGCGATTGTACGAAACTTGTCATTATGAAATGAAATGTGTAAAGTACAAGATGTTTGCTCTGAATTTGTACTGAATGGTTCTTATTCTGCAAGTCAGTCAGAATCCCACAGATTTTCATATTGAATGAGTTACATTGAAACATATGACATATTCTTGTTGGTAACAGTAAGTCTTTCTGTTGCCATGATAGAATGCATCATAAATCTATTGAGTCTCTAACAGCAGGTGTTTTGTTTCTGTACCTGTTCAGTAATTATTTCAAAGTTCCTTCTTTTTAAAGTGACATGCTTTACCACTGTTCATTCTGGTTTCAACTGTGTTATAAGTGATGAAGGCGGTACGTTATACAGTACTTCTATTTAACATTGTCTTTATTGCGAGGATGTGAAATATGTATTCAGAAATTTATCTTTAGGTGCATCATTGCTGTTGTTTTATGCAATTAGGAAGGTATGTCAGAACACACCTGTCTTTGTATCCTATTTATTATGCTGAAGACGACATGTTTCGGCCACTGTTGGCCATCTCCAGGCCACAAAAATGTATAATGAGGAAATCTATGCAGTGTATGGTCATTAGTAGAGGTGCCTATTCTAAACTTTTACCGAGATCTCGTCGTTTGGTTTATCCATATTGAACTAATAGTATCTCCTATAAGTAAGGTACATTGAATTTAATGGATATATATAAACAAGTTGTACTTTATGTCTTACAAGACATGCATTAAGTTAAATTGTGTATGTATAAGTAGTGCACTCTGTGTGAGATGAAAAACTGGGTGGGGTTTTGTACGTGCTAAGTGGAAAGCAAGGGATATCCCAAGCGTTCTTTTAAGCGTTCGTACGTCTGTGGATGTTTCAGAAATCGTCGTATTTGTGATTGTGGCAATATACATATAGAACAGTTGTCCTTAGCCTATATGGTCGAGAATCTGTCAGCTCATGTGGAGTTTTGTTGCCTTTAGCCGGAATGAATATGAACAGCTGGGCGTGTGATGTGACTCTGTAGGTGAAGTATTCCGTTCTGATCTGGTTTCTGCAGTGTGAGGAGATGCTTTATTCACTGGATGTCAACAGCCGGTGGGGGTCTGCTCGGGTCCCTGCCACTTTTGGTAGTGGCTGTGTCCGTTTCAGTAAGGATTCAAATAATTTTGAACTGCTGGCACTTCGGAGTGTGAATGGTTGCTGTATCGCGTGTTGTGTACACCACTCAATGATCATACACTGTACAGTTTTCTTCATACATTTTTGTGACCTGAAGACGGCCCACAGTGGCTGAAACATGTCATTGTCAGCATAATAAACAGGATACAAAGACAGTTGTGTTTTGATGTACCTGCCCCTTCCTATTCAGAAATTAATTTATATCGATAATATATACAGTCTTGGGGCATGAAAAATAATTATTTTGCCTGTTTGCTGTTTTTTTTTGTATGTCAGTGTAGCATTCACAGTGTAAAAATGTGTCTTGCCATTAATTCATTCATATGAGGCATTAAAAAGGGCATTTATGAACTGTATTGGAAGAAAGGCTTTGAAGAGGTGAACAAGTTTTTCTTGACCAAAACTGTGAGGACTAAGTACATATTGGGTGAGAACTGCACACTTCCGGACTATCATCTTCGCTACAGAAGCTTGAAATCACACAAAGTACATATTGGTTCAGGAGTGCTTTGTGATGGATACATATATGACATGAAGAAACGTCTGGGATTCAGTCTCCAGACCATCCAGCCTGTAATGAGTTTCTGTACCGATCATGCTACCCTGGCTGCCTATACGAGAAGGTAGAGCATTTCATATACACACAAGCATTAGGCAGTCACTGTCGTATATGTGGACTGTGCTGAGCTTTGTGAGATTTGAGTTTCTTACATTGGGGTTGCTGAATGTTCAAGTCTTCTGGGTTGTGATGTTCTGATGGCTCATCAGCATGATGTAACATCCCAAAAGTCTTAAACCTGTACCAGACTTTTTTTCATAAAAGAGAAATGTCAGTATGTAATATAAAAGACTGTTGTATTGTGCTGAATGACACGTATATTGGATCTTTTTCTGTCATCTTATTTCCAGTTAAAAATGCGCACAGTGTCATTTACGCAGTAGACATCCCACCAAACTTGGCTTAACGAACACACGCAAATGATGATGATGAGATCTCAACATTAACACGTGGTTTAGGCATATTATATAAAACTATTTTAGCAAGAAAGTTGTCAAAACCTGAAGATGGCCGCTATAGGCCGAAACATGTAGTTTTCCCATTGCTAATAAACACCATCATTTAGCCATATATTTATAGTTGTATTTTTGACTGAATTTGCCTCACCTTATAGCCATCATAAGGTGGAGGAAAGGTAAGGTCTTGAAATTGTGCTCAACAACATATGCAGAAAATACAGGCAACTCACATGACCTGTATGGTCAATCTGAAGTATCCTTCAAGCCAGCATTTAGGTGGTCGTAAGTCTTTTAACCAAACTACATTGAAATGGCTTCTTGGCCTAGGGAACGTAACATGTACGTGGAACCACCAGTAGGGTAAGGTGTTTGCGACATACACATGTATGTTGAACCAGCTGAAAGGGTTAATCAGGCCACTTTGGATGTTAATACTCCTTGTTGTTCCACTATGCTGTAATGACTAAGTGGTTTGTTCTTATATTTATTATGTTTGCTTATTCTGTAATCTCATTGGTAGCCCCCCTCCCCCTCCTCAAAATTTTGTATATTGATTTTGGTTTTGAGTAAAGAAATGTTACTGTTTTGAGGTGATATGACTAATTTTACAAATTATCTTCTTATATACTTATAATGATTGACAATTGTACGTCATACACCCTGACTGCTGTCTTGTCCAGAAATTATACACACACACACACACATATGTGTGTGGTTTTCTTTGTGGCAAAACAGTTCAAATTGGGCCTAGGTTGCCTCGCTGTTTAGGTTGTAGATCACACAATATTAGATATACACACACACACACACACATCTGGTACGAATTCTCTGAATGAGTGATCAGCTCCTTGCAGAGGCCAGTACCTACACAGCATAACACAATAGACAAACATCCATGCCCTGAGCGGGATTCACACGTGATACCAGCAAAAATTTAGCAAACACAGACGTACGTCTTAGACTGCGCAGTCACCAGTATCGCCTAGAAATAGTAATTAAGGCAGTCCTTACACTGAAGAGAATAGGTTCCATAATTTTTTGGTTCACCTGGTGACAAAAGAAAGCCATTTTTCCAAACAGTGTGTCTTGTAAACCAAAGACAAGGCACAAATAGTCCAGTATGTGTTTCATCTAAGTACCACTTGCATCAGAAACCAGTAGAAGTGCCTCCACTCTAGATAAAACTGTTCATTTCCTCCACCATTATTATGTGATTACTCCATGATCCCATGTTTAGTGGATGGCTTGGAATGTGAACAAAAGGTCTTTGTGGTAGTTATGATGCATATCTTCCAGCAGCAGGGTAGACTGGGCTTGGTTATGGTTTTGGTCTTCCCATCGCCGAATTAAAATGCTGCTTATGTACACAAGTGTGAATCAACAAATCTATTACTGTATATTCTGTGATGTTACCACATCCAAATGCCCATACTTGTTCAAACTGATCAGAAATTACCATATTCAAGATGACTTGAAACATATGGATTATTTTTCCCAGTGATAATTCCAGTATTCTCAACACAAGGTAAAGTAGTAATACATACATAAACAAGTCTGAGACAACTGATTTATTTCTGTGTCTTTTCCATGATGAGTTCACGTTTTTGATTAAAAAGAAATATGTACCAGGCCTCATTTCTGGTTGTGGACTACATTTTCATCCAACCGATTCTCGCACTGTGTGGCCTGAAACATATTTGAAAATGCTCCAGGCGAGGATTGAAATCGTTCATTCATGAAAATGATTTGCCCCATACATCAGCAGGTCTGAATAAGCTGATGTCTTGTGTCTGTATCTTTTTATGATGCCTCCAGTGAAGATAAACATACCAAACTTCAGTCCTAGCTGTAGACTGAATGCATTTTTATCTCACAGTTATCTCATTGAATGAACATCAAGAAGCATGTAATAAACTACCTAGTTCTGTTTCTAGAATTCCTCTCAAGAAATTAATATACCTCAAAAATACAGAAATATGAATTAACCATTGTATTGTTTCTTTACCTTGTCTGTGATGTTAACTCATTTTTCAGTAGTAATGCACCAGAATGTCATTTCTAGATTAAACTGCCAAGAAGTTGTCACATTCACTAATGACTTGACACATACGAATTATCCTTCCCGGTGATGGTTCATCTATTCACATCATCCAGGTAGAATAATTCATACATCTTCAAGCATGCATTTTCACAGTGAATGAGTAATTTGCAGCATGTGGAAAACCCTACTTGAGCATGGTTGCAGTTTTTTGTATCATTAAATTAGAATGACTCATACGTGCACAAGTGTGAATCAACTATTGTTTTGTTTCTGTAATTTGTCCATGATGTTAACTCATTTCTCCAGAGTAATGTACCAAATGTTGATTATAGATTAAACTGCCGAGAAGTTGTCACATTCAGCAAATGACTTGAAATATACGAATTATCCTTCCCGGTGATGGCCCATTTATACTCATTACCAAGGAAGAATAATTCATATGTATACAAGTGCAAATGTGAATCAGCTGATGTTTTGTCTCCGTATCGTTTCCTCGTATGTACTGTGTAGTAGGCTGTGATTCTAGGTTCAGGCCACATACATCTTTGTCTCAGAGATTCTCTCTTGTAGTAGCTTCTAACATAGGTGTAAATCATCGTTGTGTATGTTCCAATCCATCATTCACCAAGATAATGTGCAGCATACATCTGTAAGTCCAAATCTGCAGATGTATTGTGATTGTCTCTTTCTTGTGATGGTACTGTGCTTTGGGTGACAGAGGACATACTGTACCATTGTTCTAGTTGTAGGCTGTGTACATTTTCATAATGAATATATGTTTTGCACTATATGGAGAATTCTATTGAAGTATGGTTGTGGTTTTCCCCATCATGAAATAGAACGCCTTGTACACACACATTTGTGATTCAGGTATCATTTTGTTTCTGTACCTTGTCTGCCAGAAGTTATCACATTCAGTAAATGGCTTGAAACGTACCAATTATCCTTCCTGGTGATGGTTGAGTTATTCTTGTCACCAGTGTAGAATGGTTCATATGTGTTTTCTGTACCTCAGTCACGGCTGTAGATTGCATACATCTTATGAGTGGCTTGAACCAGGTGGAAAACTTCATGTGAAGCAACAAATGTCTTGTTTTTTATCTTGTCTTGATGTAAACAACATTTCTCAGCGCACCAGGTGTCAGTCCTAGTTTAAATTGCCCACAAGTTGGCACATTCAGTAAATGCCTTGAAACGTACGAATTATCCTTCCCGGTGATGGCTCATTTATACTCATTACCAAGGAAGAATAACTCGTATGTATACAAGTGCAAATGTGAACCAGCTGATGTTTGTCTCCACATTGTTTCCATGTATGTACTGTGCATTAGGCTGTGATTCTAGGTTCAGACCACGTACATCTTTTACTTGGAGATTATGTCTTCTAGTAGCTTCTGACATAGGTGAAAATTATCATAGTGTATGTTACAGTCCTGCATTCACCAAGACAGTGTGCAACGCACATGTGTAACTCTGAATCTGCACATGTATTGTGATTGTATCTCTCTTGTGATCATACTGTGCTTTGGGTGACGGAAGACGTACTGTACCACTGTTCTAGTTGTAGGCTGCAAACATGTTCATCACACACATTTTCATTTTGAGTGTGTGGTTTGCAGCATATGGAGAAGTCTATTGAAGTATGGTTGTGGTTTTCCCCATCACGAAATTAGAGTGCCTCATGCATACACACACATTTGTCAATCAACCATTGTTTTGTTTCTGTACCTTGTCTGTGATGTTAACTCATTTTTCAGTAGTAATGCACCAGATGTCGATTCTGAAGTAAACTGCCAGAAATGTATGACTTATCCTTCCCGGTGATGGTTGAGTTATTCACATCACCAAGGCAGATAATTCGTACATGTTCAAGTGTACATGTGAATCAAATTTTGTTTCTGTGTCTTTACCATGGTGGTTCTGTTTTTTGATGAAAGAGGAATATGTACCAGACCTTGGTTCTGGATTTAGTTTGTTTAATTTTTATATTCCACACATGCTTATATAGAGTGGCTACAGATGTATGTGAAAATCCTTCTGGTGAATGTCCCAGTCCTCCATAAACCAAGGAAGATTTTCAGGTACATTCACAAATCTATGAATCTGGTGATGTGTGTATATTTTGTTTGTGATGCTTGTCACAACAGAATGAAGTTTTCTATACCTCAATTGTGACTAGATTGTGTACATCTTATTAATGGCTTGAACCACATGGCAAACTCCATGTGAAGCAACAAATGTCTCATTTTTGTATCTTGTTGTGATGTTAATGACATTCCTCAGTAATAACATTCCAGATGTCAATCCTAGTTTAAATTGCCCAGAAGTTGTCACATTCAGCAAATGACTTGAAACGTACGAATTATCCTTCCCGGTGATGGCTCATTTATACTCATTACCAAGGAAGAATAATTCATATGTATACAAGTGTGAATGTGAACCAGCAGATGTTTTGTCTCCATATTGTTTCCATGCCTGTACTGTGCATTAGGCTGTGATTCTAGGTTCAAACCAAATGCATCTTTTACTCAGAGATTCTCTCTTGTAGTAGCTTGTAACATTGGTGCAAACTGTCGTAGTGTATGTTCCAATCCTGCATTCACCAATATAAGCTGTACAGTACAGTGCAATACAGTGATCTAAAATAGACCATAAACTTAAATGTGAAATGAATAAGTAGTAAGAAAAACACTGTTGTACCTGAAAGAAGCTTCCTGTAGCTGGTGGAGAGGGTCAGGTGAACAGAAGAATTTTTTTAGGTGTTTTATCTTGAGAGTTTCAAGGGTTTACTATGTTACACTGTAGGAGTTAATTTCAAAACCACAGCTAAATTGAGAACGTGTCTAAATGAATAAACCTTGTACATCCAAATTTGCATATATCAAAACGATGTAAATGAAGAACTAATTTTGTACAAATGTTAAACAGGTGTCTCGTTTCTTCATCTTCCACATAAACACATATCAGACTCCATTCTGCAGAAATATCCCTGTAGTTTAAACTGCTCAGGTTGTGTGTGCAGAAATATTCTTATTCAGTTTTTGGCTTGAGACCTAGGAAGTATTCTTCCCAGTGATGGTTCCATTATTCTCATCATCAAGGTAGAATGCTTCATACATCTGCAAGTCTGAATCATCTGATGTATTGTTTTGTAACCGTTAATATTTAGCTTAAGTTTTATTAGGTGTCAAAATTTTACATTTGATAGGACAGATTTGTTGAAATTAGTGTTTTAGTTTCGGGTGGACAGACGATTGTAACGACTTTGTATAGCAGTTTAGAGAGAGAGAGAGAGAGAGAGAGAGAGAGAGATCAGTAAGAAACGTGCAAATGTTCATGCGAGTTGAAACGGGCGACAGCGTTACTTAAGTGAGCCAATAGAAACAAAGTCTTCAAAATTTTGAGTGTTGAACTTGTTAGGGAGTAGTGAAATTTAACACTTAGCCAAAGTAAGAATACTTAAGAGGGAATGGATTTGAAACCGGGCGAGTTTGAAAACTGAACGTAAGCAAGTAGTCTGTTTACTATGGATGGTGTAATACGTCATGTTCGAAGTTACATTGAGACTAGCAGTGCGTAGATTTTCAACGGCGCCTCCATACACGCAGCCATCTGTAAACTTTAATAATCTGGTGAAATAAGACAAAGAATTTATGGTATCTAGTTATTTATGAAATTACTATTTTGCTACTTAGAACACTTAGATTCCCTGAGATTAGGACGTGCGAAACGACTAATGAGCTGAGGTGGGTTATAGTTTCCACATTTTCTTCCTGATGCTACTAGGTTTCGATTCTAGTGTGGGATTGCATACGTACATGTATATGACACAAATTGTGTTTTGAGTACTATATACATCCAAAATTCTGAGTTTTGTGTGTAAGCATTTTGAAGTACACGTCTTACTATTTAGTAGCTGTGTTTAATACATTTTGTTTGATTGTCAGAGACTGATATGGAAGTGTTAATGTGATTGCATTTTGAAAAGATTCTTTATCCAGACTTTGCTTCATCTCATGCCAGAACAGTCGTCATAAAAAGTTGCTGTACCAGAATTTTCGTTGTAACATTAGACTGTAACGTATATCTCAGTTGTAAGCTTACAAAAGTGTTGGAATATTTGGGCTTCTGACAGGGTGACTGTGAAGAATGCCTGCTTCTGAAATGTCACACCATTTAATCTGGTGGAAATTAACGAACGTTTCGGAGGAACGGACCGTCTCAATGTACCCAGACGATGGTGGACTTATGGAAATTTCAACAAGTCTGTACGGCGTCACATTGTAGAACACATTTTGCTCCGTAAAAAAGTGTTCAATTATGAACAAATCACTGACAAGTGGCAGGGTCTGTTTTGCGATGTTTTAAGGGTTGACAGTGCTGTTTCAATTCCTGTTTTGATTTATTCCTGTAAATTACCATTCCTGATCCAAAATATTATTATGGCTCTCAGAGTACAACCAACAAGATGCAACGTTTCTCAAATTTATTAATTTCTGTAAGACGCTCTACATGTTTCAGACGGTTTTTCCGTCCATCATCAGGAGCATAAAACTGCACATACGGCGTTACTGCTACCTGATGCTAGCAGCAGGTAGCAGTAACGGTCTGACAAATACCTGACGCTGTATGTGCAGTTTTGAGCTCCTGACGATGGACGGAAAACCCTTCCGAAACATGTAGAGCGTCTTCAGAAACAAATAAATTTGAGAAACGTTGCATCTTGTTGGTTGTACTCTGCGAATATATTAGCTATTAAAATTATTATGGCATTCAAGAAAATAGAGTGTAACGATAATTTCAGAGCTCTTTCTGAGCCATTTTTCCAGGGCTGCTGGACTTTACAGTGGCCATAGCATAACCAACCAACATAGAGCTATTGTGGTTAAAGTCTTTGTTCCAGGATTTTGTCCTTTGTCACTGGTTTGTCCTTCGTCACTGGATGATCGGTGTCCATTGTTGCGATATATTTGAATTAATGTTTTCTTCTTGCAATCCATTTGGAATTAAGAAATATCTGGGATTTGCTTTATAAAGGCGAATTGTAGCCAAAACATTTAGTCAGAGTTCGTAATAAAAATAACTTTATATCGTACTTATTAATATGTGGGCCACGAGAGCGTAGTCTGTGTAACGACTTGCTACGGGCTGAGACGGTCCGGGAATCGAATTCCGGTGAGAGGTGGGATTTTCCGCACCCCTTAAAACCAGCCCTGAAGCCCACCCAACTTCCTTTACAATGGGTACCGGGTCTTTCCCGGTGGTAAGGCGGCCGTGGCATGGCGTAGACCACCAATCCCCATCTAGCACTGAGGTTAAAGAAAGTGTAGAGCTATATCCCTGCTCCCCTTCAGGGCCTTTGTGGCGTGTTCTGGGGTAACTTTACCTTTACCCTATTAGTATACCACCTGTGGAAAGTGGATTTTGGATTTGTTAACTGTGTAATGGTTTCAACTTCAAAGGTCAAATGTCCAGTGAAGAACTCGGTTTCAGAACACAAAGCACAAGTCAATCATTGACGTGTCATTGTATCCAGAAAGATAGATATAACTACACTACTGTGAAGGCCTAAAAACGTAGGCACACATGTTCGCTCAAATCTCATATAATAAGTGACATTAACCTCTTGGCACTAGACTTTTACAGCATCATTAACAAATAAGTCAATATATCTGTACATTCAGCAAACCAAAAAACTGTATAAATAATTTGCTTAGTTTTTGAAAATATATGAAAGCAAAAGCCTGGACAGGCCCTGGGGGTTCCAGGAGGTTGGGGCTCCCAGGTTTCAAGACAACCGGCACATGAAGGTGGTAAGGTTGTCAGCCGTACGCACCGGCCGCCTTTACCCCCCAGGAAACATTCCCGGTACTCATTTCTGTTAGGGACTGAGTCAACCCCAGGGCCATATTACTGCTGGAAGGATTATGTCAATGAAAAATTCCAATGACGCCATCGGGAATTGAACCCGCGACCTTCCGGCTTGTAGCGCAGCGCTTGAACCAACTGCGTCACCACGTACCCCTTTTGAAAATATATAATCAATCATAATTTTGTGATTCATCATTGGAATTGTCCAGGTGTCACCCTTTATCTCTGAAGTTTCCACAGACACTGTGTTGAGGGTGAGGGCATGAATACGAACAGACGTAGAACGTTTCAGAAGTCCGTGTAGACTGAGAAGAAAGAAAATGTTAACTGTTCCTACGCGGTGTCTAATTCCCAGACATACAAATTTTGTATGTTGAGACTGGCAGACTGAGAGGCGTATACTGCTACTGCTTCTACTACTGCTGCTGCTCCTCCTCCTCCTCCTACTACTACTACTACTGTAGCCACATATTATTATTATTATTATGCATTCACAGCAGTTTAGCTGGTTTTCAAAGAATACCTATGTACGTGTCACTGACTAAGCACTGCTTACTCATTCTGCTGGAAACTTTATAACTAAGCAGCACGTGTTCAGTATTAGATTCTGACATCAGAATATATAGACCAGAGCGCAGATTCAGCAGTGTCAAACTGTCTTGTAATTTTTATGGTGAGTCC
>Ga0123354_10002197_pt1 | contig 25375 bp, 11 predicted proteins | sample TergutLab28metaG_2_FD_97872 | JGI IMG/M metagenome (GOLD analysis project Ga0123354, IMG submission 97872) | Labiotermes labralis P4 segment gut microbial communities from Petit-Saut dam, French Guiana - Lab288 P4 | ecosystem: Host-associated > Arthropoda: Insects > Digestive system > Gut ...
AGAGAGTCTCACTGTACTTATTGCATCCGCTCTGTTTACTGTACTCAGAGAGTCTCACTGTACTCATTGCATCCGCTTTGTTTACTGTACTCAGAGAGTCTCACTGTACTCATTGCATCCGCTCTGTTTACTGTACTCAGAGAGTCTCACTGTACTCATTGCAGCCGCTTTGTTTACTGTACTCAGAGAGTCTCACTGTACTTATTGCATCCGCTTTGTTTACTGTACTCAGAGAGTCTCACTGTACTCAATGCATCCGCTTTGTTTACTGTACTCAGAGAGTCTCACTGTACTCATTGCATCCGCTTTGTTTACTGTACTCAGAGAGTCTCACTGTACTCACTGCATCTGCTTTGTTTACTGTACTCAGAGCGTCCATTTTGTTTGCTGTACTCATAGCTTCCACGTTTTTTACTGTACTCATAGCATCCGCTTTGTTTAATACACTCAAAACGTCCATTTTGTTTCCTTGAGGCCTTCTCATAACGTCCATTTTTAGTCACGTTCGCAAAATTGCATCGTCATGTCTGTCCGTCTGTCTGTCCGCATGGAACAATTAGGGTCCCACTGGACCGATTTTCGTGAAATTTGGTATTGAGTATTTTTTGAAACACTATTAAGAAAATTCAAGTTTCATTGAAATTGGACAAGAATGTACTTTACAGGAAGGCCACGAAGACAATTCTGATTACACCTCGTTCAGTTCTTTTTAGAATGAGAAATGTTTCAAACAAAGCGTTCAATGCCGTTTATGAGATAGTGTGGCAAATGTCTGTAGAGCGAGGCAGATCACAGAAGAAAATATGGCGCACGCGCTTTGCATACTGAATAACTAGGGCTACAAATACACACACTGAGGTTGTGTAATAATTATTTCTTTTCCACTGCAGTAATGGCTGCACGAACGCGCCTCAATGGTACGCTATACGTACATTGCCTCTCTTGTGTTTACTGCACTCACAGCGCCCATTTTGTTTAATGTACTTACAGCGTCCATTTTGTTTAATGTACTCGCAGCGTACATTTTGTTTAATGTACTCGCAGGGTGCATTTTGTTTAATGATCTCATAGCGTCCATTTTTTAATGTGCCCACAGCCGCCACTCTTTCATTATTTCAAATTTACAGAAAGAGTGCAGTGCGTTGGATGTAACCAGTGTTCCATTTTCTCAACAAAGTTTGTTAGAGAAAATTCCCTCTCCGAAAAAATATTTAATAACTTACACACCGGAATTGAAGACAGACACGTGTGACGGTCTTCATGTGCAAGTTGTCTTTACAATTGGTGGATTTAAATGACAATAATAAAAATGACTCTTAATATCTTCACAATTTTTCTCCAAAATAAAGTGTGATTTAATCTTTTTATCTTTCTGAAGTTCTGTCGTAAATACAGATGGACCTATCTATTTTGATAGGCGCTCCATATCGTGTTAACACAACTACAAAGACAAACAAACCACGTACTAAACCTTACTACGTGATGAAATATTTTACGTTCCAGTAAAACCTATTGAAACTAGAGTAGTTTGTACCGACTAGAGGCATTCTGAATGAATGCCATGCTATCAATTCACAACAGTTTAATCATTGTTTACAAGAGAATGAACACTCTCAATGAGTGTGGATAAATCTAATGTGAAAGTAATTTAATTTTACTAATCAGGCGAATGGCCCACAGTCTAGGTAACAGCACATGTGCGATAATTACCGAAATGAATTTTTGTTTCAATCAACTCGCCACAGTTAACTGTATTACAAAGCTAGAATAAACTAACACAGACCTAAAATTCTCGTTGAGGTACACTGTCAAACAGTGTTCTGTCCCATGTTCATTACATGCTGGAATCTGGGAAAGTTACTCGCAGCTGTTTCAAGGAAATTATAATGCAGGGTCTATAGTAAAATACCAAAAAATTCAACTGTTCATGACAGTGTTCACAAAGGTTACCATCCTTCGCGTCCTAAGCCAAATACATTTTCTCCCCAGAATTTCAATCTTTTGAATTAATAACCATTTTGACATAGCCATTCTCTTACATCTACGTCTGCAAGTGGCCCTTCCCTCTCAGGCTCTCCGTTTATATATATAAATACATACAATTCATACAATTAACGTTTATTAGTATACCAACAAATGCACATAAAACAGTATAAATTAATATTAAACTACTCCGATATGTTTCGGAGTTCTGACACCATTCTCATGAAACTTGCAAGTTTTTGTTATTTACTATATCGACACATTGTTATATTGTATTTTATCAATTCAATAATTTATAACTTTATCTGGCAAAACTTGTAACCTTCTTGAGGATGGTGTAAGAACACCGAAACATGTCGGAGGAATTTAACATTAATTTTGTACTACTTCTATGTGCATTTGTTGGTATACTAATAAGCATTAATTAATCAAAATTCACAGTATGAACATAAAAATATCCATATAACTATATGAAGTTACAACTAAATTTCTGTAGTTAATCTGCACTTATGGCGTCTATCTGTCCTCATGAAGAAAGTTCACAACTTCCTAATTCAGTGAAACTGCGATTTCACAGTAACCCGCAAGTATCACGACGTACATATAAGACGCCATAGACCAAAATGGATGATGGACTTGAAGGGGGAAGGAGCCAGTGTGTGTCAGGGCTTCGTGTCGAGGTAGGAAATCTTCATTCACGACCGGAATCCAACCCAAATTTTCTGGTGTTTCAGGTATCTCAGTCGATATAGTGACTAGGTCACGAGACTGTCTAACTATCATGGTTTGATTCCCAGCGGAGGCAAATATTCAGACCGAATTTACGGCCAATCCAGGCCCTTCTGAATGAATGTGTAGAGCAGCTCTATCTCTGAAGGTAATGCGACTGGCACATATAGCTGAAAACTCATTTCCATCTAGTGCCGAGGTTAAGAAAGAGAGGAGCTACACCTCCATTCCTTCATATTTCATCGTGGCTTGTTCAGGGTAACTTCACGTTGTACTTTACTACGCTAAAGCCTTGTCACAATAATGACTCATCCTTCCGGCTCCCCGCACAGATCTGTGACCACAGTTTGCACTCCACACTATTAGGTGTGACATGCAGTCAGAAAATCCAACGTTGTTGTAGAGTCAAAGATAATTTTGGATCTTCTTTATCACTAGCATGCCACGAAGACATATGAAGAGTGGCCTTACAGCTCCCCGTTTCTTAACCTCTGTCCCAGTTGTAATCGAGTGGTCACATTCACGCTCCGTCCACTTAAACCCAGAGTGGCGATGGGTTTGGGTGAGACCTGGGGCAGGTGGGAAAAGAAAAAGACAGGCAATGTACGTATAATCGAAACATTGAGGCGTGTTCGTGCAACCATTTTTGTAATGGTAAAGCAATATTACATATTCTGAATGTGAGTTTGTACTCTTCACTTATTTACCCGGCATGCAATGCGCATGCGCCGTATTATACTGCCATCTGTGGCCTGTCACGCTACACATTATTTTCCCACATTATCTCATAAACGGTAATATTTTCGGGAAAAAAATTTTCAAAATTAAAACATGTTTTTTTTTTAATTTTCTCCACAATTTTCGTCCGAAACATTCCTCATTCTAAGAACAATTCAGCGAGAGAGTGTCACAAAATGAACAGACGTCTTCATGGAAAGTAACCGTTACTTTGTCAAATTAAAAAAAAAACTTCAATTTTCTCCACATATTTTCTAAAAATACTCAAATATAGTTTCATGAAAATGCGTCCAGTGGGAGCATAGTTGTCGCATGCCGACGCGGGCGGACAGAGACGGACAGGCATGACGAAGCTAAAAGACGCTTTTCGCAATTTTACGAACGCGCCTAAACATTTTTTGCAGCTGCTGACCATCGAAGTTCGATATTTCAGTTCATTGCCTATTCACTACATTAATTGCAAGAACTACGGTACTGATACTTACACCCACGTTTGCTGTTGCCGAATGGAGCATCGCTTTGTAACTGTCCTCGTTTTCACGCCGTCGTTATCTTCCACAGCGCAACATTTACCGACAATTCAAGCAGCCCTCATGATAAGTAGTGACCTCTACAGGGCCAGTTTCTGCCAAGAGCTGCAAGGCAAGAAGCGTTACGCCGTTTAGTGTGGCCAATGTCTGCAACGCCCTTTCTGTTTAGGTCACAGTACGGATGTGACGTAACGACGTGACCGAACTAACGCCTTGACGATATGCTGATTTTCTCTAGGATGATCACCCGAGTACAAAATTGGTTTAAAAAATCATCGTTTCAGAGCCCTGCTCCTCATCAGCGTCGATGTGGTGAGTACACGTAAGAGTCTGATATACAGAGTGGAGCAAAGGTCCCTTGGGCCTCGATGTTTAACAACAGAAGGGCAGTGTCAAATGGCTTTTGCATCACTCTCTATACACTCAAACATACGAGGCAATGCCACACGATTTTTATCAGACAATGATGGTACTGAAGAAGATGTTTGGACTTAAAACAGGAGTGCTCAACATAACGCCCCAGCCGCCTCCCCCCCCCGGGGGGGGGAGGGGGAAGAAACCCGGTACCAAATGAAGAGTAGTTTGAGTGGACCTGGAAGCCAATGTGGACGGTTCTGGACAGCAGAAAAGTGTCCTTCAATGCAGAGATTCGAACCCTGTACCATCCAGCTCGTAGCCTAGTCAGCATTCCGATTACGATATCGGCCAGCAGCGGTAAATGGTGGGAGGAATAGTGAATAGTGAATTTGAGTTTTTGTGGAACGCAGAGTTAATGAACCAAGTGATGTCCCTAATTTTGTCCGGAGGAACTACGGAATAACACCAAAAGTGTCGATTAGCTTTGTTGGTATCCCGACCACGATATGAAGCCAGTGCCTCCCTATATATGTAAGAAGACTTACTGCTTGACAAGATACCGATGGAACGAGGACTGACGAAAAATCACGGATACTATCAGTCAGAATGATCGGTCGTTGCCGAGATATGAACTTCCAACTTCCCGAATGCAAAGCACAAGCGCTACTAACTCCGCTCACTCGAAATCATCTCATACTGACAGACTGGGCCAGCTGTCTCGATCCTGCACCTCCTGAAAAAGCAATGTGTTTAATTCAAGACATTGCCAGATGCTGCAGTTAAAATTTATTGCTGCAAACCGCTGCGTCTTACAGCCTCTCAGGAGAGATAAAAGCGTCATGTCAGAGGCACGCAATAAGAGGTATTTATTTTTTCTTCGACCACCCTTGGTTCTATTTTAGAAACAAGCTTACGTGGTGATGTCAGAGTTGTCTTAAGTTCAGTATTTATCGACAAGTCTGAAATTGTGTGGTAGAAACTCAACAAAGTAACAGTTCAACCATCCATTTCCACCTCATTCAGAAGACGTTACTTACAGCCCGACTGTTTGAATAATGTTTTCAAAGTTGCATGTTTAATTTCAATGGATGTTTGGGCCGTGATCTTGTGAGTACTGATGTAATAAATAGCTTTAAATATCAGATTTTATTTCTGTCAACTCAGATTTGGAATGTGGTATTCTGAGTGTAGTCTGGTAGACGTTATGAATATTGCGAAGACTCCATCTTCATTGCAGATGTGATTCAAATTTGGAGTGGACGGACTGAACAGGAAGTGTGGACGGATTAGATCAATAACGGCACAGACTGAAAAGGTGAAATGTGGCCCTGTGCAAATAATTATGAGGGGAAGCAGAAAAGGCTGTACATTGTACCTCTAAAAATGAGCCTTCCTAAGGCCTCTTAGTGTCCGATCTTCTTGCTCTTCAGGTTTAGAGAACTCGTCCAACACTTTGCTCAAAGGCAGTGGAAATCAGCAACAGTCGACGCTGCCCTTGCCCAGGCGGCTAGTTCAACGGTACAAACTGCAACTGTCACTGTACAACTAACCCTGACTGACGCTTTCCATAATCTTCCTCAGTCGAAGGCAAGTGCTAGAGAAAATTTCAGGACGGGGCACCACCCATGTCCATCAAGGTCATGGTGGAAATTAATTATTGTAACTTCTGCTTCAAGGTTAAAAGTGTCTTCAGCCCTCCTTATTTATTTACTCCATGGAGCAGAGTCCGTCTTGAGAAGCTAACAGTTTTTCAGCTAGTCAAAAAATTCCCCGTATTTTATGGAACCCGAATGTTCATTACCGCAGTCACAAATACGTGCCACCTGTCCCTGTCCTGAGCCAGCTCGATCCAGTCCACAACCCCATATCCCACTTTCTGAAGACCCAACTTAGTATTATCATCCCATCTACGCCTGTGTCTCCAAAGTGCTCTCTTTCCCTCAGGTTTCCGCACCAAAACCCTGTATACATCTCTCCTCTCTCCCATACGCATACATGCTCCATCCATCTCATTCTCCTCGAATTGATCACCCGAAAAATATTGGGCGAGGAGGACAAATCATTAAGCTCCTCATAATGTAGTTTTCTCCACTCCCTTGTCACCTCCTTCCTCTTAAGCCCTGATATTCTCCTCAACAGTATCTCTAGTCTACGCGACAGAGACCTTCCGGTTTCATACCTCAGACAGCCTTTCTAGACGCTCTGCCTCCGGGGAAGGCCCTGACGGTGTTTAATTGATAGGAGGCTGCATGGACCACAAAGCCGGTCCGGGCATTTTGTAGAACAGAAAAATATCTAGTGTCCGCAGGAAATGGAAACCGGAATCGTTGGTCGTTCAGCCGTAGCATGCCCACATATCTCAAGAGCAAGCTTAGGCTTCAAAAATGGGCGAAGTGGCGAAAATGTAAAGAAGAAATAAACACGAATTTTACCTGCCATTTCCTACCATAACTCTGATTAGAGTAACTCGGCATAGCACTGGGGAAAAATGTTTGGTAATTCGAAATATTATGCTAAACCTGACGGGTAAGTTTATTTACGCATGTTTTGGTTTATTTAACGAGGTTTGCAGTAGTTCGGATCATACAGTGTCAAATGACGCTGCGAAGAGAATGCAATGAGGAGGCAAGGATGTGAAAAGAAGTGGTAGCATGCAAATTTGCGTTATTGTCCCTTCATTTGACTGGGTACAATGAACAAAAAATGACGACCATCTTCGGTTAGGTGAAGGTAAAGCAGTCCCGTTACAGGCCTGCAGTGGCTTAGAGGGTTCCAGGAAGTAATGGTTCCCAGATTTCGTGACAACGGCACAGGATGATGGTAAAGTTGTCAGCCTTACGCACCGACCGCCTTTACCCCCAGGAAATGCTCCTGGTACTCATTTCTGTTAGAGGCTGAGTCAACCCCAGGGCCATAGAACGATCGGAAGGACTTTATGTCAATAAAAATTCCAGTGACACCAGCTGGGATCGAACCAGCGACCTTCCGATTTGAAGCACAGCACCTGAACCACGGTGCCACCGCGGTCTCCCCATTCCCACTTACTATAGCTGCAATCATAACCCACGGGCCCCTTTGCAGACTGAAAAGCAGATGGGAAGATATTATTATAACGGGCAAAGATTATGTAGCACAGAAAGTTGTTATGGCGAGCTGGTGATAAATAACCAACATAAACACGTTTCCTTTTCCTCCCCCCCCACCATTTTAATACATATCCCTAACGATTACCCACTGAATTACTCCCATTATTCCCAATTCCGTTAGTTGCTGTCATCATCACGAAAGATAACGATTTTCTTCAAACAATACACAGCGAAACCCACGAATCCTACGAAATGTACCGCAGTTTTTTCTTTGTGTTTGGGTCAGGCTTTCAATCTCACATCTGTCAGTTTTATTTCTCGGGAGGCCTTTGTGATTTGAAGCTGGAAAAGGCATAGCTGCAGCTTCAGCAGACAAGATTATAAAACCGCTCCACACCCATGACGTACTTTCCTGAAAATTAAAAAAAAAAGGGGGGGAATGAAAAACGAGCAGTTGTGGTTTATGCAAATACGCTGAGTCGACCATACTCTTTCTGTAACAAGAAAATTCTTTTAGGAACTAAAAAGTTTTTAATTTACAAAACATTTTCTTTTTCTGTTTTAATAACATTTATAGAGCATTTGTACGAGACATGTCTCATATCTCATGACTCCACAGAAGACAAATATTAATCAGAGACGCTCGGAGAACACAGTTGTGGCTGAGAAACTATTTTTTTTTTAGATGGGTGTCATTAGAATTCACATTTAAGTTAGAAGCCAGAGACATTACAGGTTTTGAAATGCAGCCAACATGTGTGAATATGATCCTCAAGGGGAAGCAGCGTGCCTCTGTTGATCCTAAACCGTGCAACCACTATGATTAAATGGTATTTCTAACAATCTTTCTTAATTCAGCATTCTTTCTTAATTAACTTTAGTGTCAACAGACCATATATATTTTCATTCTTTTTTGTATTACTTTCTTTCTTTCTTTCCTTCCTTCCTTCCTTCTTAGTCTGATCTCGTCTACTTCCTCTTTGTAGGTGAAGAGGTTCACTGCTGCACCCGATCACACTTAGACACATGCACACTTCCCTGGACGAGTGATCAGTCCGACGCAGAGACCTCTACCTGACAACACACAACACTCACAACAGATAGACATCCAAGCCCCCGGCGGGATTCGAAGCAGCAATCCCAGCAAACCAGCGGCCGCAGACCCACGCCTTAGACCGGGATCGGCGACGATCTACTCCCCGAACGAACAAAAGCCAGATAGATTTCTGCCACCCACGCCATAAACACATACATAGGGAGTAGAAGTACAGCTCTAGCCCTCTTAACCTAGGTACCAGATAAAAGTCAGCTGTCAAAATCAAGCTTCCAGCCCTTTAAACCCCAGGAAATAACACCGTTGACCATTTAGTAGGAGGCTGTGTGGGCTGCACTGTCAGTCATGGACATGTGGAGAAGAGAAAAATAATTTTACACAATTCCTAAATCTGCTTTTTCCAGGAATGATCTTGTGTGACATACGCACTAGCAAATGTAGATTAAACAAGAGGAAACAAATGAATAACTCTCACAGTTTCCGTGGCTCATTTGTTTGTGAGGCATTTTTGTACGTCTAAATCCTTCCTGGCCAGTGTGACCGCTTTCCCACGACTCGCGTACTTGTCCACTCGACATACCGAATGATACAGACTGTCCTCACACGTCCCTTTGTCAGTCTGTCTTTATCTAGTAGAAGTGTGGCGTCTGAACGTAGCTGCTCCCGATTTGAGAAGCAAACAAACACTGCCGATATAGCTATCACGTTCAGCTACATTCGTTGAGAAACGGCCAAGTGGTCAATACTTGCACATCCGCGCAGTGACCACGACGTGGCAAGCATCCATAATATTTGTCCAATATACCAAACGTGTGACCGCGGATTAATATATTTATATGGCTTATAGTACGGTTTATACGCAGTGTGTGCCGGTCCCAGTGGCCGCGCGGTCTAAGGCGTAGGTCTGCGGCCGCTCTGCTGCTGAGATCGTGAGTTCGAATCCCACCGGGGGAATGGATGTTTGTCTGTTGTGAGTGTCGTGTGTTGTCAGGTGCGACGAGCTGATCACGCGTCCAGAGGAGTCCTACCGACTGTGGTGCGTCGTTTTGTGTGGTCTAGAAACCTCAAGAGTGAGGAGGCCGTGGCCCGCGTTGGGCCGCAGCGCCACAGGGGAAGGGGGGAAACCCGCAGTGTGTAAGACATTAAAATTTCTCTAATAATCTTGCAAAAGGTTTGATATAATTTTCACAAGTTACTAAATATTTGCAGAGTTTCTAACAATCTCTGCCGAGTTTCTAATAATATTCACAGCTACTATAATACGTTGGACATTTCATAATGCAGTTTATATAGGCCCTTGTGTAACTGTTGGGTTTTCTATCAGAGTTAGTAACAGTTGTGTATTGTCTAATACAAAGTGCTGTGCCTGTAACGGTCACATGATTTACACTACACTATGCATAGTTTAAAATAAAGTTGTATAGTTTCTAACATACAGCTTAATGTTTCCTGATATGTTTGCAGAGAACACAATGCACATTACAGTGTTTACGACACAGTTGTGCAGTTTCCAAACCGAAATCATTCTCATCAGCACCTCATAAACAACATGCAAAACTGTCCAGAGCTCAATCGATGTGCAGGTACTGGTTCAAGCGAGGTCCTGCTGCAACAGAAGGAACTTTCCGTATCCCATTAAACGCACAGCATCATCGATTTCCCTCCCCTCTCAAGTTTTATGCCTCCTTTAATGGCGTCTTTCAGCATTCACTTCTGAAACAGATTCGATATCTGATACACGTTGCCCGCAAATGACGCCTTTTTTCTATCCGCCATCAAAGGGATGAATTCATGATTGTATGTAAGATGAATCAATGACAGTAACATAGGTGCTTAAACGGACGGTTAGATCGTTGATGGTAAACAGACTGGCATTTTGAGTAGACATGTTTACAGACACACGGACAGACAGAAATTCAGATTATGAGGAGGTTGCCGAAAATCAGGCAACAAATGATTCCTGATGCCAAGAACCGTACCGCGTTTCAGGTGAGGTCAACTACACCAAATTAGACAGAAATCGGTCAAGAAATATGCAAATAACTGGTATAAATTCAATTATATCCTTTACTCAAACTGTGACAACGCGTTGATTTTCAAGGAACTCATTCAACACCTTTTGGTACGGACTCGCATAACGAATTTCATGAAAATCCGACTTACGATTTAGTCGCTAGTACTAGATCGGAAAGGGAGGGATGGTCTTGGGTCTCCAAATGTCTTTCTTTTCTTACTTCGTTAAGAATACATCGTAAATCTTTCGTGTTCTCAAAATTGGAGAAAAGGGCAGCACTATGGCTAAGTTAATGTTTCTCAAAGCAGAGAGCAAGTTATAAAAACAAGTTAGATTAAGGTACGAAAGTGCAGCCCAAATGTAAAAGAACTAGCTAATGAAAGAGATAAAAAAAAGTACAGTTGAAATAGAAACTACACCGTATACAGTACCTAGAAATATTTATTACACGCCAAGCATAATTTTCTTTCTTCAGTTACAGGGACCTCAACCCATACTACGTGCAACGGAAACACCGTTTTGCAGAAAATGGGCAGCCGACATGCGCGAAATAACCAACACAATTTAACACACCAGTAAGTTTATTGAGAGATGACGCATCTACACCCTGACAATCTCATCAGTAGACAATAGCTGGAAGTTTTAATGGCGTTTGCAACCGTAGCGTTTTGTTTTTTGTACCGTGCATTGTGACACAATTATGTAATTTAAACCAACAAAATCCACACTTTTAAATTAATGTTTTAATTCAATTCCTCGCGTCTTCTACTGTGTTTTTTGTTTCTGTAGATATTTTAAGAATTTAACATTTTAGACTTAGATATTTTATATACCCTTGTATTGTAATTTCAGTACCCAAACCATAGCATAAGAAACTGCATGTACAAATTGTCTTCCTGATGATGAACACATGATGTTCGAAAAGTGCAGAAGACACCAAGAGTTGAATTAAACATTAACTTGAAAGGTGTGCATTTTCTTGGTTTACATTACATAACATGTTTGTAATTGTGTCTGTGACGTAAGATGCCACTACAAGCGTCTATAAAAGTCTGACCACCAATTCACACGTCGCTTAATATTTTTTTAGGCCTTCTCTTTATTCTAGAAAGGATTTGTGTGGCGCATAGAATGATGGAGCTAACGTCTGGCGTGGAATGAGTGAAAAAAAATTAATACAAAGTACGAAGACAGGAGGGGGACCGCGGTGGCACAGTGGTTAAGGTGCTGTGCTACAAATCGGAAGGTCGCTGGTTCGATTTCCTACGGTGTCACTGGAATTTTTTATTGAAAAAATCCTTCCGATCGCACTATCGCACTGGATTCGACTCTACCTCTAAAAAAATGAGTACCAGGAGTATTTCCTGGGGTAAAAGCGGCCGATGCGTAAGGCTGATAACCTTACAACCATTCTGCGCCATTGTCACGTAGTCTGGGAACCTTAACTTCCTGGAACCCTCTGCGCATCTCGGGCCTGTAATGCGACTGATTTACCTTTTGTACGAAGATCAGATCGGTAAGTCACAACAAAAAGTCTTTAGTAAGCTCTACGGTTTTAAAGCGACATGTTTCGGCTCACACGTGATGTTTATTCATCGCAACTCCATGACCCAAGTAAAAACTGAAACAAATTAAAACCTGTGGAAAATACAGGTACTGAGAAAAACTATATATATATATATATATATATATATATCAAATTGATTACGGATTGTACATATGGCCAGTTCACAGACTGATGTCATGAGAGTTGTAGCAACACAATTATTTTAGCTCATTTTATTTTAAATAGGACAATTTTAATGTTTTTAAGATTTTATAATATTGAGATTTAAGCGAATATAATACGAGAACTTGCACAAAACCTGTGTGAAACATCTTAATCGTAAATTGTATTACCAACAGCTGCATTTGAAATACTTGTGTATCTTGGCAAGGTATTGATCACAAGCTTCCTGAGGATGACACGATAGTGTCGAAACATGTAGGAATGTGATAATTTGTGAAACAATTGTGCATTCATTGGTAACTGTACAAAATTAAAAAAGAACAAAAATACATCAGAATTGCTGGAACAGATATTACACTGAAGGTTTTGCTCTTATGGGTTGTTGCGAGGCGTAGATTGGTAGTTAAAAAATATCGGTCTCATCTTCAAGTGTCAAGTACTCGAAGTAGAACTGGACCGATTGACCCATGAAAAATGGGCAGATACATTGTTCCTAAACGTCGATATGCGTCGCGCAACATACCAGAGCAACGAATACCTCAACTACATCGTTGCGGAAACCTGAAATCTTGCCGTTTACTTTATGGTATACGTATTTATTTTGATAGGTTAACAGCCCTCTCTCCAATTCTTCTGTGAGATATCACAATTTAAGATTATCTCTCTGCATATCTTTACGGACTGCAGACAGACGATACTTCTATCTGAAAACATATATTACGCTTAGATTCTGTTGTTCTTCTGTCCCCATGCACCATGCCACCCCCATAACTGGGGCCAACTACGCCAGGTGGCAGTAAATGCCAGGAATTAGCTATCGTTATGCAGCAAGCTAAACATGACTGTGTTTCGGTCGCGAATGCAGCCTGAAGCCTTACCGATTACAAGTTGCCTTTAGGTAGCTTTAACGCTTGTTATACAAAGAATTATACAGGTTCACAGGGTTCATGTTCAATGAAAGTGATATCAGATTATCCCACCACAAAAGTGTGGATCAGTGGGAATTATGCAGATAAAAGAGCCAAAGAGGGAAAATGCCAAATTCGGTCGCTGGCACACCAACAGGCATAATCCTGCCGAGCTAATATTTTATTATGCCGTTTGCTTCTAGTTATTTCCACAAGCTACTTAGAAAATAATACAAAAAACTCATACCAAGAGGTAACCTACAGTTCAGTTATGCTGAACATGTAACGGAAAGGCGTCCAATAAACAAATTATCCTGCAGCCCCCTCAAGATAAAAAGGCAAGACGTTCCAAAAAGTCACCTTACCGCACATACGAGTTAAATGTCTCCAATTAATACAGATATGCGTCGCTTGACGACACGCATACGTTCTGAGAAATGCGTCGTTAGGCGATTTCGTTGTTGTGCAAACGTGTACGTACACATACTTAGATAGTACAGTATAGCCTCCTACACACCTACGCTATATGTTATAGCCTATTGCTCCTAGGCTACAAACCTGTACAGCATGTTATTGTACTGAATACTGTAGGCAATTGTAACACAACGGTATTAGAGTATAATATAATATAATATCAATCATATCGTATCATATAATATCATATCAAATCAATCATATCATATCAATCATATGATATGATATGATATGATATGGTATGATATGATATGATGTAATGTGATATATTATATTATGTTATGTTATGTTACGTTATATTATATTTATTATAATCTGCTGCCAGCAATCGAAAGACCTTTTATTATGCAGTCAATACCCACATCACTAACCATGTATTATGTTCGCCTCCCCTCGAACTACGAGTTTGACCCCGCGTTTGAAAGGGTGTTCAATCCCATGATTCCGACGACGTTTCGGTACCAAATGTTTTTATATAGATCCTAAGAATCAAGGAATAATCAAATTTGCATTCCTCTGCGTAGTAATGTCGAGTACTTCGTAGTCAGATAACCAACGTTTCGGAGGAATCTGCTGTGTCCATCTTTGTTGTGTTCTTTAATGAAAATTTCAGTAGCTAAAATTCTATAGAGTCGATGACTGATGAACATAGAATATTGGTGGAGTGGTACTGACCTGGGGATACCAAAGTCTTCGGAGCAAAACCTACCACAATGGTAAAGTGTCCACCACAAATACCACATTAACTAGCCTGGGAACGAACCCTGGCTTCCGAAGTTAAACCTGGCGACTAAGCCAAGGTCCCTTTTCAGAATAGAGTAAGATCATATTCTGGGATATAACGCCGTGCAGACTGGTATATATGTAACAATGTTTCAGATGTACGCGCTGTTGTGTGCCTGTAAGGTGCATTTTACCAACAATAAGCTGAACACTTCATGCTGTGAGAAGTAATTTACAGAGTGCTGCAGAAAGTGGTGCAAATTTACAGTGCTACAGAAAGTGGTGCAAGCTTACAGAGTGCTACAGAAAGTGGTGCAAATTTACAGGGTGCTACAGAAAGTGGTGCAAATTTACAGGTGCTACAGAAAGTGGTGCAAACTTACAGAGTGCTACAGAAAGTGGTGCAAATTTACAGGGTGCTACAGAAGGTTGTGCAAATTTACAGAGTGCTGTAGAAAGTGGTGCAAATTTAAAGAATGCTACAGAAAGTAGTGCAAATTTACACAGTGCTAAAGAAAATGATGCAAATTTACAGAGTGCTACAGAAAGTGGTGCAAACTTAGAGAGTGCTACAGAAAGTGGTGCAAATTTACAGGGTGCTACAGAAAGTGGTGCAAACTTACAGAGTACTACAGAAAGTGGTGCAAATTTACACAGTGCTACAGAAGGTTGTGCAAATTTACAGAGTGCTGTAGAAAGTGGTGCAAATTTACAGAGTGCAAATTTACATAATTCTGCAGAAAGTGGTGTAAATTTTACAACACCGTAATTATTTCGAGTTTTAGAAGAAAGCAGTACAAACAGAGTCACACATACACGCGTTAGCCTATCTGTTGAATGATGCCTGTGTACAGTCAGATCCATGGCAGCATTGCAGCTACTGCCCTCTAGAACGACTCTATTTCCGACGCGCAAGAATATAAATTACACAATCCTTTTGATTTATGTCTCTCATTCCGATTCACATCGACTTACAGTCTTTTCGCCCAGCAACAAACGACAACTTGGTCATTTACTATTGTGATGTGGGCGATGCAACGCGGTTACAAAAGGCGTCAGCTATACGTTACAAGCAAGACTGCTACGTCGACACGAACTAATGAGTTACACAAAAATATATTTAAGTCTTACCGTTTTGTAAATTTATACTATTCAAAGGCCTCTATGTTTAAGATCCTCTTCACAATCCAGACAATATGGAATGATGGACATTTAAACCCTTCAACTATTACACAAAATTTCCGTGTATTAATTACGAAATAATAGCTAATTAAATTCCAACCCCTGAAACTTATATTGGATGGCGTAAACAAGATGCTTACCGATTCCAGTGGCCGAGTGGTCTAGGGCGTGGGTGTGCGGTAACTCTCTTGCTGGGATTTTGTTTTCGAACCCCATCGGGGGCATGGATGTCTGTCTCTTGTAAGTTTTGTGTGTTGTCAGGTAGAGACCTCTGCGGCGGGCTAATCACTCGTCCAAAGGAGTCCTGTTGAGCGTGCTGTGTCTAACTGAGTGTGATCATGAATCCTCGATAATGAGGAGGCCTCGGCCCAATAGGGCTGTTGTGGCGTGGTGAAAGAAATAAAAGGGAGGCTTTCTATCTTTTATTAAACACAAAGATTCATAACCACGTTCACAACAGACCGTTACCGGGTAAAATCAGGAGCCAGATGGTAACCATTCCACCTCATATCTTACATCTTCAAGTTCCATTTTAATACTATCCTCTCATGTACGAGTAGATCTTCCAAACTGTCTCAGGCTTTGAAGACTCTAAATTAAATTTTGCATATAAAGTTTCATCTTTCAACGCGCGCTATATTCGCTACCCATCCTAACCTTTTCTACTTACTCTTATCAAATAAAATTTGGTAGCCAGTACAGATGATGAGACCGCTTAGTATACAACCCTCCTCAGTCTCCCGTCACTTTGTCCGCCTTTCGTATGAATAACCTCTCCACCAACCTTTATACCCAGATTTCATTCCAAGATATTATTTGGGGAGGAGAGATAAATAGAGAATGAAAGGTTTTAAAAGAATTCTGAAGAAAGTTATGTAAGTTCACCTTTACAATGACGAACAGAACAACAACAGATTTGCAGGCAAAATGAGGAGTTTCATAATTAGTAATCTGCTCTACTCTGTAAATTATTGGGTATGGCAAATGAAGAAATTTAAAATGAGAACACTGATGTGAAAAATCGCAGACAGTACATTACCTAAAGAATTTTAATCAAAAAACCTGAATCAAACCTTACTTGAGAGAACCAGCCAAAGATGATAAGTAAAATGTTTAGGAAGCAGGGGGTAAGAATGTCGACTGAATTCATCTGTCTCAGGATAACGTCCACTGACAGCCTTTTGTTTATACGGCAATGAACTTTTATATTCCTGAAATGAGAGCTATGTATTCACTAACACTGTGATAGTTAGCTTTTAAACCATTTATATCACAGTGGTTACATATCATGCCATTTGCAGCAACGTTAAGAAGCTGCACTGCGCTTAAACATCTTGTTTATCCGTTTCTCCTGGGTATGATAACCTCAACAAACAGCCATTATTTTCCTACATAGTATCGCAGAATTGCGGAAAGTGACTATTAATTTCATCCCGTCCGTCCGTCCTCATGGAACAACTCGCCTCTCACTAGACGGATTTTCATGAAATTTTATATTTGAGTATTGTTCGAAAATCTGCCTAGAACCAAATTTAATTAAAATTTGACACGAATAGCGGGCACTTTACATGTAACCAATGTACATTTGTCATAAAAACTCGCTCATTTCTTCTTACAATGAGAAATGTTCCAGACAAAATTTGTAGAGAAAACAAAAACACAATATTTATGTTCAGTAACTCCTTTCCCGAAAATCGTGCCGTTTATGAAATACTGTGGAATAATACTGTCGAACCGGACAGACCACAGATGACAATATGGCGTTTGGGCATTGAATGCAGAATACATAAAGCTACAGACAAACTCAGAATAAGTAATATTTTTTCTTCTCCACTGCAACAATGGTTGCAGAAACGTGCCTCAAGATCAGGTTACACGTACGTTGCCTGTCTTGCTTTAACGTAGACGGATTATGTTTACTGTGCGGTACGAGTAGAATCTTTAACTATAAAGCACACGAATTTCTGTTTCGGTCACAGGTCAGGCAGTGTAAGGTTTATGGCGGAAAATAAGTGGTAGTAAAACGGGCTTTTCTTCTAGTACTTCGGCTTTCCCCTGTCAGTATCATTCCAAAAAGGCAACATGCTCATTTCTATCTACATGCTGCTCTCTAGGGGAGGACAAAGGGGCGAAGCCTAGAAGCCTCTCAAAAAGCAGTGTTCTTTCAAAGTCGCGGAGCATTTGATTACAAAATACTTTTCTTGTTTCAAGATTTATTGATCTGCAGAATATGTCGTAGGTTTCCTCGCCAGTGCAGGTAATTCACACAAAGTGGAGATCAGATGCGTGTGTAGAGATAAGTGGTGTAAAGGAATAATTGGAAGATTAAACCGACAAAATCTCCACAGCGCATCCAGTACAATCTGCGTACTGGCGGAAGGTGGAGGACGCCCACACTCTGAAGAGGGCAAAACGTGACTGCAGTAATCTCTTCCCACATTACGACAAGAGTGGACTGCTTCACGGGTATACCACCAGCAGTGGCGGCTTCATCTCTCGTACGAGCAGTTCTCGCTGCGTGCATACAGTGAAATATCGTTTTAACCGTCACCTGGCCGTCACGAAAATCCTTCTTTAGAGGAAAATTTTACAGTACCGAGGATCCAAACCTCAAGTACCTTTACGGAAAGTCACTTTCGTGTAACGGAAAATAATTTCTTTTCCTTGCGGCTCCCTTATAGGCAGTTTTCACTGTAAACAGCGAATTTTTTTAAATACGAGATATGCAGGGAGAGAACGGATTTATTACACGAAATCTAAGAAAAATTTGTCTAGCAATATATATGTAGATAATATGAAAAACTTAAGAGTACGTGTCAGTACACACAACTTGGAGTACCTGAATTAAGTGACACCTATGTAGCAGACGTCATTACACAATATAGTTAGGATATTAACCCTTATCCTGCTAATGTGGAGAACATGAAGAGCTCCTAATAATGCCAGCGAATGGAAAATGGGATTTAACTCGGCGTTTAAAGGGTTAACAGGTAGGTTACTAATTAAATATGATCGATTACCACAAAAATCTTACATTTGCTTAAAATCATAAGAAACACAAACACATGACTACACCACAAACCTCCGTATCCAGGTCACAAACCAACAAATACCTGTCCCGTTCTGCAAAGTCTTTGTCGAACGAATAATGGTTTTCTGTGATGGACGAAATTTCCTTACGTTTCATTACAGTCTTTACACCAGCCCGTTACTGGTCTCTATCTCAATCAGAGAAACCCATTCCACACCCCCAGCCTACACATTTAAGGCTCATTCTCTCTATAGGGAATAGACAGCCATCACAAATTTTATTGTATTGTTCAAGGCCTCTACTAACATCACTAAATTATATAAACACAGCCGTACCGAATCGAAAGGTCGCCACTGATCACATCTGTATATAATTATTTCGGTATTAGAGCTACTAACAGCCACCGGTCACAAAGGTATATGCCACTGGAATACCGGATTTACTGGCGCCACCGACCACCTGGTTCTGTAATCACTGCACTGATGAAGCTACTGGCCACAGCTGATTCTACCAATGTGTAAGTATTGAAGGAGTGAAGCTAATGACCACCACTGATCCCAGCGGACTACAGACAATGCAGTACTAAAGTTACTGGCCGCCACTGATCCCGCCGGGCTACAAGCACTGCAGCACTGAAGCTACTGGCCGCCACTGATCCCATCGGACTACAAGCATTACAGCACTGAAGCTAATGGCCGACACTGATCCACCGGACTACAAACAATGCAGTATTGAAGCTACTGGCCGTCACTGAATCCAGCGGACTACAAGCATTGTAATACTAAAGCTAAAGGCACTACTGATCCCACTGGACTACAAGCACTGCAGCACTGAAGCTACTGACCGCCACTGATTCCACCAGACTACAAGCATTGTAATACTAAAGCTACTGACACCACTGATCCCACCGAACTACAAGCACTACAGCACTGGAGCTACTGGCCGCTACTGATCGAACCGGACTACAATCACTCAAATACTGAAGTTACCAGCCGCCACTGATCCGACCGGACTACAAGCACTGCAGTAGTGAAGCTACCAGACAAATTAAGCGGGCCAGATTAAATTAAACGGCGGGGGACACGTTGGGGAGGTGGGGGGTACTGCAAGAAGGAATAGCCAGCCCCTTTCACAGTAGACAAGGTGCCGTTTTTGGGCGGGGAAAATGTAACGTATCGTTACTGAAGTGGGAACCAGCAGGTGCAGTTTGTGTAGTGTTGGGATCCTACATGTGTGGTGGTCTCCATTTCACTGAGATCGATTCCTCACAATGAAACACTCACAGTTCGGACTGCATCTTTCTGTGCCTCGTGGCATTGTGGTCAGTCGCCGAGAATTCCATTCGCAAGCAAGCTCACCGACCAATTGGTTGAAAGATATTTGCACTGCTCGCTGATGTAGGTGCCCCTGCTTGGTTTCATGGATAAGGATACGAAACCTGGGTTTTAAAATCTCAGGATTATTAATAGTTATATTTTCGTTAGAGACTTTCCGGCTGATTCTGGTGGCCGTGAAAGCTAAGGCGCAGGTCTGAAGCTGTTTGATTGCTGGGACCGCGGGTTCGAATCCTGCTGATGGTACGGATTTTCTCTCTTATGTTTGTTGTGTGTTGTGTACGTAGCGGCCTCTGCGACAAGCCGATCACTGGTTCAGGGGAGTTCTACGAGTGTGTGATCTAGAAACCTCAACTATGAGGCGGCCTTGGCCCGAATGGGGCTGTTGCGCCACAGAAAGAAATAAAAAAGAAAGAAATAAAGACTCCTTCTAAGAGTCGAGAGTCAATATAGTGCCTACGCAATGGGCTCTTCGATCTAAGAGTCGGATACCATTAACGACAAGGGTATGAGATATTTCCCTATTCCGAGTGCACTGCCTGGTCATGAGGCTCACCAAGTCTCCCATCCAATGAGCGCCGAATACCCATACTCTGAGGGTAAAGTGTCCAGGGCGTGAAGTTTCCCACACTGCTCCATCTGCAACCGAGTTAAGAATGTACGCATCAACACATCGACTTCACAACTTAATCATGGCCGAGCGCATAATAAGCAGAAGGGAAAAATTACATTTATCGTGCAAGATTAAAATATAAAGATAATATCGTTATCAACGCACAGAGGATATGAAAGAGAAAGTGGAGGTACGGCTCCACTCATTCTTGATCTCGGCACTAAACTGGAGTGTTCAACATCACGCCCTGGCCGCTTTACCCCCTGAAATAAATCCCGGTACCCACTGCATAGGGGGCTGGGTAGGGTCCAGGGCCCGTCTTCACGTACGTAGAACAAACTACGTCTTCTTCCTGCAGGGATTAGAACCCAGGACTCTCCATCCCATGAGCAGTTTCTAAACCGCCTGAGTTTCCGTGGCTCCCCATAAAGATTTATTGCATTACAATTAATGAAAACATTTTTGTTTGCAACGCTTAAGTCCTTAGAGCCTAAACTTCAGAGAAATATTATTTAAAACATTTGTTTCCACATCACAAGAAAACGCACTTGTCCTTCTTTAGAGAGGACAGCGGAATGGAAGTTTTCCATAAATCGCACATTTGCAGATTGAAGTCATACGGAAAGTTACGTCGTTTTGTTTGGTAAATAGTTACCGACATTTCGAAGTATTACCCGGCATTCTCATATTCCGGATAAAGAAAACCAATACGCTCGGTGCGTCGGTAACTGTACGTCAATCGACACCAAGTAACACTCATGAGAACTTGAAATTTCAGCAACCTCGAATCACACATCGTGATCTTTAGTCACAAAACCCAACGTATTGCCATTACTTTATACTGGTGAGTTTCACTAAAATTTGTCGGCCGGTTTTAATTTTGATTAAAATTTGGAAGTTTCACGTGTTGGCTTAAATATAATTCTGCTTGAATTTCGAAAGTCATAAGGTCAAAATTTATCAATGCAGAAATACTTAAAGCAAAAGTTATGAGAAAAAATTAGAAACGTTTTGAGACTTGATATCCCAGTAGCTGAGTGGCTTCATTTTCATTCACTTTATTCGCGCCTGATGAACCTTACGAGTCGAAACACGTAGCATTCTATAAAATTAGTTATTGCTTTAGTAATAAAAGATGTGTTGACTAAAACTGTCTTTATTATTCACTGAAGCCTGCAACACGGATACCACTCCAACCCAACCACACCGAAACTCCAACACACATCGAACCAAGAACAATACGACCAATGTGGTGATTCAACAGAATAGTCGTGAGCTCCTGATGATGGATATATTAATGTCCGAAACATGTTGAGCGCATAAGAAGTGAAATAAAAATAGCAAGTGACATCAACTATTACAATGAATCACGGTCAAATAAATATAAGATTTCCCGACTTGTTGATGAATATACTTCAGTTTGGAAAAGAGTTAAGCCATAGGAACGAAAGAGATTCAGCTGGCACAAGACATTACTTTGGAACAAAATATTGGTCACCATATCACACTTCGTCACACACTCGATTCTAGTTACATGCTTGTTATACATACATAGCCTCACTATGTAGGAATATTGCAGGGGGAACTCAGTCCACTGGGAGACAACAAACCAAGTAAGTGAACGGAAGGATGGGACAAAATATGCATGAAACAAAGGGGGGAAAAAAAGCATACGAGCTAAGAACGTATGATGGAAATCTGACAAAAATAAAAGAGCCGTGAATCACAGTTGTTCGGAAATCTTATTTCCAATCCGCAATGGATATAAGGAAAATCTAGGACACGGGATAGGAAATTTTGTATGCATGATAATATGAAAGGAATATGTGCATACGAGTATATACATACGTAACTTGTGAAAAGATTCGTTTCTCTAATACAGCTATGACCAAAAGATATGGGGTTTCTAGAGTATCTGGAGACGGAATTAAGGTAAATTCATATATATATATATATATATGAATTTACCTTATACAGGATGATTTTAACGTAACGTAAAATAAAATTATTAAGAATTACATTGGTCACAAAATGGCAGTTTTTGAGTTTTAGAAATGTACAATAATCATAACAGCGTAACTTTCCTTTTACAAAACACTGCTGTTTAACCATACGCATTCACTTTGCAATCTCGGTTAGCCAACAATTTTCCTGTAACTGGATTGGGCGTGGAGGACAAACCAAAAAGACATGATAGCTGAAAAGGAAGTTCGAAATACTTCTGCTGCTCTTTCTGATATTCCTTAACAGAGTACTGAGAGGGACTTTAAGTTTTCGCAAGTGTGTATAAAATGTCGGGGCTCATGCTGAAATTGGGTAATAAACTTTAAATTGATGTAGGATGATATATCAACTTAATCTCATGCATTTACTTTAAAATCACCCTGTACATGATATGTGATGGAAATTAAACAACCACCTATAAGGAACACAGTCCTTCGTGATACGTTAACATTCTGTCACCGAATTAAGATAATTTCCCACATTTACAGTGGTCGAACTTTCATTACCTCGTTCACCAGAAGTAGCCAACCTTCCCTACCCATAGTCAGAATAACCCAGTCCAGAACGTCCCAGATTATTTCTTTAAGATCCATTTTAATGTCACACATCCATATATGTCTAAGCATTACAAGTGACTTTATTCCTTTAGGTTTCCCTACCAAGACCAGGCATATATTTATCTTTTCTTCCATCTGCATCTCATGCTCCCCCTCCCCCAATCCTTCCTTCTTGGACTGGGTACAGTAACAATACTCTGTGAATAGTGAAAATGAAGATGTTGTTGATATTATTATTTTCTTTAATTTCAATTTACTTCTTCTGTCTTAAATCGAAATATTCCCTCCAGCATTGTTACCACACACCACCAGGCTACGTTATGCCCTGAATGTAAGAAACCAAGTTTCAAAATCATAAAAAACCTAATGAAGTCTGCAAGAACAATATAAAAGTAAGTTATATCACATTAGATTTAAAGCGTAAATGACACTGCTCTCGTCTCTAAAACATACAATTTGTTTCTTTTAGGTTTGACAGTTACCAAATTTTCGAAGAAAACTGTTGCCCATAACTTCGGGGCACTTCTACACTTAAAAAACTGAAAACCTCACTTTCCTCAGTAATGTTAGAAACCAATTTCAAAACGAGAGAGTTTAATAATACAGAACGCCACAATTTCAGAAATATTTGAACTCTGAACTTTGAAACTTATTATATTTCCTTCTTCGCCAGTAAGTTATACTGTGACGTCAGTGGGGCTGAAACCGAAACTTCCAGGACACTCCATTAATTCCTAAAAAGATCCAATACTTTGTCAGTTCGAGAGAGATTAGACTTCGTCTGAGGTTTGCAACGAACGTGAAGCCATTTCAAAACCGTTCCACTGACGACTATCTTTAATATTATCCACGTACTACAGACGTCTTTATGAGACAATTCTAGGCAATGGATCAAAACCATGAACCTCCACTGAAGGAAGGACCACATACAATACAAAGTAATGACCACACCCACACACACACACACACACACACCCACACACACACACACACCCACACACACACACACACACACACATGTGTATTGTGTGTGTGTGTGTGTGTGTGTGTGCCATGGTCACTGCTTTGTGTTGTATGTGGTCCTTCCTTCAGTGGATGTTCATGGTTTTGATCCACTGCCTGAAATTGTGACCATGACACAAACACGTACACGCAGTACACACACACACACACACACACACACACACACATATATATATATATGTGTGTGTTCTGGGAGCACCACAACTACAAGGCCCTGGGGCAACGGGTCCTCAAAACTCGTGCTACAAAATGAAGGACCGGAGCCGATTCCGGGTTGAGGAGTTATATTTCTTTTCGTCACGGGACCTGCCAAGCCTCTTATCCAATGGTTACCGGTATGTACGTCCTTGGAAGCAAAGAGACCAAGGTGTGAAGCCGACAACTCATCTGCACCAATTACACACGGGTCAGGAAATGAACGAACATGGGAGGTGCGGGTTAAAGCCAGCTGGTTCCTTCCCCACTCTGGAACATTTCACACCGTCCCCTTCGCTAGCATCGGTAACAAACTAGGAAGGCGAAAAAAATAGCCTAATAACAAGAGACAAGTACAGAAAATGGTGAAAGAAACTCAGGGGAGAGGCTAAGCAAAAGGAAGAAAAAAGGTGTATAATCATTCTGCCAATTTTTTTTTAGTGTTGAGGTTACAAATCGTGGACTTGTCTTCACTCTCTCACACCTCCTCGTGGTTTCATGTTTATGTGCAGGTAACTTCACCTTTCATTTACCACTCACACACACACACACACACTCACACATACACACGCACACATAAACACCACACACACCACACACATACATACATACACGCTCACTCACACACACATACATACACACACACATACACATACACACACTCACACACACACACGCATACACACACCACACACACACACACACACCCACACCCGCACACACACACCACACACACACACACACACACCCACACCCACACACACGCACACACACACAACCACACACGCACACACACACATACCCACACACACACACAATGGAAACCTGAGGCCAAAAATCCCCCCACCGAGAAAAACAACACCGAAGAGAGCCCGGAAAACGTCAAACATACTAACCCACTAACCACGCACCCCCAACCCAACTGAATACCATAGACAACCCAACCTATTATCACGGCCCCCAAACAACCCTCACAATACCTACCCATAAACTTACATCCTACCAGTCATTGACCATTAGACTTCCCACTAAATAAACTGACTGTAACGCGTAACGATGATGAGATCTCAGCGTCACCTCGCAATATAGGCATATATATGATATTCTTTGA
>Ga0123354_10002198_pt1 | contig 25364 bp, 12 predicted proteins | sample TergutLab28metaG_2_FD_97872 | JGI IMG/M metagenome (GOLD analysis project Ga0123354, IMG submission 97872) | Labiotermes labralis P4 segment gut microbial communities from Petit-Saut dam, French Guiana - Lab288 P4 | ecosystem: Host-associated > Arthropoda: Insects > Digestive system > Gut ...
CATCCTAATATTATCCTCCCATCTACGCCTAGGTCTCCCCAGTGGTCTCTTTCCCTCCGGTTTCCCCACCAAGACCCTATACACCCCCCTCTCCTCACCCATACGCGCCACATGCCCAGCCCAGCCCATCTCATATATATATTTCTTAATATATATATATATATTATTTAAGGAATATAAAATTTACATTAAAACATTTAAGATGCTCCTACATGTTTCGATCACACGATCATCCTCAGGGAGCATATATTGTTCCTTGCTAAAGTTATAATTAAAACATTCAGTGAACTACTTCGTTATGTTAACTTTGGTGCTGTGGTAGCATGTCGTGTTTTGTGTGTGAGTCGTACGTTATTTAGAATAAGCCTGTAGTGTTTGTTGCTCAGTCGTTAAATGGTACCATATCACCTGTTTCAAGAGATCGTTGCATGAGTGCTTCTGTAAGCTGGAAGTTAAACACCTGAAGAGGGTTAGGAAACGGGTGATTTACTTTAATTTAACAAATTTTGGTGGCTTGCGAAAGAGATATAAACAGTACGTGAAACCCCAAAGCACAAAAAGCATTAAAGAACTGAATGGCAGGTATAGGCAATTACACACGTAGAAACAGAATTCCACCCTCGTATCTGCACTCAACCGTATGTTGATATGCATATATATTTACTTGCACGCGTTAATTGAGAATATATTAGACATGACTGAAATGATACTACATAAAGAGGAATTAGTACATGCGCCATACATTAACATTTATCGATTGCTGTATCCTGTACGGGGTGTCCCAGGAGTTAAAGGCAATATTTCGGGATTTAATTCCAGAGTTGATGCTGAGTCATGAACGTCATATACACATGGGTCCAATTGGCAAAGGTTCAGGAGTTATGAGTTTTTAAAATACAGTAAATAAATTGGAAAGGAAAGAGGAGGAGTCAGGTCGTAAGGCAGTGTTTGAATCGTAAATTTCCAAATCGATGGATTGGTCGTGGAGGTACACAGAATTGGCCATCACAGTCACCGGATCTGAAACCATTGGATTGCCATGTATGGGGTTACATGAAAGCTATGGTGTTTGCACACAAGGCGAACACGAGAGAAGAACTACTCCAGCGAATTCTTAGCTCTGCAAGATCCATCAACAACGATGCAATGATTCGTAAGGTTACAAGTTCTCTGGTCACACGAGTCAGAAAATACAGCCAAACAGACTTCGAACAATTTGCTTGAGTGCTGAACGGCCAATCTGTAACTGTACATGTAACAACATAGCTCAATAAATGCACATTGCTCCTCTTTCCTTTCTAATTTATTTACTGTACTTTAAAAACTCATAACTCCTGAACCGTTGCGAATCGGATCAATGAGTACATGACATTTTAAACTCAGAATCAGCTCTGGAATTAAATCCCGAAGTAGTGACCTTAACTCCTGGGACGCTCTATATTGTATATATCCTTGGTACATTCTTTAAAATCATGGTCTCACAAACTGGAAATTTTTTCACCAGCCTTGTACAGATATCCCCTAACGAATTAATGACATTAACAATTTTCAAGTGTTATTCTCTCTCTCTCTCTGTCCTTGTTACATTCATTAAAGATTTGGTACCAAAAACTAGAAACCCTTAATACCAAATTCTGAAATGTAGATACAAGAAGAACTATGCTTTGAATTTGGAAATGTCGTGTTATATAAGTTGAATCTGTAGGAATTCAAATGATATCTACAGAACAAAATGTTATTTTTAAGATAATACCAAAAAATTACGAATATTGTGATTTAATTGAGGGAGACTGTTGTAATAAGAAGATTTAGTATTAAAATTAAAATCCAAGGTTATTTTCCGGAATTTCTCCTCAGATTCATTCAGAATATCATTTTGAAGAGAAATTCATTTACTGGAGAGAATAATACAAATAGTTCTTTTCAGGAATATCGTTTGCTAGAATGCGAAATTAAGGTTGCCGCGCAAACTGAATCACACCAAAATTTTGTGTGACCTTCAAACCTCTCCCTCAACCCTATAGCCAGGAGATATTTCCTTGCTTCCCCGTTCGGTTCTAAAGAAATAAAGAAATAAAGAAAACCACACGTGAAGAGTAAGTTTTACCATTCCAAATATACTGGTATAGAGGTTGATTCGGCTCGTTTCTTCTCACCCCTTGAAGACGTCGTCGTAAACTCAACCCCCTTGAAAGGAGCGAATTTCTTTGCTTACGTCTGAACCCTCCATGTTTCCGATACACGAGCAAAGAAGGCAATTCAACCCTCGTTCCTTCTCCGTACACCCCCTATGTCACCCTCAAGCCCGGGGGGACTATTTTTGATGGTGTCAGCACCACCTGGTGACCACCTTGTAACTTACTTAGACAACATAGAAACCCTCTCTCCCTTTCAAAATTTGGAACTTTGGGAGTGGGCAGACAAGCTACAAATCTGTTGTAACTTCAGCTTCTTCTCAGCACAGTTGAGCTAGATCCTGTTAAAGCTAATTTGACTTTCTGTTCGTAACTGTTTCGGTATGCATGAAACAGACAGAACGGATTTTGTGTCTAAGATTAATTGTTTTGAGGGAAATGCTGCTGTTGTATTTTGCTTAATTATAAACAACACTTATTAGGACGATTTAAAGATAAGACAGACATATAATTGGAAACCTCATGCTCGATGTTCGTGCCGGATATTGTACAATAAAACGAACATACGTTCCGTCTGTATTTCATAAAATTTTTATCGTAACAATTAAATTCTCTCATTGATAAGTGAGAAACCAAATGACTAACAATGTAACTAGGCGTTCCTTAAAAATTTTGTGGTTGTTCATCTTTTAAAAAATTCGTTCAATTCAGACAAAATTTTATTACCGTCTTCATAAAATAAGTCTATTTAGTTCTTTGTGTTGTGAACCAGTTGAATTACGCACATTCACATTTCTTCTATATAACGTTATTTCTTTATCTATCCTTAGATCTTAAAACTTTGTCTTCGTTTTGAAGTTGTTAAACCCCAAAATTCTAAGCAATCCTAAATAATCCATATGAGTTGTAAATCTCTTTCTTTGCATCCTCCAGAATTTATTCTGAATTTATTCTCAACTGAGAACCGAAGTTCGCACCTGTGTAAAAGGAAGTGTATGAGTTTTAGAAATTCTTTCATGAATTCGGTGTTAAATTTGAGCTTCGTTTCAAATAATTTTACTAAGACCTCATTAAAATGTTACTTCCTGCATTATTATCTAACTGGATGACACAGGGAGACTTTCTAACACACTCCATACTGCAAATAAATGTTTCCTTTTCATTTCAGTCTTTGGTCCAAGTGCATTAAATGACATTTAATTTGAAACGTGCCTGCCTTTCTATTCTGTCGGACTAGTGGTTCTTAACCTGGGAGAAAAATGGCCACAGTTTGAAGCATAATTTTACCTCCATGTGGAGCCGGACTGAAGGTTATCGCCGCTCCATTATTAGTTTCATGGCACAGTGCGAGAACAGCGGAACAAATATATGGATAATCTCTGTCAAACGTTTGGAGATGAAGACTAGATATTTCTATTGGAAAAATTTAAGTGAAACCAATATATCGGATGCCGGAACCAGGTCCTGTGTTGGAAACGTTGTGGTATAAGTAACCTAAGCTATGAACGATATCCAAAAAATAGCGACATTTATTGTAACACACGACGTCAGACCTTAGCTAAAAATAGTTTCTGTTCTGAAGACAAACAGGAAGGGAAAACAGGCGGCGAAATATCAAGAGCAAGGAAAAAAAGCAACGCTGTTGGGGCTTGCTGATTTATCAAATTTCTCCTTCCACTGTAGCATTTCCCTTACAAAAAGTGTGAAAATGCATGGACACGAGGCAGGGCAATACATCAAACCGGCCGGCCGTTAGTTATAGTGGCAAGCTTCTGTGATGGATATTTTAGTGTAGCCATTGAGAGGGGAGGAGGAAGGGACACAGCGATATGGAATACAAATGAAAGCCAACTTCGCATTCTCTGGAAAAACTACAAATGCAGTTGAATAAAATCACGCGTCACTTACACGGACACTGAATATGGCAGTTCGGGTTACTTAAGTTACTTAAGATTTGTATTGCAAGAGTTAAATTATTTTATACGAAACCTCTACGTTTCAAGAGTAAATAAATATTGCCGTTAAAGCCATAGTCATGATTCAACGGACTGTCAGTCCTCTAGTCCATCTTGTCTTATGACCACATTTCATTATGGTAAAATCTCACACGTAATTTTTGGTTTCAGTCACCTTCTATGACGACAGCACGGGACTGTCCGTTATTAAACGTCTTCAGCACTGGGTATCATTCAGCACGTTATAAGAGGGCTTCAAGTTAAATAAACACACAATATTTGCATTAAGAGGAAAAAAGCAGTACGGAGCGCAATCCAAAAGGTAATTTAAAATTACATACTTTTATTTACAATTGTGTGTTAGACTTACATTTTCATTTTTTTATTCTTAAAAACTCTGTATACGTTCAATTTGTTGGCCTAACTTCAGATGTTTATAACGTCGCTGCGGTTATAATTTTTTACCATCAATGCTTAATGTGTAGGGAGTAGGCTATTTACTGCCTATTTCCATACGAAATATCACGTGCCTAGTTTTGATAATTCATTAATTATCGCCATCAAAATAAGAGTTAAACAAAATTATAAAACTATTTCGTCATTTTGAAATTCTAAAAATATAAACTTCATGAAATTTACACATTTTCTTAATCTCTATTACTACACATGATTTTGGGTCCTAGAAGAAAATGAGGCTAGTGTCACTAGCGTCACATTTTCTTGTCTGTCGCCATTTTGCTAGTAATAATTTTAGGAATTTCGGAAGGGAGGGGGTGGGGTATTTTCTAATGGAACAACATTGAAACACATTTTATAAAGATAGATCGTCTATAGCCAATAACGAAGTAAGGGACACACAGATATACACATTGGCGCGCGCGTGCGTCCATATAGACTACGTAAACACGCAGACAAACTGTAGCCTAAAATTTCTGCCCCTTTGCTTTTTAAGGAGGAAAACGGGCTAAAAGACCAAAAGTTTATTTAAACTTGTATGAAAATAAAACTAGTCAGTGCTTGTGACTAGAATATCGAAGAATAAACTACAAGTTTGTAAAACCGTTTTATTATACCGTCGTTACACAACAATGTGGTGCAGTTGTCTGTATTATTGCACTATCTGCTAAGCTGCATGTTTCGGCTCTATAAGGCCATCATCAGGCTTGTATAATAGTGGTATTTTAACCAAGGTTCATCGGCAGTATTACCTACGGGATCCCGTGATTTACAATTCCAGTGTTGTTAAAACCATATTCTATGCTAAAATTGTAATAAAATGTCGTTTTTTGGGATGTTTTTATGTTTTTTGTTGACGCGTCAGTCGTTTAGTGTTTTGTTTAGAGTGTGTGTGGGACTGGTTCCTTGTGTTCCCTGATGATGACCTTATAGGGCCGAAAAATGTAGCTTAGCAGATAGTGGAATAATACAGACAACTGCACCACATTGTTGTGTAACGACGGTATAATAAAAAAGTTTTACAAACTAATAATACGTTAACACAACGGGATGGAAAACACCCAGTTTATAAAGTACAAGGCAATTAGGCAATTAAATTTGAGTTTCTTGTAATAGTGACTGTGAAGATTTTGGATTCTGTGGAATGTGACGACGTGTATTGTGGGAGGTAAGTAACAGATGTTGAAGTATGGAGGCTGTACTTGATCAGAGACGTTGGCGACTATCTACAAAACTCTCCACAGTTTTTTCCACATGCCAAAACAACGGAACTGTGGCTTCCATAGTTCTCCGTACATTGCTCAGCATTTGGGGAAACGTTACAGTTTAACTGTGAAGTCTAAAGCAAAATCGTGGTGCATTTAGAGTATGGACGGCTAATTATCGGAGTGCATAAGTTAGTCCAGCGTGTGCTGTTTATAAGCTTGTCATAGGTAGAATGTTATCTGTAGTAAATAAATATGGAGAGCAGCGAATGATGCAAAATACTGAATAATCTGTTTCATTTTCGTATACATTTAAATTAAAATAATTATTCTGCAATTTTCTCGATAATGTTAAATTAGTTTCACAAATTTCAGGGAACGTCAGAACGCATTGTGCGAGTCAGTAGCAAACTTTCTTACAATTTTGGAGCCCCAGCTTCAAATTTTGTCTGGAATCCGGCTATCATGATTCACGTCTTTTGTGGTTTTCTTTAATCCTTGCAATCAAATTCCATGGTGGCGTCATAAAGTCAATAAAATTCTCTTGCTCTTCACATTCCTCATGGTTACCTAAGAAAAAAAAAAAAAAGTAAATCAGTCCCATTACAGTCCTGGACAGGCCCAGAGGGTTCCAGGAAGTTAAGGTTCCCAGATTTCATAACAACGGCACAGGATGGTGGTAAGGTTGTCAGCCTTACGCACCGGCCGCCTTCACCCCCATGAAATGCTCCTGGTACTCATTTCTGTTAGAGGTTGAGTCGACCCCAGGGCCATAGTGCGATCGGAAGGATTATATTTCAATAAAAAAATCCACTGACACCAGCTGGGATCGAACCAGATACCTTTCGATTTGTAGCACAGCACCTTAACCACTGTGTTACCGCGGTCCCCCTGCCTAAGTAACATTTACATATAATTCATGCTAAACAGAAAACATACTGTAACCCCATTACAACCTTCAACCCGTCAGTGCTGTTGAGGAACAAATGTCTGGAATTATGAAATTCGTAACGTATTCACAAAGTTCTGTGTGGAAAAAATTAGGATTATTTTTTCTTGAAAATTATAGCAGTCACCAAGCTTTAAATGGTTAAATTTTATAGCTAATTTATTTTTGGACCGAATAAATTGTGTTGATTTATTGTCTGCAGTGAAGATGTTTCAAGTACCATTTTGTGAGTGGTGCCGTTTTATATACAAAATGGCGGAATGATTCTCTGAGCAAAATGCATAATCTTATTCTATATCTGAAGAATATTCTGGAGGTACAAGTTGAAGTTGTGTCTCCTATGGTCTCTCCCTTCGGAATGCCTGAATATACCGTGTTCTTTTTTTTTTTTTAGGTTTTCCCACGTGCAAGGGAATGAAATATTACACACTAAACATAAATGGTGTGTTCATTGCATGAATCATATATCTCCCCCTCTATATAATATTTTTGAGCGATGTAGTATGTCCGGATGGCTTTCAGCTTGGAGTGTTTTTGCGTGTCCTGTCTCTTCGTGTCCTTCCGACGGCCATAAGGCAGCAGAGCGGTAGCTGTGTATACGGATAGGAGCCATGGCTCTTTATGGTCTAGCTCGGAGAATCGGATGAAACTACGTTATACATTATAGAAGAGGTTTATAATTCAGTACAAGGGGTGGCCACGTGAATGGCTTTCTTCAAGTGTTCCCTCGCAAGTAAGTTACTCAAATATTGAAACGGTGGATGGTAGCAATCTACTAGAGTACAACATTTGGCTCCCTAGTCTTAGCTTCAAGAAATGCGAGTGCTTCCCCTTACTACAGCTCTGTTGATTAACTTAAAAAAAAAGTCAGACACCAAGGGAAGGCTCTCTTGGTAAACCAACACCTCAATTATAAACGTTCCTTTGAAAATTAAATTGTTCCTTACCACGTTATGTCAGACAGTAGGCGGGCCTATTTGCTATATTTCGCTGTGAAAAAAGGCAATACAAGCAATGTATGTGTAACGTAAAACTAAGGCGCATTCCGTAACCATTGTTGCTGTGTAAAAGAAATATTTATTACATATTCTGAGTGTGTGTGTGTGTGTGGTTGTGTAGCCTTAATTACCCAGTATGCAAAGCGCATGCGCGACATGGTGTTGTCATCTGTGGCCTGTCTGACTGTACTACATTTTTCCACATTATCTCATACAAGGCACTATTTTCGGAAAAACGTTATTGAACATAAACTTTTATTTTGATTTTCTGTATAACTTTTGTCTATCACATTTCTCATTCTAAGAAGAACTGAGCGAGATATGATCAAAATGTATATTGGTTTTAGGATAAAATGCCCGATATTCTTGCCAGACTTTAACAAAACTTGGAATTTTTGACAGATTTTCGAAATATGCTGAAATATAAAATTTCACGAAAATCCTTCCAGTGGGAGCCGATCCATGTGGACGGACTAAAAGACGTGAAGAAGCTGATAGTCTTTTTCGCAATTTTTCGAAAGCGGGCTAAGAATGGCTTGTTTCAAAATACTACAGTTGCGCACTGGCTACTGCAGGGGGATGGGTAAGCAGGCAACAGGGCATACTCCAGCAGTTAATTAGTAAATTGTGTATAATATTTACAGGAGATAAAATGAAACAGTAATTATTTGTCGTAGTAGAAGAAGTTCATACTGAAGAAATTTAATATAATCAATCAGGAATAATATTCGTTGACATTAAATCACGTTACACAGTAACACTACAAAAAACGTTACGTAGTGTAGACTACAAGGAGAAGTAACTGTGTGGACTTGAGGGTTGGTGCAGGCACCTAGCGTAAAGACAGACCGGTGCGGTTGGTATTTCAGTGGTTTTCGCTGAGGTTCAGAGTTTTCAAAGTCCCTGAACATTATTCCGCACAAATTACCCCGCGAATCAGACAGCTCCGCCACAATTAAGCTAATTTTAAATGTAATAAACATATTTCAGTTCTTATCTGGCCAAGCTACATCGTGAACATCTCCAGAAGAACCACCTGCTCCATTTACTCTTTTCAGCGCACAACTCGCTTTACTGCGTATATATTTTATGGAATTTCCAGCAGTTCTGCTACATGCAGGAGATGGAAAAGTTAACAACTGTTTTGCACAGTTGTGTGCTCCATGATGATGGGTAAATAGAGCCCGAAACACGTACTATTTGATTTTTGTAATATTATTATAATTTCAAATATTTTGTGCATTTGTTGGTTTGACGAGTGCAGTGATTGAATTACATTGTGTGAATTGGAGAATATGAAAAATGAATTAATGTAAATTGCAGTAATAAACTTACATCATGAGTCGGGAGAGCCTGAGACAAAACTCAATACCGTATGCTTTAGGTTTCTGTGACCGTGCATCGTGAGCAAATTGTGAAATGAGACAGAAAATCAACAAGATGCAACAGTTAGATATTTCTGTTGCATCTTGTTGGTTTTCTATCTCACTTCAATACCGTATGGCGGATGTATGATAACGCAATTCTGGGACTGATGCAAGGAGATCGATGGGTGTTAATTTTGGGTTAGCGTGCGTAACCACGTTGTGAGGGTTAAACCAATCAGCTTAAATCAGTTTTCGATACTTGTACTAATGGCTTTCTCTCGTAGCTGGATAAAACTTCTTTCTTTTTACGCTTTAAAATCAAATATTTCGGGTATTTTAGTCTTCTGTTCAGATATGGCGCAGATGCTACTTACTGAGGTTGCAACATGTTGGAATATTTCAAGTAGCAGCGCAAAGTAAATTTCATGCGAAATATTTCAAATGGGCTTATCCTTTAGCATAAACCCAAACACACATCATCCATTATATTTTAACCCCATTATAAAGGTAACAAAATCCCTGTACTAGCCTGTACAGTCCCAGAGTGTCCCAGGAGGTTGAGGCTCCCAGATTTTAAGATGATCTGTACGTAAAGGTGGTAAGTTTGTCAGTCCTGCGCACCGGCTGCCTTCACCCTCCCCCCCCACCCCCGCCCCCGTACAGGAAATATTCCTGGTATCCATTTCCGTCAGATGCTGGGTCTACTCCAGGGCCATAGTGCGGCCACAAGTTTTATGTAAATTAAAAATTCCAATGAATCGAATCCAACGGGAAATGAATCCGCGACCTGCCGGCTTGTAGCACAGTGTCAACCCCATTATATGCCAACTAAAGTCACCATAAGGGGTGGTTAGCTTACAGTATATCGAGAGTCGTGTATGTGACAGTGTATGTTTCTATGCCCCCAATGAGATAAGTCGATTGGACATGCCGGCAGCGGCTCCGAGGAACATATTTATTGGTGCGAGATTTGACCTTCTCACAGTGATGGTAATGAAGACAAAAAGTCTGCTGGGATATTGCGGCTTGTCGACTGGTATATACTTACCGATGCTTCGTGTTCAAGCAGTCAAAGCTGGTGAAAAGAGCCTTCTTTGTGTTGAATGAAATTTTACCGTAGGAACACTGGACTTAATTTCACGTGTACGTCTTGCATCATTTGTTATCAGGCTACCCAATTTTTTTTTTAATATTCCACATTTTCGGTGGTTTTTGATCGATCATAAACTGTATTGCAGATGGTAGCTTTGGAATTCTCATTACCTTGGGTTTTTCCACACTCATTTCCATTCCATATTATACTATAATTTCAATTAATCTATCAGTTATGTAATGTAGCACCCGCTGGACCAAAACGGAACACGCTTTATCCGCTGAACACATTAAAGTCTAGATCCTAAATGCCAAAATTTATCAAAATCCGTTGGTGTGTTTATATCGGATCAGCTGAATATAACACTTGCATTTTGAATCTTGTTCGTCCAGAGGAGAATATCTATCGTGCTATAGCATTATATACGAAAGTATCAACACTGTTTAAGACTGTAATTTATTTATTTATTGCGTAAGTAACAAAAGTTTCATTATCTGAAGTTAAAGAACATCGAAAGAAGCACAGAATATTTAGCGAATAATGAATTGCAGAAGCACGGAGAGAAGCTGTTATGGCCTGAAATGGGGTAGCGTCCCAGTACTTGCCTGGAGTGACTAAGGATAAAAGCTAAAATCATTAGTTAGTGCAGACGGTATTAGGACCTAAAGTGGAGACTAAAGCCTCCCAAAGGCAATGATCAAATGCAAATTACTCCACCCTTACTTTAGATGAAAATCTGTGAAAAATATTCTGTGTAACTAAGTGTTTGTCATGTGTTTTCATTATGGTACATTTATTGCCTGCATTGACATATATATTAACTATTTGACGGAAATAACACCGTAACAATCCTTCATTTATCTTTTAATCTAGAAGACTTATGTATGTAGAAATTTCTTACAATTTTGTGTTCACCTGTTTTAATTTTTACACCATACATGTCTCCCAACCACAGTTTGCACTGTCATATAAACCTGTACGTAGTGCCTTTTATTATACAATTTCAAAGCTGTCTATTTCATTGTTTGGTCTAAATTTATCCTCTACCGCGTATATTACGGTGATGTCGAGGAATTATATAGGGTCGCCAAACCTCTTGCACAGTGGGTATCGGGTCCGTTTCCCGAGGGTAAAAAGCCCGGCGCGTGGTTTTGACCACCCACTTATATCTAGGGCCAAAGTTAAAGAAATACTGTAGCAATGCCTCTATTCCCCGTTCTGTGACTTCATGGCCTATTCAAGGGTGAAATGTACTTTTAACCTGTACCTTATACAGTATATTATTGTATCAACAGTTATCAGTTGCCACTTCCTGTCGACAAGTTATTCGTGTAGTTAATATAACCAGCTTAACTGTGAGCGCGCGCACACACACACACACACACACACACACACACGCACACACACACACACCGTAAAAGAAAAGAGGGAAGTGACAAACATTAGTTATGAGATGAAGGAAGGGCACAATGAAATAACACAATCAACCATAAAATCTTCAGATTAACTAAGATAGTAAGTAAGATATTACCCTAATTCAATTTGCATATTTTGGGTACCACGTTGTCCTGTAATAAAAAGTACATACCTTCAGTTTGTAATTAGAAATTTTCAACAAGGCTTCGTAGGTAAAAAAATGATTTATGTACTTGCCTTGCGCTTCGCTCTACACTCGAAGTTAGCAATGCTCCAGTGTTACATCCATCACGGTGTGTGCGTCTTCAGTAGCCGTTCCCAAATTAGAAAACCAAGATGAATAATTTAACTCGAGTCACGAAGGAAGTTGTTTTGGAGATAGATCCTACAGTCTCATATATTTCAGAATCTCTTGGGTGAGCTGAAAGGAATAGCAAGAAATTTCTTATTCAGCAAGGGTTAAGATAACCAGGCTTAACCCCACATCTGCCGTATTTCATCGAGCGCCCAACAGAAAGCACGGAATCTCCTACGTAGATTCGGTCTGGTTAGTTTGTGTCGTTCTTATCAGATTGATGGCTGAAGCCAAATTGCAAGAAAGATAATGAAATTTGATCATCAGTCTTTATTTGTACAAACCTCACATTGCACAAGGCTTCATTCTTGCCTTCTTCAGAACAAACCCATAATACTGTGGAGTGATTCTGACACATTTAGCTGGAGTTGTATTCTTGTATCAAGCACGTCACCCTGAAGATGGCCTGATTACTGGCCGAAAATTGTTGGTGTAGATATTGTAAATAAAATTAATCACGAAATAAAAGAAAATTTGTTGGTTGTTAAAACATTTTAATTCCCGGAAATATTTGGACCTAATATGAAGAAAGTAACAAGAGAACTGAGACCTTATGGGTTATTACGCTGTGAATAGTGTTAATTCCTTACGGACGTTGCTGGACAATTTGTAGGCCATGTCTTCAAGAGGCAAGGTAGGTTGTCCCGAAACGTCTGTAAGGAATTACCACAATTCCCTGCGCAATAACCCAGAAGAGTTCAGTTCTCGTCTACCTCGAGGCGGAAGCCTGAAATCACATGATGTAACATCAGTTTTTAAAGACGATCTACATGATTGGTACTTTTTACGGATCATTTTTAGAGTGATGATGTGAAGGAAGTTATTGGGTACGAGTCACGTTAACACGCATGAGAGGGAGAAACAGAGTAGTGCAGAGGGTTTCGGGTGTGACGCCAAGCAACAGAAGTACCATTTTATAAAAATAGGCATATATTGGACGATACTAAAATGTATCTTAAATAAAGAGAATGGTTGAACGTGGGTTCTAATAAATGTTAGGCCTTTGTAAAAAACGAAATTGTAAATTTGGTTTCCTAAAAATGCGGTTAATTTCTTGACTGGGTGAGGAAATATTAACTGCTTTAAAATAAGGAATTTGAGGTACGGGATACTAAGGTGTTACTAGTATTTTTAGTCTTCCACCGCTTGTGTAAATGACGTCTTATATCTTACGGGTTGTTACGGAGCGTAGATTTGAAATTATCTACCGATGTTTCCGGACAACCTATCGGTCCTATCTTCAAGAGAAAAACATGCCAAGAAGAGTTCTTCTAGGACCATTTGACGCCGAAAATGGGATCGATAGTTAGTACCGAAATGTCGGTATATTATTATCAATCTACGCTGCGTACTATCCTAGACGATCGAAGATATCACCCTGCTGCATTGTTTTCTCAGTATATATTATTATTTCCAATTACATCTATGGTCTTAATGGACGTCAGACTTGGACTTGCACGTTGAAATGTTTCGGATTTTAAGGGTGTTCGAAAACACGATACCGTCGAATATATTTTGACGTAAATGAAAGGACGTGACAGTACGTTCGAGGATTGTACATGTAATGAACAGCTCCACGGTTTGCACCTTCACACAATATCATTAAAGTGATTATTTCAATGTGACTTGTAATGGGCGGGGCATGCAGCATGCATTTAAAAACCGTTTACTTACCAGATTTCTGATAGGAAAACTTGAGGGCAGCGTCAGCTTGGAAAATACAAGTATGGGAAAAATTGTATCAAAATGGGCCTTAATGACGGAAAGTGAAAGGGTTGTGAATTACTTTCTTCTAGCTAGGAATAGGGTCCAGCTTCATTCTGTTGTAAAGGTAAAGCAATCCCCGTACAGGTCTGGAGAGGCCCTGAGGTTTCCAGGAAGTTGAAGCTCCCAAATTTCAAGACAGCCGGCACATGAAGGTGCTACGGTTGTCAGCCATACGCACCGGCTGCCTTTACCTCTCAATAAATATTCCTGGTACTCATTTCTGTTAGGAGTTGAGTCGACCCCAGAGCCACAGTGCGACCGGAAGGATTATGCCAATGAAAAATTCCAATGGCACACTCGGGAATCGAACCCGCGACTTGCCGGCTTGTAGCGCAGTGCCTCATCCAACTGCGCCACCACGTGCCACTGCATTCTGTTGTAAATCGTGTAATTAACCAACGAGACCCATAAAACTGCACGAATTTTGTGGGCAGCTTCTTAAGAAGGGTTCTGTTCCAAGGAAACATTCATAAGCCAGTTAATCTGTCTTTGTCGTCGTATTTAGGAACCAGAGACGTACGTGTCTATATGAGTGACGACTGCAGGTTATTCTCCAATTCACCGTCTGTTCACTGTGCCTTACATAACTCTCAATATTGCTATGTTATTTCGTCAATGGACAGCCAATTAACAGTAGACTCTACCAAAGACCCTGAAAGAAAACAGAGTAGTATTTCTATGGATCAGTGGGGAAAATAGCGTACGTGTGAAGTAACACAAATAACTGTAAAAGGATGGAGATGGGGCGCAGTAGTGTGGTGGACTCGAGATGTCAAGTAATGGCTACTTCTTGGGGGCCCTACTTCGAAATGTGATGCGGTTTATCGCATAATATACGTCTGGCGTTTTGGAGGGAGTAGTGTAGCAATGGCAAGATTAAGGAGTCCATTCCTGTGTGGGAAAGAGTAAATTGTACAAGTTCGTCTCCCTTGAAAACTTATGTCACTCCTGTCTTTATGAACAGCCTAATACTTTATTTTTATTCTTTCATCCCTTCTTTCGCTTCTTATTTCTTTATCACCACCAATTTATTTTTTTAGTTATTTTTGGGTTCGGGAAAATCATTAATAAATCAAGACTTTATGCAAGAACAAATCAGTAGCCGATTGAATTTGGGGGATGCTTGCTCACATTCCGCTTAAGTCCTTTTTTTCTATAAAAGCATGAACATTAATGTACACTGAACAATTGTGCTCCTTATTTTGTATGAGTTATTTTTTCTTCAGAGTAAGGGAAGTACACAAGCCGAAGGCGTTCGACAAAAGGGTGCTGAAGAAGACGTTTGGGCCTAGACTGTAGAAAGTAAGAGGAGACTGGCGAAAACTGCATTCTTAGGAAATTTAAAATCTGTACTACTTGCCATGTTTTATTCGGTGGTTAAATCGACAAGAAGGAAATGATGAGGCATGTGCCTTTCATGGAAAATACACGTGTTTGGTGGGGACGTCTGAAGGAAGGAGAACGCTTCAAAACCTTAGGCGTAGACGGTAAGAAAATATTACAATAAATCTTACTGATTTAACGTGGAAGTATGTGGACTGAATTTATCTAAGGAATGAAACGATTCGCGGGCTCCCGTGAATACAGTAAAAAGTATTTCTTTTACTAACCAAAGCTCGGAAATTCCAGATTGGCTAAAGAACTTTTAACTTCTTAGGAAGGTTTTTTAAAATTATGTGTCCAGTTGTGTTGAACTATAAGATAAGGAGTAAACAAATAACCATCGAACACAACTTTATAAATGATTCATAAAGCTACATGTTTCGACCCTATAGTTTCATCGGCAGGCTGATGTTAAGTGCATATCAGAAGAAGTATACATGTTGCATTATAGAAGTAAGGCCTCGTATCTTACAAATATTGAATATATTCAAGAAAGAATGAATTGTAAATATATTTGCAAGAAGTGAGATCTTACTTCCAAAATGCAATAGGTATACTTCTTTTAATATGTTCTAAAAGTCAGCCTGATGATGACCCCATGGGGTCGAAACATGTAGCTGTATGAATACTGTATAATGTTGTGTTCGATGGTTATTTGTTTCTTATTTCTTGGAAAGGACTTTTCTCCTTGAAGTCGGTTATATGTTCGACGACTGTGTCAGTAGCTCAGCGTATAGTTTCATACTGTGACACCATCAGCGAATGGCAAACTGTGGGACTAATATCAGCCTTTTAAAGCCTACTGGTCACGTGATGCACCAACAGTCTAACATTCAACAACAGTACGCTCTGCCCACACTGTATTTATGTGTTTTGTATTTATCTGAGAACAAACAGCGACTTGTGCTACTTACAGCATAAACTGACTGGTTTTTATAACCGAGATGAAAAGTGTTTACAGCGCGGTACGGACTGGGCCTGCAACTAGAGCGGTCTGCGCTTCGTCTGTAAAGGGTTAATCATTAAGTTGTCTTAATACAGTCATGAATGTTGATTCTTCTCTCCTTAAAAAGCAAGTGCTGGCACGAAGATATCTTCCTCAGCATAGCGAACCAAACGTTCTGTTGTGCTGGGTGATAATAAAATGTCGTCATGCTTTGCATTAGATCTTAGTCTTGATATTGCGAGTCCATAATGTGTACGGATGGTCAGTTTCGGACAGTAATTCCCAGCTGACACTAATTCCCACGGGTAGCTTATATGGGTGTTATGACGTCAGAACCTGTGGTGAGGGGAGCAACAATCCTCGCATCCCTGTAACATTCAGTGAACATTCTTTGTTACATTGAACACGCCGGTTTTAATACATGAGTACTTCAGTTCCTCAATCGATTCAAATATTTGTTGAAAGGCGGGGCCATTCTATTATAGGCATCTTCGCTAAATTGCAAAGAACGACTGTTAGATTTGTCGTGTCCGTCCGTCTGTCCGTTCGCCCGTCCGTCCGCAAGGAATAGCTTGGATCCCAATGGACGGATTGTCATCGTCATAATCATCATTATCATCATATATCATTCATGGAGTTGGGCCACTTGTTGACCCGTTCCGGTCTCACGTCAGTTTGTCATTAAGTTCGTAAATCTGAGTGCTCTTCGAAAATCTGTCAAGATAATTCAATTTCCATTAAAATCTTACAAGAATGACGGATATATTATATGAACACTTTCGTAAATTTATGAAATATTTCGCTGAATTCTTCTTAGAGTAAAATATGTTTCAGATACCAATTCTAGAGAAAATAACAACGCACATTTTATATCCAATAAGTTTTTTTCTTCCGAAAATCGTGTTGTTTGTGAAGTAATGTGGAATAATTTGTTATAGCCCGACAGGCCACGGTTTGCACTATATGGAACATGCGCTTTGCATGCTAGATTACTAAGGCTTCATACACAACACACGTACACACACACTCAGAACATGTAATACTTTTTCAGTCCATGACATATAACACTGACATGCACTTTAGTACTTCATTTATTCTATGCCTGGGTGTCATCCTTTCAAGTTTACAGCCTGTAATTATGTAGTGTTCATGTAAGCCATGCATACTGCAGCAGAGCCCATTTGCTTTAAGGTGTAAAAGTTTACATACACATACCATGAAATTGTACGTAGAGAGAAGGCATAATTCAACTGTTCTAGAGAGAGATGAGCGGTCAGCTACATGCTAAGCCCGCTGTATACCCGCGGGAAAGAGCCTCTGGTACCCGCTGAATAGGCAAATGTGTGGGGCCCAGCGCCCTCCTGGACCCTCTTCTGGAGAACAGATAATATTAAACACCGCTTGTCAGCCATAAAACCGGGTATCATAGTGACCACTCAGACTGCGCTATCTTAGCTAATGTGTTTAGTGTAACTTACGCATTGCTATACGTACTCCATGGTGCAGAGTCCTTCTTGAGAAGCTAACTGGTTTGCAGCTAGTCAAGAAATTCCCCGCATTTTATTTAACCCGAAGGTTCATTACCGCACTCACAAGCGTCCGCCAACTGTCCCTATCCTGATCCAGCCCAATCCAGTCCACACACCCACATCCCACCTCCTGGAGATCCGTCCTAATATTATCCACCCATCTACGCCTAGGCTTCCCCAGTGGTCTCTTTCCCTCCGGTTTTCCCACCAAGACCCTATACACCCCTCTCCTCACCCATACGCGCCACATTCGCAGCCCATCTCATTCTTCTAGATTTTATCACCCGCACAATGTTGCTGTAATATTTGAAAATTGGTACCAAAGACAACAATTAAATCCAATTAAACGTAAAAGTACAGAGAATTTAGTTGTAAACCGAAAGCAGACAAGGCATAACTAACGGCCTTATATTTCCGCTAGTAATAGACAGTGAGTTTCTAACAATGTGTCAACAAAATTATGGCATTTGCTCCTCTTACCAAAACATATAAAAAAAAGGGCCATAAACATATGAGATGGAAAATTACAACAATAGTTGTAAGAACGCGCCTTGATATTACGTTAAACTTATATTGCCTGTCTTATTGTTTATAAAGTCACAATTCACAACAAATTCTTATAATATCTTTCACTTGACAGCAAGGCTGGACACGTCAGATCACGGACTGTCGCACAGTTTCAAAGGTCCGAAGCGTTGCCAGTATTTGGACCGACACACAAAATTTCTTTGGTGAATTGTCACCTCAGGCTGAACGTATTATGTAATCTTCGAGTCCCCGCAGATAGAAGCCTAAAGGACAGAAGTAGGGCGAATTTGGGGACCACGCAACTGCTCCTGCTGTACCTGTCCATTAGTCATTATATGTATTATGCAGTACATCTTGCACAGGTTGGCTAAACCGTAGCATAGCCCCAGTCTTGCAATAAATCACGTTGTTACATCCAAACGTATATTTTATAGCGGTCGTGGAGGACAATTTACCGCGAAAATTAAATGTTTACAGACATGTATTGACACGAACATTTTTTTTATCCTGTTCTGATGTGGGGGTACTTCTGGTTGAAGTTTGTACAAGCATTATAGTTACTCGTGTATACTACAACTCTCCCTATGTTAGAGTAGATGTTGGAAATATCTTCCTTCACTTTTCAGACATGCTTGGTTTTGAAGGAACTGGAACACCGGGAAAACATATCCTATATTTCTTACGATAATTTTCATCCGGTTTCTTCCTTATTTAGTTTGCGACAATTAAACGCCTCTGTACTAAACTGTATCGCTTAATCACGAACAAAAGAAGTGTACTTTTTGCTGTGATTTTCACGTCTGCCACACAACAGATTGAACTGGATTGCGTGACGTCAGTGATGCGATGCACCCATACACACGACGATAGGACTGGCATCTTGCGAGTCATTCAACTGCCTTTCAAGTTGCCGTGCATTATCAATAATTTCCTGACATAGACTTTAAACAGTACTGAATTATGTGTTATTCAATTGTCATGCATGTCTTAGAGAGCTGAAAGAGGTAATTTCTAAAATATACTCTCAATCCGGTCGTTTTACATATTACATGTTATAGATATTATATGAGTAAACGTAAAAGCTTTGTTTGTCGTGCGTCTGGGTTCTTTTTAAATTGCCCTCTCTTTATTACGTACATACTAAAATACCATCAGAACTATTCAACGTGACAACAGTTATGTCATGATTACGAAATATTTCGTGTTGAAAATTTAATATTCCTGGAATAAGTGAATAAATAAAACGCACATAACTGATCTATATGCTTTTTCGTAAGTCATAGAAAACAAAATGACTTTGTCAAACATTATGCATCATATCTATCCTATGGATAGTAGAAAGCGAGATGGGATCATAAATATAATACATTTCCTTACTAATGACGAGTTACATTGCTCTAAAGATGCTGCCATTCCTGTTTGAATTTACTTGGTGCTTGATAGATTCAGCAGAATAAACGTGTACGACTATCTTCCAACAAACAAACCAAACAACCAACAAAGAAACAAACAAATTAATTAACTAAAGAAATTACAGACAACCGAAATTCACTGACCAACACAACACTTTAATATCACAAAATGCTGTGCTGCATTTTTCAGTTCGCATGAACCTTCATTAGGCAGTTTTTATTACAGTTTAAAGACGTAAGTATATTATAGCACGCAATTGTTCTGTTAGTGAGATCTCACTAAATTTTGGCTATTTATAAAAAATCATAAATATAGGCCTGTATCATGCTTGTAGGTTAAAATAACCTCCAGATATAACGTAAATAAAATATCTTCTTGTTTTTATCGTTCTAAATGGGCCCACTGTTTCAAATGAGCTGAGTAATCTATGCTCTTTTACGTTTTGTTGTGTTTTTCCAGCCCATGTTCGTACCTTGGTACGCGAATTAATAAAATATATTTATTTTCAAGGCAGTTTTGTGCTTATTGCTACGGATTTTGGGGAATATATTTTTGTGCGTCTTTTAAATAAAATGTACAACGTTGATTTTGTTTGAGGTATTTTAAGTAAGACTGCCGATTTATGTTTCTGCTGTGTTTGTGTAGGTCTGTGTAGGTCAGGCAACTGGATACTGAAAATCTAATTGTTAAAAATTTGTTTATTTTAAGCCTTATGGAATTTTAAAAATCGACACAGTCTAACATCCCAGAAGACTCGAATCTTCAGCAACACATCTGTGAGAACCTGAAATCGCGTGTTCATTATCGTATACACAAGAGACGCCACTGATTCATATACTGGTCCACATGAGCCTAACATAATCCTTTAACATCAGTTTTAGTAGTATTAATCTTTTGACGCCTAATGTCAACTATAGTGGTCGTACCGCACCGCTAAAGTTGCATTTTATATATTTATTCAACAAGTATCGGTACTGAATATTTTAAACATGGTAAATACTCTCAGTTTTTTTCTCTTCAAAATGCAGTTTGTTTCATAATTCTAATATATTTGGTTCCTGTATTATTCTCATTTTATATACAGGGTGTGCTAAAATTATAGAAATAATTCCGGCGCCAAAAGGTTAAATCCCATTTGTGCATACGGCTTGTCAAGAAGTCTTCTTTCTTCAGTCCTCCGTAACAGCTTTGTATTTTTTTGTCTTTTCCACACGCGTGCTGCATGACCCATCCGGCTAATCACCTTTCATTGTATTATTAACCTTATAATATCTGGCGAGGATTGCTAATCATGACGCTTCTTGTTTTACAAAGGAGTCGCTTATAAAAAAGTTAGAAACTCTCTGACTCTGATAACTTTATTCTGACTTCCTTGGGTACATGACACGTGGGTAGCAGATGATACACACCAGATATCTACCTATTCATACTTGACATTTAAAAATTTGTCCAACCGCGGCGCCAATGTTTGTATCCAGGCGTAGTAGTCAAGTATTTGTAATTAGGAGGTTACAGTTTGCTTCTGTTAGGCGTCTGTTACAAATCGTTTCGTGCTAGATGCTGCTTCAAGGGTCAATGAAAGTGAAAATTACTGGACAAGAAACTTTATCATCTTCTCAAGCCTCCTGTTTTTTTCCTCCCTTTTGGTCTAAATATTTCTCCTATACTGCTCAGAATTCCCTCAGTCTACGTCTATCACTGAGCTTCAACGACCACGTTCCAGACTCAGACAAAATCATTTTTTTGACGTAAAATACACATCAAGTTTTGTTATACCTGTTTAATTGGTTTAGAAATTTAAAACAGAGAAACACAAACAGGCAGGGAGCCTGGTGATCTTATAAACCTACTTTTTTCGAAGAGCGAAAATAGAGTAAATATTATCGTGGGCACAGCTGAAGGCTTAAATTATAGAGCGCTGTCCACAAGCTCATGATTTCGACGGTAGAATCACAATTGGGTGGAGCGTATTGATCTTCCACACAATGGGAAGCTATAATTTTACTAAAAGGAACCCCAGACTCACATAACCTGGCTGTAAATGCACACTGCGCTCGTAAATGTTCTGATGTGTATGCTGCAGGTTATACTGCTTTATATTCGGCAGGCGAAAATGTATACTTGCTGTTAGCCTTTAGAAGTTGCTGGAATTGAACGTCATGATTTACAGCGTTATTGAAATTGCACCATTCCTGCTCATAATAATAGGATTGCTGTATCCTTACGCAAGGTTTAGGTCAGTGAAACTCTATTTTCTGTGATTCACGGAACAATAAAACAGCAGAAAATGTTTGTACGACCCATGACGTATTGCCCCCTGTGTATTACAAATCTCATGAGTATTTCCTTGTTTATTCATTCACAAGTATTTGAAACTCTCGGTATTTTATCCCAGATTTCTTAATAATCGGCTCTATTTACGCCATTAACAAATCTTTTTCGCTAGTGTTTCTGAAACTTTGTATATAAAATGCTATGTCTTAAATGTTCTCTAATCATGTATTTTCTTCGTGTGTGAGGTAGCTACTTTGTAATAGTCACGAATAGAAGCTGAAAATTATATGATAGCTTGAATCAGTGCCGATCGCAATAGCCGGGCGATCTAAGGCGTGGGTCTACGGCCGTTCGCTTGCAGGGATTGCGGGTTCGAATCCCGCCGGAGAAATGGATGTCTGTCTCTTATAAATGTTGATTGTTGTCAGGTACAAGACTCTGCGACGGGATGATCACTCGTCCAGAGGAGTTCTACCGACTGTGGTGTGTCTGAGTATGATCGTGAAGTCTTGATAATGAGGAGGTCCTGGCACAAGAGGAGCTGTCGTGCCTTGGAAAAAGAAAAAAATGCTTAAATCAGTAATGTGAGTGCCCTCTTTTTCCAAAAACATTCCATACCGGTAACAGTACCGATAGTGCTTTTTTATTGAGTTTAATACCTTATATAATTTATCGGATTTCGCCTTTAAGCATTGTTCTGTTGACAACGTATAGACTTCTGGCTAAACACTGACATTGCAGAGAAACGTGGTATCTCCTTTTCGAGGGTTGAAGAACTAATTTCAGGTGGACGTTGAAGGATTAGTTGTAGGCAGTGGATCAGTTATTTAGGTGAATTTTAAGAATGGTGGCAAATCAGAGCCACAGAAAGGGGTCAGGTGGTTGTTCTTGGTCCTGGCGAATAGAAAACGTAAAAGGTTAAAACTCATGAAACCAAGATACTGCTCAGCCCTTTTGAGATATTCGCTGTGAGAAATACGAGTATGGGTATCCCGTTGTTCTGTAATAATATGTATATATGTATATATTAATACATGTAGCGGGCATCTTTTGTTGTCTTGTACTATGATAAAAAATGTACAATAATCTCACAAATTATCACACTCCTACATATTTCGACACAGTCTTGTCATCCTCAGGGAACTTGTAATCAATGCCTTGCCAAGTTACACAGTGTTTCAAATGTAGCTGTTGGTAATACAGTGCGCAATTAAGATGCTTTACATAGGCTTTATGCAAGTTCTCGTACTATAGTCGTTGAAATCTCAATATTATAAAATCATTAAAACATTAAAATTGTCCTTTTTTCAATATAATTTGCTAACATCTTTTTGTTGCTGCAATTATCATGAAGTCAGCCTGTGTGGTGACCGTACATATACAGTCTTTTGTATTTCTATCTACTCTCGTGCTGGCCCGGTATGTACATACCGGGCCAGATAATTGTGCATTGATTGGTCATAGTAAAAAATTATACACATATATATATATATATATATATATATACACAGTCGTACACAACGCAATGTATAAGTCGATTAGGCAACAATTTTCGACCTGCAATAAGTTGAAACTTGTGGCTCGTATATTGGAAAGCGAGTAATGATAAACCCTATTTATTATGCTACAGTTGCAGGCATGTTGCCTGGGGTGGACAAGCGTGTCCTGCATGAGAGAAACATTTTTGCTCTTCGTCCTTCAGAATGCGGATAAAGGGGGCTTCCGCGACACATTCTTCAATGCATGCTAAGTGAACCGCCCGTCTCAACAAATAGTGTGGTGGAACTTTAACACAGTGTCTTGTCTGTGTGACTTTATTCACTTTCAGTCTCTTTAGAACAGTGGTAAGGAAGGATAAAATTAATATGGGCGCCGTAATAGGAGTAGATCCCGGCAAGAGAGAAGTTGACGAAAGCGCATTAAAATTCGTAGTCACATTACATGATAAGGTTTACAACGTGGTCTGTAACCTTAAGGGGGGGGGGTATGTAATGTTAGTGCTTTTGAGGGTAGGGTGCTGAGAAGATATTTGAATGTAAGGGGTTCAGAGGGAAGAGGCTGAAAAATGTACACAATGAGGAGCTTCATGATACATAATTCTCATTGGTGATTAGGGCTGTCAAATCGAGCAGACCCTGAGGTCGGCGGGACATATTGCATACAGCGCTTTGGTGGCAACGCCTGAAGAAAAAGGCCACTTGGAGGACATAGGGGTAGATGCCGAGACAAAGCGAGCCGAAATATTTTCTTCCCTGTCGATACTAGATAAGGCTCAGTAACGAGCTTCGTCCGCGAGCCACTTTACACCAGAAGAGAAGGCGTTCTTACAGCCAAGTATTAAACCCGATCTGAACTCCTGATGAAAAGAAAACTTCTTTTTACCTTATCGTGTCATGCTACAAAGTGTAGTCTGGTAGACAAGTAGATCCGGAAAAAAAAAACTCTTAGCATCCTCTCCAGAAATGAAATGAGAGCACAGAAGTGGACTCGGCTAGACACTGCAGTAAAGGGGGTTAGACTTCATTTGGTGCATAACCCCGTGCACAGCAGTTCTCTGCGCTGTCAGTATGTACACGCGGAGCTACAAAAATATCAATATGTAAATCTCTTCAGCGTTCCTTGAATGACGGTCTTATAACAATTTCTTTCTATTAAACTCTTTTATTCTTCAAGATTGCGCACTTTGACGTATCGATTTCTGGCACACACTCTAGTAACATTTTCGAAATCTTGGGTTCTATCTAGGTAGACTTAATATTTCCTCCACTTGAGAATCTGAATTCTGAGAAATTTATTGCGTTCGTTGAGAATCGAACCAATGTGGCGCAGGCAGTCTGCTAACTGAACAAAAACACGTTTATTTTTGGGCTTTAAAATTTGAATATCATTGGAGTGAAGTGGCTTGTTCAATTGAACTTGTGCCTCACGTACAGCGCTGATAGAGGATAATATCTGGGTGTTTATTGGAGGAGAAAGAATAGGATTTACGGCGTCATTTCACTTGATTGAAGCTTACTCGCCCGTGGTATGAGCCGAACTGTACCCTCCCCGAGCCCTGGACTATTAATTTAACCACGTCATCTCGAGAGTATTTGGATCTGCTAGAGCAGTAAGTTAACCTAAAAACTTGTCTCACAAGAATTACTCCTGCACCTTATTTTATCTCTCTCTCTCTTTCACTCTTCCTCGTTCGGTTGATTGGGAAAAGTCAGCAAAGCACGGACCTCTATATGGAAGCTACAGCTGACCTGATTAAAAAGTTTGGTGAAGCTTCGAGATTGCTTTGCTTTACTTCCTTGATCTTCGACAGAAAACTTTATGGAAGTGCTCTTACGAGAAGACCCAACTCTCTAACTACATTTTAAGTTAAAGGGGAAAAAACAGAAATTTTGTTTGTAAAATCTCGAAAATTTTTCTTCCTTTTTCTATGTTCATTATCCCTTTATGTTATAAATCTTATTGTAGCACCGTGCATTTTTTGTAGAATCACTTCAATTTATCAACCAACGAATGCACATATAATTTCACATAAAACACTTTTAAAACATTTTAAAATACTCCGACATGTTTCGATCTTGTCAGATCATCATCAGGG
>Ga0123354_10002199_pt1 | contig 25361 bp, 19 predicted proteins | sample TergutLab28metaG_2_FD_97872 | JGI IMG/M metagenome (GOLD analysis project Ga0123354, IMG submission 97872) | Labiotermes labralis P4 segment gut microbial communities from Petit-Saut dam, French Guiana - Lab288 P4 | ecosystem: Host-associated > Arthropoda: Insects > Digestive system > Gut ...
ACAGTCTGTCTTAGTAACTTCATTCCTACACTAATTTACGCTCCCTGAGGATGATCCCATAGAGGGATTGAAACATGTAGGAGATATTTTAAATCCATTTTAATCAGATAATGCGATTTTAATAGTTTGACAAGTATGTGCAATTAGTTGGTCTTAATAAATATTGTTACTTTATTTTATTACTAATTTGATTTTGTGTTCATTTAAGTTCTGTAATTTTGAAATAAAACATCAAGCTTTATAAAATCAATGTCAACTGTACCGACATTTCACTGTGCTTCTGATGAGTCTAAATCTAGTTTGGTGGCAGGCTATGTAAAATGTATCCACACATTATTTTCTCCTCTCCCTCCTGTTTCTTTTAACTGTAGCTTGAGGAGGAAATAAAAAGATTATTATGTGTGTAAATAAGCATAAAAAATGTAAATAGATTAATAACAGGAATCAAGAATAATTTTATTACTCTTAATGATTAAACAATAATATTTTGTTCTCCTACAAGTGATTACAAATTTTAACAAAGTCTTCAGTTACAAGCTGCTGACTGTTCAGTGACTCAAAATGCTCTTTGTGTGGAGAATGGAATAGGGCCTAGGCATAGTACTTATTTATATTTTAAGTAGATGATAAAACCAAATTACAGAAAAGATTACGAACAGAAACAGCAAGGAAAATTATTCAAGGAAAGCAAAGTACTGGTCTTCTGATGTTTATTGGACCATGCATCATTGTGATAGTTGAAGACCGAAAAACCAACTAGATGCCACTTGTTATATTTATTTTACTTCTTAGATACTCAATATGTTTCGGACATTAATATGTCCATCTTCAGGAGTTTGCCACTATGTTGTTGAACTATGACATTGGCTTCAGCCGGCAGACTGGATACCACCCTAGCCGAACCGCACCCTAACTCCAACACACAGCAATCCAAGAACAATACAGCCAATGTGGCAGTTCAACAACATGGTCGCAAACTCCTGAAGATGGGCATATTAATGCCCGAAACATACTGAGTATCTAAGAAGTAAAATAAATATAACAAGTGGCATCTAGTTGGTTTTTTATTCTTCAACTACTGGTCTTCCTTTACAACAAAGGAACATTCACAACAGCTATGTACATTTTCACAAAAATGAAGCTTTCCTCACACTTCCCCTTATTTCTTAACAAACCACACATATTCAGTCTAACACAACACAGGTTTATTTTAATTCAATTGATTCTCCTTACACGCAGCATAAGAGTAACTAACAGAATTTTACCATTACATGTATTATGTAAGGGTAACCAACTGAATTAAAATAAACCTGTGTTGTGTTAGACTGAATAAGCATGGTTTGTTTAGTAATAAACACAATGGGATGGCAGCCATAAAGATTCCCTTTATTTCTTGTTTAAAATCTGAATGCAAACTCATGACTAAGGCTCATACTAATAACAGGTAACTTTATGAAATCAGGTATGACAATTTTTAGCTCAGATGTTGTAGTGATTACATGAAGGATTACGTTAGTCCAGTTGCTATATCTACAACATCACCCAGTATCTGTGACCTTTGACACAATAACACTGTTGGCATTATATCATCAATTACCTTGTTTTACAGACACACTCTGAATTGTGTTGCATATAGAGGACAAAATGATACTCTCATCTTCAGGGCAAACTTGAAGATTCTGAACCATTTGGTTTAGAGCAATGGCATCAAATCCTGTTAGGTACTGAACATAGTAGCGCTGCATGACTTGACTGTACTTTCGCACCAGGACTGCACATGCGAAAAAAAAAAAAACACAAACAGAAGTGAGACTTGAGGTTCTCATGGCAGTGTCTATGTTTACACTCACAGAAAAATAATTTACTCACAATCTACATTGATATTACTATATAGTTCCAATGCAAATGATTCAATAGCCTAATTGAAATGACAACATGTACACTCTTCAGCATCATTTAATATGGCAGAATGTTCCAATTACTGCAACATTCATTTTAAAATTCTGAACTTTCTTCCCTACTATAATGCCTTTGGGATACCGTATACTTCTACAAAAAAACACAAATATACAGTCTGTGTATAAAGACAGAAGCAGATAGATTTACATACAGTACATAATGTAATAATATAAAATAATAATATAATATAACACAATTAAAACATTCAAATTGAGTGCCTCCAGAATACTTTAACCCTTTAAACACCAAGTTAAATCCCATCTGCCATCTGCTGGCATTAGTAGCCCACCCTATTCTCCACGTTAGCAGGATAAGGGTTAATCCAAACGACAAAATCCCATGCCTGAAATGTCATTACAACATACACTAGAAAAATAATAGGCTGGTTTATATAGCAATGTTTTTGACTAGTACTCAGCAAGTATCTAGTGTGAATGTCAGCTGGGACAATGGCTGTCATGATGTAAGTCTTCTGCATCTGCCGAAGTCCATCCAGGTAAATGCCAGAGAGGTACCTCAGTTATATCCCCACTGCTTTCAAATTCTTCATTTAAATTTAGTTCACCACTTTACATTGTACAATATGAGATATTAAATAAAACAAATAAATAACCAATTCCAGGTGACCATTAAAGGGGTTGTCCATAAAAGACATCATGCTTCAAGGGGGGAGGGGGTTGAGGCTTTTGTGATGAAGTGTTGGGGGTTCAAAATATGATGTCACAAAAGTCTTAATATAACCTGTATGATTCTGTGCAAAGCGGGCTAGACTTGTCATACTCCTAAGCAATTAGCCAGCTATTGATGAATGAGCAGAAGATGGTCTGTCATAACTGTTTCCAGTAAGTCTAAACTGTGCAAATTGTTTTTTATAATGTATTAGTACAAAAGTATGGACTGGTAAGTGTTTCAGCTTTCAACAGTGGCAACAGTGGCATAAGTTTGTGATGTAATTTTGGAAGGGGGAGGGGGTCAGACTTCTGTAACCAAATGTGACAAGAGAGGGAGGGTCAATTTTTACCAGAATCACCTGACATCACTTATGGATGACCCCAGAAATATGTACGTTAAAGATAAAAAGACAGCAACAAATGACCATGTTACAGCATTGAGGGGCCGCAGGTACATAAGACTGAGACCAAGGGTTAGGTTCAGTAACATGACTGGGCACACACATACACTGGGACAATGGCAAGTAACATTTCTTTACATGGAGTATAACAATGCCAGTGACTGTATCAGCATATAAGATGAAAGGGTACCTCGCAGTTCCTCCATATGAAACAGTAATTCTGGCAACTGCCGATCAACCAGATCTTCTGCTGTTTTTCCTTTGCTCTTCTGTTGTGGTGGATTATCATTGTGTCGCAAGAGCCAGTACACTTCATCTCTTGCACAACAAAGACCAATGAATATCAACAGTGCCTGCCAACAATACTTCAAAATTAATGTACCATTATGTTCAAACAGTGAAACAATGATTTATACTAAGATGGCCAAACACCATGCAGTCATGACATGAATAATGATAATGATGATTATGATAATGATTAAGATGATGTCATTCAAGGCACAATTATAAATGAGTGTATGTTAATTACTCAGCAAAATCATGCATACTTTTAAAAGTTCCTAATAATTTATCCAAGCTAGGTTCTTCTTGATTTTAACAATGGAATTTACCTGAATATAACACAATCCCCTTTCAGTCTTCAATATTTAGGAAAATATGTGCATTAAAATTAGCCAGGCATTTTATGTCACTTAGTTTCCACATGCTTAAGATAGCTGATTTAAACAATCACACTACATAAAAGCCACAGAAACCCATGTCCTGATGTCACAAACCAAGCTCTATTGTAACCATGGCAACTTGTGATGACACAAACAAAAGCTATTTCATAGCCTTGGAAATCCAGTAAATATGCAAATGAGCATGACTCAATCATCATGGAAACCCTTGCACCACAGTGAAATACGACTCAATCACTCACTCACTTAACTACATGGATATTATACATAGCTAGAATACCTTTGGTCCTAAGAGTCCAGGTTGATCAGTCAAGATTAACCCAAGCTCCTTCAGTGTTGTCCTTAAAAATTTTCTCCTTTCCCGATGACGGTGGGCACTAGTTATGAAACCAAAATGGATTTTAATATTAATATGGCATGACAAATTGACATATGTCAATAATTTCTAACTGACAAACTCACACCTAAACGCGTACATTCCTAATCAGCTTAGAGTTGTTCAGTTAGTCACGGAACCCAAGAACTCATCATCTTGTTCACAAATGGCTGTCATTTGCCCTTTTCCTGAGGTAGTTAAATCCAACCTACACTCTCACACATTACTGCTACAATATATTTTAATATTATCCTCCCATCTACACCTGTATCTCCCAAGTGGTCCGTTCCCTTCAAGTTTTCTCAGTAACATTTTGTGTGCATTTTTGGCCTATATCATTCAGTCCATTACATCCAGTCTAAAGGCAAGGCTATGCACTGTCAGACTGTGTTTCATTTTTAGTCAGGCCCATTTGTGGCTATTCATGCTAACACATTCACACCTCACCAAAGATTACAACACTAATAATGTGAGAACACCAGCTTCCATCCATGATACTTCACACTTCATGTTAAACTGCAAGAATGTCACTCTCATGACCACCCTAACTACATGTGATAACAAGACCTGCTGTTTACTGTCACCACCTCACAAACAAACTTGACACTTACGCTTTCTGTATGGCTTGATTGTAGCAGTCCTTCACTTCTGAAATCCTTTTCCCATACCCTTTGATGCCATCAAAGTAACTTTGTATATATGAATGCATATGTAGAACTTCATCACGGAAAAGAGCAATGACCCAGCTTGACTCAAGAGCACTGAGCCAGAGTTTAGTGGCCCAATCCTGTGGCTTTTCTTGGCCTAGAAACTGGTGGCACAGCATAAAACCGACTAAAACAAAGCACAATATACATTATTACCACAGCCATCCCTTAGTCTTAAAGTAAATTACTGACAAAGAAACAAGCAGAAAAACAAGACCTCCATCACTGTACTGCATGGAGCCATACCACAGATAACAGTAAACTTTATAACCACAACCACAAGAAACTCAGACTTAAGATATGACAATATTTTGTTAACCCTTAAGTGATCTACGTTCTCATATGTGAGTGCACATAAAAGCCCCTAGAAATTCATTTCATATGTTTAGGCAAGAAGGAAATTTACTGCATTTTTACGACACGCTACATAATCCATGTTACTTTCCATAAAATGCCGTTTATTTCATGATTTTTATCTTTCTCTGTTCAACTAATACATTTCTCATAAACCATGCAATAAAATTTAAACATCAACCCAGTCATTTAAAGGTACATGATGTGAAAAAAATTATGCTATGTATAGCAGGGCATATAGTGCCTCTTTAACATGTAATACAAAAATCAAATAAAATCTCATTACTGAAACAGTATTAAGCAAGCAGCACTAAAATTAGATACTTCAAAGCAGCAAAGACTAAAACACTTACACACAATCCACCTCTCCATTGTATCTAGTGAGAGGTATTCACATGACATTGTGGATGTTTGTGATGGTTTCAGTAGCTGGCCTGGATTTCCAACCAAGCTAAGTCTTTGGTCAGACCTAAGAAAAAAAGAACATAGAATATTAAAAGCATGTACCACTGGAAAGCATGGGGCATGCAGTGGCGCAATTGGTTGAGGCGCTGTGGCACAAGCCAAAAGGCAACGGGTTCTAATCCCAAAGATGTCATTGGAATTTTTCATTGACATAATATTTCTGGCCACACTATGGCCCTGGGGTTGACTCAGCCTCTGACAGAAATGAGTACTAGGAATCTTTCCTGGGGGTAAAGGTGGCCGGCGTGTAGGTCTGACAGTCTTACCACCTTAATGTGCCTAATGTCATGAAATCTAGAAGCCTCAACCTTTGCAACCCTCCGGGCCTGTCTAGGCCTCTACAAGGATTGCTTTAACTTTCACCACTGGATAGTGAATTTTAGCTACATTCTCTGCATCACCCAAAGGACATACTACAGATAAAGGGTAACACTATCTTCAGTCTGCTAAAAGAGTTGTGAATGCCATCAGTCCTAATCCAACACCACTTGATACTACTCTGTTCACAGTTTGACCTTTTGTCACCAGTTCTTTCAATCTGGGAAAATCATAAGGTTCGCATCCTATTGTTCTGTCATATGCAAAGCATAACTTACAACCACTTCGGATAAATGAAGAAAATAATACACACTGGAATATCTCTCAATATTACTTACAGAAATTATATTAGAGACAAGTATGACGAATTGGAGAAGCAACATAAAGCAAACAAGCTATAAGTACAAATTGCTGATAAAACCTCATGTGGAAAGACACCACTGAGAAGATTAATCTGCAGTACAGAGTATAACAATGAAGTCAAATTCAACGTATTAAATCATGTCAGTGTGAAATGAAGAGATTGGGCTTGCAAGACAAACTAGCAGATTGCTGGATGTGTGTGAGAGAGAGTCAGTCAGTGAATGAGTGTGAAACTTGGTCTCTCATTCTAAGGGAGAACTTTGGGTCTTTGAGAACAGACTGACGAGAGTCCATGTGGAACTACAAGACAGAAAGTATGATGAAGCAGCAATATATACTCTGAAACAACATATGTTAACCTGCCGTATTCTTAATGCTGCAATATCACTCAACCCCACTACCAGCTAACTGCTTACCTCCATTTTTCTGCAGAAAGATTTCTATTGCCATAAATTGGACACAAGGATCGTAGTGCTGTAACAAGCAGTTTGGCATGGGGAACAAATTCGTCTGAGAGTTTCTTGACTGGTGGATCATAGTCCATGATCATCTGGCCAAGGCGAGGAAAACTTTGATCACTGTCATAAACAATCATTTATTTACTCAAATAAATACACAGTTAATATCAAATACACATCTTCAACCATAAAGTATATAAAACTGCAAAGTTAGAGAACATGGATATGAATCTGATTCCTTTCCCGAACACCAAACACAATACACAACACTGGTGATACGTTATCACCAAAATGGCACAATTTCACTCCAATCATTGCATTCACAGCATATGAATACATGGCACAGGGCCAAAAACTATACTTTCAATAACACTGCTTCCTTTTTGAGCTACAATATTGTCATGGAAGTGACTATGAATTATACCATTTTCTATGATGTGACACCATGTAGTTTGGTAGGAATTTACCACCACTTTGGAGGAACCTACTGCCTCCAACTTCAAGGCAGGTCTACCATGAAAATGGAGACCAGATTACAGTGTCACACTGTAGAAGACAATATTCTTCAACCCATTACCATACTTGACACATGTACATATGCCATGTCAGCAACTTAATCAAACACACTTATGTAATTAAATAAATGCAGAAATTAGTCCACAGTGATTCAAAATTTTTCACTCAAAAACCAATGACTACAACATGAAGTCTGGCAGATTTTTTGTCTGTTGTACACGTGTATTTATACCAATATATGCACGTTCATGTGCAAATAAAACATACACACATGCATAAATATATAGTTTGGCATGTTTTATCTTTTTTACTGTCCTTCACGTATGGGCTGGATTACTCTGGGGATCGAAGACTGGGATCCTGGTAGGGGCATTATTTTCCACACTTGTCCAGACCAGACCTACGGACCACCCAGCCTTCTGTACAATGGGTAACAAGTCTCTTTCCTGGGAGTAAATTGGCCTGGTCATGATGTTTAACACACACCCCCATTTTGTGCTGAGGTTAAAGAAAGAGCAGAGCTATACCTCTACTCCCTCTCTGGGCCTTCATGGCCTGCTCTATGGCAAACTAGACCTTTCACCACTTATAAATTCATTAACAAATGACATACAAACATACTTGCCTCTGACTATGCACCATTTCATGAGCAGCATTAAAAAGACCCAGAACAGCCTTTCTATCTTCAACTCTTGAGAGAAGCACCATAAGAGTTACGTATGTGACTACCAATTCAAGGTATGCCTTGGTTAACTCAAAATTGAATGTCTGCAAAAAAAAATATTATTTAATAAACTAACTACATGCTAGCAGAGTATTTCCTGAGAAGGTAACATGTCCTCAGCTAATCAAGAAATTCCCTTAATTTTATGGAAAGCAAAGGATCATTGCTGCACTCACAAGTGCTGCCACTTGTCCTTAATCAGAACTAGAGTAATCCAGTCCATGCCTCCCCATCCAAATTCTTGAAAATCCATTTTAATATTATCCTCCCACCAACACCTAGATATTCACTATTTGATAATATGAAATCTAAATACATAACAGTTTCAGGCAAAACTCAAAATTAACCTTGGCAGACAGACTAATATATTTTATATGTTATGCAGTGTAACAATCATACACAAAAGATTACCACCTCAGTCATTACACAACATATATGCCTGTGCTACTGCCAACAATTCTGTCTAACCATCCACAATTCTGATAAGCCTGTGTTGCCTTCAGTTTATTAATCACAACATAAAAATGTCAACAGATAACTCCAACATATGGCATGAAATGGATTAAATAACCCTTTTATCTTTAAAGAATTTTCAGTGTCTATGGAATTACCCCTTTTTGTACTGAAAATAAGGTACACTTTCTGTAGTTTAACATGTTTGTTACAAACACCTCAATTTGTGACTGTTATTCTGTAAAACATGTTCTAAAGTGAATCTTCACATAGTGTAATTAATTAAAGTAGTGACCTCAATGTAAATACATGCAAAGGTGGCAATATACATAGGCATAACTAGGTTATTAACATTGGAGAGCCAAAATCGACCATGGATATTAGAAGTCAAGTCAAGGAGTCGGGTTACATAGAGGGGAAAAATTGGTTTCAAACAGTCCTTAATATATGTACACCCCTTCCCCAAAATTCATACAAAATTTTTTTATTTGGCCCTCTTCAATTCAATCACCAAAAAACCTATTCTTAGGTAGCAAAAATACTGAGGCATATTTCCCCCCCACCCCAAAGTTAAAGGTATGGCAGTATAAATGACTAGCAAAAGGCTAGTGGACAGAAACTTACAATATCAAGGTGAACTTGACAAGCATCCATAGTTGTCAAGAGTTCACATACATTGTCTTTAAAGTCCAATAAATCAACAAATGTATAGTAGTACAGTGATAATGACTTGATGATTTCATTGCGAATTTGTGTGATTGCCTGCAACTGAAAAAAAAGAACAGAAATTAAAATGCACGAACCAATTTCCAGTATATAGTGAAGTTGGTTTGACCCTATAATAATCCACAAGAATCAGAACACACAAAAAATCAAGTCCTAAGAAATATTCACGTCACATCACTGCGTAATTTTTAACATTGTACTAAATCCCTGCAATGATTGTGTGCATATACTGAGCCCATCCACAGTGTAAAACACAACAATACAGTATCTACAGATACTGCCCTGTTAAAAATCTCCCATGTTGCAGAACATGCTTCCATGAATTTAACTCAATACCATTCAAAATCAAACAAACTGATTCTTACATATTTAATCAAGCTCTCAGGCTCACCATCATTACACAGAACATACAGGATACCTATTTTATCTGACCAATTGTCACTTTCACTTCCTCTCACCTCACTTATCACACAGACCATAGCTGCTAAGAAGCCTGCCCACACTCACACACAAATAGCGGAAAGATGTGACAAATTACGTTAATATTTACAGTACTGTCCATGCATTAGACAATAATTAATGTGTCCAAGTGCTGCCCCCCCACCCCCCCCCACACACACACATGTGTGTGTATTGTATATACTCTATCTAGGGTCATTACTTTATCTAACCAATATTGTTTGTGACAATTAATGAGTTCAACAAAATTGCACTTATGTATGCACTTACAGCACAGTTCAGTTCTGGTAACTAGACTCTTGGGAGTTATTTAACAAATGCTGGGAGGATAGTGTAAGCATTTGCCTGGCAAGGCTATATAACTTAGTGACTATGATCCATGCTAAAACATTTGTCACTTTCATTACATGTTACATAAATCTCCAAGTGTTCTAGCAGCCAATGTATTTGGGACTGGTATTTTTCACTGACATCTCCTAACAGGTACTAGCCTCATAACCTGCACCTCCCTGTTCCTTTGACTTTCCCCACTTCCTCAGCCCACAAGTTTCAAGATATGGGAACTGAACTGTACATATGTGCATTTAATGGAGTCAAATTCACTTTGCTAGTTTTCAGTTACAACTGAGGGCTTTCCTCTCAGTTCACATGCAAGAGTTCATACATCTAAGTGGAGTATGTCATTCTGTGGAAAACAGGGGTTTTATTCACATGCTAAGTCCTCCACATCTGTAGAGAGGCATGAGAATTTATGTACCCAGAAGCAATGCATAACTCCCAGTTATCACAACAATGAGACATTCCTTCATAACTTTTATTGCAAGAAAATAAATCTACATGGGAAATGACTACAAAACCTCAGCTGTCATTCTTGTTCGATACTGATTACACACTACTGAATATTTAAATGTGGCCTCTATTCTTAACATTACAGTTAACCTTGTTTTATTGTTCAGTAACTACCACAATGGCTCATGGAATTAAATAAGCAAGAATGGAGATTTGTGGGCAAGAAACTGGACTGAAAGAACCCACAGCCACTAATTTCAGGGCAGAAGACTGATGTGGGCAGTTGCCCCACAATACATGAACAGGATAAAATGCTAAAGTATCACATCCCAGGATAAAGCAACAGACACACCTTCTCCAGTGTGAGAAATTTAAATTGTGCAAAATAATTTGATCAGCTGTAATGTGATTTAGATGCAGCAAAGACCAAAACCATACTGAACGTACCCCCTTTATGTCTATGTTTGGAAATCGCCTAACAATATACTTGATTGACGATTCCAGTGTCTTGTCAGATAAAAATGCTGGTTTTGATTTTGCATCACCGCATGCCTGAAACAAATACAGAACAATGGCAATAGCAAAATACTTAAACTTACACTAAAAAAATTAATTAATTAACATTTACTTGCACCTGATGTAGAATGTAGTAAAATTAAATACATTACATAGACAGGATATTCAAATTACCCTTATTTAATAATTTCTGAGTGCAATTATGTAGCTAAGGATTGCATATATTACATTACAGCAGTGTTTGTATGCATACATGCTTCATTCAAACAACATAAAACATACTGTGTGCAATACACGTAACATTTATCACATGATGGTTGTGACAAGTGAAAAGTGTACCCATTGTTTCTGCTCGTAAATTCCAATATATTTCTCAAACACAGCTCCTTGTGTAAATAATATATACCTTCTGTAATCTGTAATGAACATATTCACAATCCCAACTGCTAGTCACTTCACATCAGGTTACTTATGTCATATACCAAACTCACTCACTAGCTACTTGCCACACCCTGTATCAAAGCAAGTTTGAAGTCTCTGTGAGCCATCTGCAGTACCTATGTAAATTCATGTGTGACCCATATGCTAAACACAGTTGCTACACAAAGTTCCGTCATAAATTCAGATGACAATTTCCCAATGTGACACTTCCACACACAAAGACAATTCACAAATAAGTGAAATGTTTATGAACAGGAGGTTCCATTTCAGACAGTACGAGAACATGCAGAAGTAACATACTAAAAGAGAAAGAACTGGATGAAATTTGTTATAAACAGGAAGCATCATCAACAACATTTTTGGCACACCCTACATATCAAAGAGATGTATCCATGTTATTGCCACAAAATGCATTAAACTGCTGCCTTTGCAACCATACAGGGCAACTGTCATTTATGAACTTTATGATAAACAGCAAAATTCTGCTAATTCAACATCTTATAATTTGGAAATCTTGACAGTTTGGTACTTGAGTAGTCCCAAGACCAGAAGTTTTGCTTTTTTACCAGAAAAAAATCTATATCAATGAAACAGGCAGATCTCAGGGACATGTTCAAGAAGGCCTCCAGGAATGTCTGTTTATCACACACTGTGGTATCTCATAACTCGCTGTCTCTTATTCCATTAAAGTCTTCAGCTCTGAAGACTCCAGAAAACACAGAAGATAAGCCTGCTGAACTTAAATCAGCAGATGGAGACATTCAAATGGAATGTTCCCCTGATTAGTTGTGTGGCCCAAGTATGACAGCAGCAACACAAAATTACCTGTAAGAACTTAGGTCAGTATAGGTACTGGCTCTTTGGTCCTGTGCAAGTTGGGATAATGGAATTTTGCTGTTGATTATGTGAAAAAAAAACTACATTTTACAAACTGGTGCTTTAAGGGGTACATGATGGAAAAATCTGTTTAGTGATAAAGCTTGTTTTCAGGGTTCCAATCTTCTGGGATGTGATGCTGCATCACTGGGCACAATTTCTGATGTCTCAAAGGAACTTGTCCCCTTTAAACTCAAGAACCACTCAGCCAGTAACCCAGGGTAACATCCAAAGAAAACAACAATTTTTTTTTAGGTGCATCATCCCTATTTAACCACAATCTTTGATTACACCATCATGGAAACCTCAAAACTCACAAACCTGGTTTCAGCTCAGTGAATGCATGTACTTTCAAATAACACATACTGATTTACAGAAACTTGCACGTTAATCCATGAAATTTCATTAAACTTATGTTAAGGTATGTGTATGGCATGTCAGAAGTGCAACTATTATTATTATTGGGCCCATTTTCATTACTGAGACCATAAATTCAAACCAACATGATTTCCAACATCATTTTTGAACACACATATCCAATTCCAAGAGAACATATGCCTGTCTTCAGCAAAAGATGGCAACAGCTAACACTGAAACCCATTTCCAAAACCTTTTAAAAAAATTGTGAGTAATAAAATAACATTCACTCTACCACATTAAACTAAAACATGTCAACTATCACTCACAACAATCTGTAATTGCAGTGATTGCCTACCATAATGAAAAACTGCCTGAGTTTAGAGTCATACATGAGGTCATTTAAACAAAAAAAGTCTATGTACAAGAAAAAATTAATTTGTGCAAATATTATGAGTAGTTTAGACCCTAATATTATTAGTTCAGGTTTAATTCTTAAACATTTTTTAACTTGCACCTTCTTTGGAACTTTTATGATTATATTTTATGCAGTGACATTACCTTTTTGTTAACATGAGTAAGAGAAGTATTACAATTTGTTACATTAGTTTCAAATACTGTACTGTCCATTAAATGGTCTCAGTAGGTTGCAACATTGGCTCAAGGTTTACGAGTAATCTGCATAAAATGCCATCACCTAACACCCACTTACAGTTCTTGAAACTTCACTGAAATGTCACATATTACATCTCACTGAGTTTCTTATCTTGCAATGGTTATGCCTATTTTTCATTTTGTGTGGCATCCTTCAGCAAAAACCGCATTATCGTAGTCAAATACAGAATATGTATATCAGTACCTTAGACCTTAGAAGAATGTGAGGTTAGGAACGGTCTGCTGCATGGGATGACAGCATTTGACTCGTACACGTATGAAGTCTTTAAAGATCACTTCTTTACAACAAAAACCGTACACCTTCACGAAAATTATTTATACCAAAGACGCTGGGTGGGTTTATTTCGTGATTCATCTTAACACTCCATGAATTCACGAACCGAAACGTGAAATTCGTTTCAAAAAAACACGCAAAATTAATTTAGAACTCAAATAAAAATTACCTTCTTGATATTGTAAATCCTCGTTAGCATGCCAATGCCTCTGTCATTGATGAGTGATAACTTTTCCGCCAATTTTTGTTGACTTGGGACGAGCTGCCTCGCCATTCTGTATCTTACACTGACATTGTCACAGATTACCAACATAACACAGCGCACCTCCCATCAGATATGGCGGCCCATATAAAAGTAAAGAAGTTCACCCTAGAACAGGTCATACAGGCCCAGAAAGGGATGGAGCTAGAGCCCTACTCTTTCTTTAACCTCGGCGCTAGATGGGGGTGGGTGGTCAACGCCACGCGTCGGCCGCTTTACCCTTGGAAACAAGCCCAATGTCCATCCTACAGGAAGCTGGGTGGGCCCCAGAACCGGTCTGGATGGGTGCGAAAAATCTCTCCCCCACCGAGATTCGATTCTCGGACCGTTCAACCCATAGCAAGTCGCTATACCGACTACGCTATCGCAACCCATTATTGTCTACATTCCAAAACTTATTGAAAATAAGTTTTCTCTACCAAAGACTTGGCACAGGCATGAGGAATTCCACTTAAAAAACATCCATATTGTATGAGTGCAACTTAATAAATGTCTTGTTAAAATAACTGTACACCTGGACTTTCCTGCCCAGTACAGCCATAGGGAACCCCTGCCATGGCTATAGTCACAAGAACCATACAGTCTATTTAACAGAAGACAGACAGTTGGAAGTAAAATCACCTAATACAACTACAAATTTTTTTCTCTGACTGGAATACATTGAAACATGGACATGCCCAAGAATCAATGCTTGGGCCTCTATTGTTCGCAGTACATATATATATATATATAAATTAATGACCTTCCTGTGAAAATAAATTCCATATCAGAACTAATATTATTTTCTGATAGTGTCATCAGAAAATAATATTAGTTCTGATATGTCATAAATTAAAGTAGAAAATTTGAAGATTTCTATTGTGCCAAATGTAGTTCCCTCTCATATAATTAAATGGTTTGCTGCTAATAAGTTTGTCCTAAACCTAGATAATATAAATATAATGAATTTCATATCAAAAAATTCATCATACTACATATTTGTTATGAAGAAAAGTCTATAGAAGAAATAGTAAATACAAAATTTCTTGGTTTACAAATTGAAAACCACTTAAACTGGAGAAAACATACTGAGCAAGAGATTTTTAAGTTAAGTACAGCATGTTATGGCATTAGGTAATGCTCCATATTAGTCATATAAACACTCAAATAAATTTACTACGCACTTTCATTGTTATAAAATATGGAATAATTTTTTATGTAACTCTTCCAAACAGTGGGGAGATTTTCACATTAGGCAAGAAAATCATCACAATTATGGCTGGTGCACAAGCCATTACTTCATGTAGAAGTCTATTTAAACAATTAGAACATCTGTCTGTTCCATGCCAATTCATATATATTTTCCTTAATGAACTTCATTATAAAAAATAAGGAAAACTTTTAAACAAATTAATCTATACCCAATATTAATACAAGGAATACACACCACCTTCATACACCCAAAGCCAACATGCCTTGTTTTCAAAAAAGTACATTTTATGCTGGCATCAACATTTTCAACAGTTTACCACGTCGTGCGACAATCCTCAAGAATGACAAATACTTAAATTCATATACCTTTAACTTTGTAGATGAATTTGTTATATGTAAAGAAGATCATTAATACTGATTTCTAAAATGTTTATACTTTTTACACTGTAAAAGTAGTGTACATTTGAGTATTTATGAACTGTTCCACATCTTACTGTTTTTGTGACACACTTATGGATCCAAGAAATGTATGTATGTATGTATGTATGTATGTATGCATGTATGCTTATGAACTGGACAGATTTTTGGTAACAAGTCAGGCATTCTTTCAGGGACAGGCATATTAGGAGTTCAACTTTATTTATATAGGGTGTCCTATGCCACATTGGTCAGACTTCAGGGGCATGTTCTAGACATCACACAGAAACAAAAACAAAAACTTTCTCTAAACCATAGGTCAATTTGACATGTTACTGACTGCTGGTGTGGAATCCTTTCACCCGACAATAGGAAGAGATCCAGCTCCTGAAACATGCCCTTTTCTGAACATGACACAAAACACAAGTCTTGAAAAATCCTGAACAAATTAGCTACTTCATTGATGTTTTAAAATGTGCATGCACACACACTGTGATATAACAAATGAGGTAGGTTGGACAAGTCATTCAAATATATTTACAAACAGCATTATTTACAATGTTTCGTCAATGTTCCTACAAAATTCTGTACAAGAAGTACATAAATTAAGAAACACATGCTACTAATTTTTAAAATGAATATAACTGACTCCACAAAAATAAGTTACGTATACATTATTATAACAAAAGCCTTAACACTAAAATTAGCAAAATCACTATGTGCTTGCTACACAGCATCATCAATAACAGCATCCAGCACAATATAAAGCTCTGTTAACAACCGCACAGAACACACTAAGTATCATTTGTGAGAATGCATTGCACAACTAAGCAAATTTTGCTAAAAGTGCATTTCTTATAATAAAATCATGTAATTTTAACATTCCACAAATGTCCTAACCTCAGTTTAACATTACCTTATGCAGATTTCCTGCACCTGTCATAGGAATAAGAAACCTGAAAAACTTCAATAAATGCTGGCTTAGGCTGAAGACAACAGAACACTTTATCACCATTGACTCTGTTAATTTTAGTTATAGGCTCTCTGAACAGTAAAATTGTTGGGTAGTGGACTGGTCACCCATTGTTGCTCAGGCCTCACCTTCAATGTAAAGAAATAACAAGATACTGTGTATAAACTTGTACACAAGACAGTGTGCATCGTTGGAAGTTAAGGGATACATTCTCACAAGAAACCACAAACAGCAAATAGAAGGGTAAAGATTCAGTATCATTACCAGCTACACAGCTAAAGAGTTGTTCCACATTGCACATCAGTGATTACAACCAACAGGCTAAGATAAGATCTGTGTCACTCAGTTTGCAAAACCCCCCAAGAATTTACCAAAAATTAAGCATTACCACTTGCAAAGAATGAAACTTAAGATGGAAACCAGCCTTTATCAAAGCTAAATTCATACTTAAAGGGACTAATTTCTCCTTTCAACTGATCATCCATGACCATTACTAAGGTTTCTCTTTTTTAGTATGTCGGTGCATTGAACTGACTTTGGAGCTTCCCCTGTTTTAGTATGTTCAGCAGTATCCAATGTTCTGGCTAGTAATTAGCAAAATGTGGGATGCGGTGACCCCCTCCCTGCTTAAAGATCAGGCACCACCTGCAAATATCTAAAATCAAGAATAATTTGAGGTATATGTTCCACTGGAATATGATGCCATGTCACTGGGTAGTCAGTTCTTGATGTTCAAACACAATGTAGTGAACCAATCTGCAAGCATCAAAGTGTTTGAGAAGATAGTCTCTTTGGAAACATCATGAACCTTTTACCCAGTGATGCAAGGTCACAACCCAGAGGAATGGATACCTCAGCTACACCATCATGTAAGCCAAAAAACTCACAAAATGTCACTCCTTCTACACTTTCACCCCAGACTTAGACAAATTCTATACAAACAGATACAACAAAACCTCTTGGAGCTTTGCCCCAGTGATAATTATGATGGCCATAATTGGCCAACAGCCTAGAACCACACAAAATTAATGACAGAGACTCTATTCACATGGATGATAGCAATATTATACCATCTCATAAAATGTGTACAGATCTCCTCCTGTCTTTTCAAGTCAGTGGTTTTTAAAGAGTGTTCTTTTATTTCTCATCAGCTCTTAATAATACAAACACAGGCAGCTGCTTCACAGACTAAACACATAAAATTATGTAAGTCTCTTAAACGGAAAGCACCAGAAACTAAATAAATCACACAAACATCAGTACACTTGTTGGGGCATCCGAGAAATTTCATACCCGTGAAATTGATACTGCTGTTTCAGTAGGGCCACAATGTGGTTACAACTAAGCAGTGATGTTCTAACTGGCAGGATAATGACAATACCACAATAATAAACAGAATGTGTCATAACATGGGTTCTTTTCAAGGAAGGAATAGCTTTTCTCTCTCTACTTCTGTCCCTATTATCATATAAACTCAACTTCAAAATGGTTAACTGGATTACTGAAACAGGTGCATTCTGACTTTCGGTCATTACACATTCTTTTTTGGAAGGGATGAAGCCCTTGCATTATAGAATTAATATGATTAATCAACATGATCTTTTATTGATACTGGAAACATATAAATATGCATAACATCTCTGGAATAAAAAAAAACAGAGGTTTTAATAATGTTTATGCTGATAGGGTGGGTATTTAAATTTTAGTGCATGGATTACGAAACACGTATTATTTGAACGAAAAAGATAAAATGAATTACACAGCATTCTGTGGAAAATACAATAGAGACTGTACAGCATGTCTTAAAAATGATGTAAATTCCTTGTTGCCTAAATATATAAAATTAATTTCTAGGGGTGTTTTCCCATGTGTTTTCATGCACCTTTGAAAGGTTAAACAGGCATACGTGAAACAATCTTCTCTTCTGTCATTTCAGTGTCCAAGAATGCTATACACATGAAAGTCTGCATTACAAGTTTGTACAGCAGCCAAAAAGACCGTCTGAAGAAGAAATGGATATTGCATTACCGTTCAGGATATAAAGAATGTTAGGGAAAGATCTACATGTAATTTTTCAACTGGAATTTTGGAAAATGCAAGTCTATGACCAGTTTGCTTAAAGTAAATCTCTTTTCATTCTACTTTCCTATTACTACTACCGCCTGGCTTCACAGCAGAGCACTGCTTTTGATGCAGTATACTATGTTTTACATTCTAAGGAGCAAATCTAGTTGTGATGCAATAATTATGACCATGCAAATGCTTGAAGCTGAGGTGCACAAATCACATGTGCCAGATCACTGTGGTGACTAAATTTTGTATGGTGGTGCCTCACACTTGTGGGTCCTTAGTATGGTGCTCACTGCATGTCACAGTTCTGGAGCCTAGAATTTGGAGGTTGTCCCTAAGATTTAAAAAATTTGTGCATATCTGCTTTGAAGGAAGGATATTTTGTTTTAATTTATGTACTCTGTATTTAAAGAGTCTGTATATGAAAGCTCCTGGGCTTTAACCCATGATATCTGGGGAAAAACTTAGAGAATATACAAAAGTACAAGCAAAATGGAAACAAACTGGTACTGCTTTTGTTTTTTGCTGGCCAATTTGTAACAAAATGTAGGGCACATAAAAAGTTCCACAGACAAATACATACAGCAAATTATTAACCTCGTAACTACTTGCTTGGTATTTTAATTTTATTGGATGGTATATGAAAAACATGATTATTTTAATTAAAAAAAAAAGATAAATTATGAAATTAACAGCGTCTTACACAAAATAAGACAGAGACTATGCAGCATGTCTTAAATATGCCATAATTTCCTTGTTGCTTAAAAATATAAAAATTTGTAGTTGCGTTTTTTATGTATGTATGCAACTGCAGATCATTTAAAGGTTAACAGATTTCAAAGGAAGGCATGTTTCAGTATTTGAGATTTTTAGCCTGAAGATGCCATAAATATCACCACCATGGTAATAATAATAATTCTTAATTACTTTCATTGTGCACCTTAAACATACCTTCATTAATTTCCATCATATCTAGCAAATTATTGTCCACGATTATTTTCTGTAACGTGAAACATTCCTCAGCAATCCACTGCTATTTCACACAAGTCAGTAAACTGAATGTGATAGCTGCACAACACAAATTGATTAACTTCATATAATAATTGACCTGTCCCACATTTTCCTCTAAATGTCCCCATATTTATTAGTCCTCCAGTTTCTCAAACTCCAGCTAGTTAATTTTACCTGTCAAAAGGAACCTGCAGTGTGTCTGCACAGTACAAGGCCTGTTCAGAAGTTCACATGTAATACTTAATGGTGGAAAGTAAGTACAATATCATAAACCGTGCACAGTAATATACAGTAGCCAAAAATCAGATTAATGTAATAGAAGGTAACTCACTAGTCTTAAATGAATATCTTTTTAAACTCTATGGTTCAGTAAACATTGTAGTAACACTTGATACATGTTCTGAATGATTAATCAAACTCGTGTATTGCCCATCATCATTATTCAGAATGGTTTCAAAGCAATCTAGCCAAATGTTTATTTGCATGTGCACATGAGAAATGCAAAATGCCAGAATATAATCTATGTGGAATAAAGAGGACGAAACTTTCAGTAGTAAGTATTAATAAAATAAAGTTTTCAACATTTAAAATTTTTAAAAAAATAAAAAAGAGAACAATTAGTGACAAGACCAATAGCTGCAATATTAAAAAAAAAAATTCTTTGGGACTAGACCTCATTATCCATACAGGACTACAATATTTAAAAAAAGACACATTAAATCGTGTTAGAAATCTCACAGGTGAACTAGTACTAATTTTGCTGTCACCCATCATCAACCATAATTACATAATTTTTACAATCATAAAAAACACTCACATATGCCTAACAACATTCATCATTCATTATTTACAACTCTAGGAAACAATAATAATAATAAAACAAAATAATTAAAAAATATGCCTCATCTTTATAACATAGTAATCCCTGCACACACCAATTCACAGTTCATACTATGCACAAGACACTCAAACAGCCACAAATGTTTATAGAAGGCCATACTAGCTTGGAACTTTGCAGTGCCTTCTAACCCATATTTTGACTCAGAGAGACAACGTCTCCTTGATTAATTTCTTCATTGTTGTGCCTACAGACGTATTTGTCGGACCAGAAGTTGCAAATGTGACCTGGAATCAAATCATTATTCAGATTAAAGTCAATTAATACAAGGTGTAGGCAAGCATAGTAAAGAATGTGTGCGCAAATGTAAAACTAACGTCCAGACTGTTTTATTAACAGTATCATACCGTAATGAAGCCCCAACAAATTGCCATTCAAACTACAGAAGTGGTTACTGCAAAGACTTTCATGGTTTGTTATTACTTTATTATTTAGTACAGAAAATTTTTAACACTTGTATCACCTCTGGTACAGTGGATGTTATGGCAACAAAACAAATAAAAACTTTCTTGAAATTGGCTATGAGAATTTAGTGAAAAAAGGTGATTAAGCAACTCAGCAGCTTCATACTAGGTATTATAAACATTAAAAAAAAAAACACAATTTTTTTCCACTAGTTCAGATATACAGATGAGATGAAAGTTAGGAGAGAAAAAAGTAAAAAAAAAAAGCATTTACATAGAATGCTCAAGGTCTGTTCTGAACTACAATAATAAATGAAAGGGAAGCAGGTATGGTAGTTGAGAAGTGTGACATATGGCATACAATGAACTCTAAAAATTATAAATAATGTTCTGATAACACTGCTAGAGGTTCACTGCCATTAATATCAAAGTCTCCCATGGCATGCACTCCACACACCATTGCATCCATCTCCTGTCTCAGAAATTAGATATCCAACATCCAGCCTTATATTACCTTATGTCTCCTTGCTTTGCCAAGTGACCACTTTCCAAGAGGGTTCCCTACCAAAATCCAGTATACATTCCTTGTGAGTCACATGCATGTTAAAAAATTAGAGTGGGTGAGCATGTAGTAAGGATGTTCTGTAACAGAATCCCAAAACGAACTCTGGAAAGAAATATCTGAGGAAGAAGGCCTACTGAAAAACAAAAGAACAGCTGGGTAGACAAAGTGGGGAAGGATGCTGCTGAATTGCATAATACCAAAAGCTGGCATGCAGCAGGAAGACATACGAGTGACTGGAGAAAGAAAACAGGAGGCCATGGCCTGGAAATGTGCTGAACAGTCGTACGGAGAAGAAGGAAGATGGTGAAAATGGTAATGAACCTTTGGGTTCCACAAAATGTGGCATATGTCTTGGTCAACTGTGCCTGTCATATTCTTTAGAAGGACCCTAGGTACAATACAAGGAATAACATGACTGTTTAGAATTGTGCATTCACATGACAGTGGGATGCAGAACACATATGTCCCTGTGAAGACTTACGGCTGGCTAGAATTACAAGTCTAGGAACACTTTAACAAGTGGTTAGTAAATGACGCAGTTTTCCCTCTTTCTCTGTCCTTCTTTATCTCTTTCCAGTGAATATTTTCACATGGTACTGTTAGCATATGGCAATGCAGTGAAACAGTTGTTCAGTAAATATTAGAGGATTTGAAACAGAATGATGGTGAGATTTTTTTCCTAATCAATACTACCTTACCTTAAATAAGTATGGTTGCACATCTGGATATGACGTGTCAAAAATGAGGTCCAATTCTGACTGATTTGGCATTTTTGGAACATATTCATGTCTGTTCATCACTTCAGCAATGTACAGGATCTTTTCAGTCAGCATATCACCTACTCTTTCCCTGCATTTCTGTCGTTCTAAATATTAAAACACAAACAAGAAACCAAATTAGTGCAGTCATTTATCAATACGGTACTACATTCCTGGACTGCACATATTTGAGTAAATGAGTATTTTACAATAGCTCCTGAAACTGTAATACAGCCTTGCTTCTTTATCGCTTGGAATACACAAAGACAAAAAAAAAAAACTGCCCAAACTGAAGTAATAAACAACAACGACCACAGAAAGTTTCCAGTTAATTTACCTCATGTGTATGAATACTACACGGACATAAGTATGCTATCCAGTAAGCATGTCATGCAACCACAGAACTTCTTATTGTAAACAGTTGCCATTTCACAGTATCAGCACTTGCATTTACACATTTTGAATAACAGCCTCACCATACCATGGTGTAACATAAAAAAAATTAAATGCCTTTAACCTTTAAATGACCAGGATGGTATTTAAATTACAGTGCACTGTTCATGAAAACCACTAATATTATTTGAATATAAAAAGATAAAATTATATAGGTAAATAAAAAGAATTTTGTGGAAAATAAAACAGATGCAACATTTCCTAAAAATGCAGTAAATTTCATTGTTGCCTAAACAAACAAAATGAATTAATGGGGTGTTTTTTTACATGTGTTGGCATATGCAAACACAGGTCATTTCAAGATTAGCATACACACACAAGTAACTGCACTGGATATCCACATAGGCAATTTGGTTTAACAAATAACTTTAACTAAAATAATTTAAAAAAACATTTCAATAAATACAATAGACAAATTCATATCTGTATCAGTATGAAGGTAACATAAGCATTGGTAGTGACTCTGATGATGACATCATTTAGGCTGAACCATGTATAGTGAAAAAACAAATTCTTTACCATGTTCATTATTGAGCTTGATAAGCTCAAGTCGCACTGTCCATACTTCCCATGGGATACACTCTGGCTGAAAGGGCCATCTATTCTTTTTCTTTTGGAAGAATTCCAGTGAAATCTGGCCTGATCCAGGGCCATCGTTCCCTCGCAGAGCCTCGGAAAATTCTGATATTTCCTTTTTCAAATTCCTATCCAAGTTATCAGAGGAACAACAAACCTATAATAAAAAAAAAAAAATAGTTCAGGCTTTTACACAACACAGAAATTAAGCTGATATTCAAAATGACCTATGCACACATGTAACAAAGAACTGCATCTGGAAAAGTACACCCTATGTTTGCAATGCTATGCCATATGAAGCTGCACAGAGATTGGCATTAGATGGCAATAAGCAGCCAGTACAATACTTAAGACTCCCTTTCCTCCAAGGAAAGAAATGTGAATACCTACATGTACTACACAGTAGAAAATATATGGGTATTAAGTACAATTATAATTATGTAAAATTTATTAAAATGCAATATTCATTCAACCAGGGATTATACACTCTCACAGTAAAATCATTATTTAATAAGGTGAGAGACAGACATACACGACCACTATACCATAAATTTGTTTTGCACATGGGCTCACTTATGCTACAAGTACAAGTGTTCCATTGTTGATAAAACATCAGATTATGTTTCATTCTATAAGCAGTTTAGTCAGTTATAAATAGGACATTACAGAACCAATTACAATTGATGTTACATGAAATTATGAAAGTACTAACAATCAAATCCATGCTAATATTGAAAAGCTGGTATAGTGTGGTAAGTATAGTAACTAGGCTATGGGCCAAATAACCAGAAAACTATAGTTCAGTCCCTGGCAGGAGAGATTCTCCCCTGCCAAAGTGTCCAGACAAGCTCCACAACACGGTCTGTACATACAGGACTGAACCTACTGACCACTGAAGGCCCGCTGAATTACACACATCTGTTACTTGGGTGGTTTTAACTTGTCATGTAAAATAAGAATAATTGTTATTACTTCTCAAACAAAAAGGTCCAAAAGTACAGGCAAACTCCCAATTAATCCACTGGCATCTAACATCTGGTATATACATCAAGCAGTGTGATGCCCAGATCACCAAATGCAAGGTTAAGATTGCAATAATTTAATGGTCTTCATTATGCAGCTCTCATTTAAATTATGTCCCCTGTACATCACTTTGGGCATTTAATTGAGGTGCAAATGGGTTAAGGTTCTTCAGTTTAATATGCAATTTCAATGATCCCAAGTAAATCTGGTTGTTAAGAAGGTCATCCACAAAGTAAAGAGCGTTTGCACATAGCACTCGCACAGGTTGACATTCCAGCATCCAGCATGTAGCCAGACTTGGACCAAGTGATTTTAACTTGTTCCAAACATTGAAGGAATTTTTGGGTGGCAGACGCTTCAAAAGCAATGAAGTGAAGGTTGCCATCAAGCAGTGGTTAAAGACTGGTGGCGGAGGTCTATGACGAAAGCACACAAAAACTTGTCGCATGCTGTGAAAGTGCCTGAATGTTCATGGCGGCTCTGTAAAAAAAATAACTTAGGGTCTGTAATAATGACACGGTAATTTATTCTTATTTTGTTTATTTTTCTTTATAGCCAAATGGTCTTTATTTTCTGGACGACCCTCATAAATTTCCCTATTTAAGATTTTCAGACACAAGAGTACTTGATTCACACAAATATGGGTCTGAAGACCAGCATCACAAATCCAAGAAAATGCAATACTTGACACAAAAGGAAAAGAAAAATATGGCAAATTCTTACATAGGTAAAATCGATGAAGTCACAGTCAACATCTTCATATCCCACAGTCCCCACAGAATAACTGCCTTCTTGTTTATACTTAAATTTACCCAGTGAACGATGAAAAAGTACAGTGTGGAAGATACTTGCAACTGCTTCATCAACTTGACGGCCTTCAACAGTCTGTGCGGTAAGGAAAAAGAAGACAAAAATAGATAAGTGTCAAAAAACATACAGCCAAGCAGGCATAAAATTTCCTACTGTGATTCAAAATTCTACTTATTTATACAAGTTGAATACTGCAACTGAAGAATTTTCTCCTGTTTTACAAAATTTTGATGTGCATTACTATCAGGAGCTTAATAAAGATAGATATTAACACTGGCAAAAGTTATTATGCACCAATCTGCATGCAAGGTAAATAATTATAACAACATGCTACACGCCCCCCCCCCCCCACAAAAGAAAGAGATAATCAAGATGATTTAAATGATTATTCT
>Ga0123354_10002200_pt1 | contig 25355 bp, 21 predicted proteins | sample TergutLab28metaG_2_FD_97872 | JGI IMG/M metagenome (GOLD analysis project Ga0123354, IMG submission 97872) | Labiotermes labralis P4 segment gut microbial communities from Petit-Saut dam, French Guiana - Lab288 P4 | ecosystem: Host-associated > Arthropoda: Insects > Digestive system > Gut ...
CCGGAGCGCGAATCTGACCACAAAACATTATACAATGTGAAGATAACGTGTGGGGCTATAACACTAAGCCTGTACATGACTGTGCGGAGCATTTAAATGGCCGCAGCGCACCCATTTGGTGCGTTTGTAAGATACCGATTTAAAAGGATCGGGTGCGTTCGTCGGATAAAGGTTAAGTTGGCTGTTGATTTTATACCCAAAACCAAATGATGAAATAGTAGACTTTGGACATAACATGCATAGAATGTGACAGAAGTGCAGCCTTTTTCAAAACAGAAGATGCACCTCCCCCCTGCCACAAGCAATAATTAAACAAAAAATTTAAAAATGATATAAAAAATAATACTGTCAGTACTTTAATGTGGATGAACTGTGGTTTGATTCTGAGCAGGGGAAAGCGTTTTATCTTCTTCAAAACTTAAAGCCCTACCCAGCATTCTTTTCAATGGATAATGGGGGCTCTTTCTCCAGGGTAAAGGAGTTTATGCATGAGGCTGGCCACTTTCCTCCATTTAGTGCCGAGTTTGAGAATGCATGGAGCTTTATTTCCACTCCCCTTATATGCCTTCATGGCATGCACAAGGACAGGTTTACTTTACTTTACTTTACCGAAGAACAAACACTATGGTCTTCTGGAGAGGTAGTCACTATTTTGGAAAAACCTGCTGCATCCATCTTCAGGGGAGAAGAGATGTCACTGAACCCTGAAGACAGAGGCAGCAGGTTTGCTCTGAAATCTGATGTTTATCGACAAAACCGCATGGCAACACATCCTAGCAGACAGCAGTCTTCATAGCAGTTGCCATGAGAACAAAAATCTCAATCAAAGAACTCAGATCTTTGATGGATCTATTAAGTACGTAATATACAAGTTTAACTGTATGGCAAAAACACTGCATGTCCATGAGAAGGAAAGTTCTGAAGGTGAAAGGGTGCCATAAGTAGACTGCTGTACAGGTGTGAGATTTATTAGATGGTGGCTGATATAAATGAGTAAAATAAAGTTAATGTTCATGTACACATCATGGAAGCAGAAAGGGCTGAAAAGGTATAGCTCCACTCATTCTTAATTTCAGCAGTAAAGGGAGGCAAGTGGTTAGCTTCATGCTGCAGCTGCTTTAACACCAGGGAAAGAGTCCCCATTACCCACTAAATATTAGGCTGGGTAGGTCCCAGATATGGTCTCTGCATTTTAAAGAAGAGCGAAATCTGTTTCTTCTGACAAAAATCACGTGAAGCAATTCCTTGGACACCCTGCACTGGACATAAGTAATGTGCCCTGGTCCTAGTGATGTGACTTATTTCTTTATGACTAAAATATGAAATTGTATTCAATTACCTGATGTATTTCTCGAAAGTTGCCTGAAGCACTGTATTGTTAGGAAACACTGCCCTAGGAAACCCCACAGGAAGATCAGATATGTCTGCTGCACTGTCCCATATATGGCCCACAATGCGATCAGTCACTGGTTGATACCTTTCTGGGTCATGTGACATCTTGACCATAACTTCTGCCCATAAGTACGCTCCAACTGAAAAGCCATGTAGGAGACATTGCTGGTAGCACTCATTCAAGTACAAGAATTTGAGGATGTCTCCTGCAACAACCTGAAAATGTACGCTTAGTATTATAAAATTTGGTGTGACTTAAAGATTTACATAAGGAAACACCACAGACCAGACAATAAGAAATGTAAAGATTAAAGAGAGATTTAAAGATGAATTAATAAGTAACAAAATATGATTCTATCAACATGATTCAAGAATAAAGACAGAATCCCACAGTAATGTTGTGAACATGAAACTATGAGGGGTGCTGATAAGTCCTTAGCCCGATCTACTTCCTGATGTCGTGGGGCGGAATCGATAGTGTTGTTGGAAAGAGGGGTCTGTTCATGTGCCGAATTGCAAGTCTTTTCTTGTTCCAGAGGCTGCAAGGTAGCATGTCAAGCGACATGTGCGCGATTTCAACACTGAGACATGTGCTGTTATCAAGTTTTTTTTTTCCTGCAAGTCAAGGCATAGAAGGAAATTCACGCCATTCTGACAGAAACATTAGGGGAACATGCACCATCATATGCCGCCATCAAAAACTGGGTGGCCCAGTTTACATGTGATTTTTCCACCTGTGATATGCCTCGTCCTGGACAACCCAAAACAGTGACCACCCCGGAGATTATTGATCAAATTCACAAGCTAATCTTGGAAGACCACCAGATTTCAGTTAAATCAACAGCTGAGCAACTGGGCATCTCATGTGAGCAGGTTGGGTCCACCATTCATGAAGATTTGGACGTGTGGAAGCTCTCCGTGAAGTGGGTCCCAAAATGCCTGAACATGGATCAAAAACGTCAACGGTGCCGCTTGTCTGAGCGACTTTGGAATTTTTTCAGCGCTATCCAAATGATTTCCTGTCGCGATTGGTGACCACGGAGGAAACCTGGTTACATCACCATGATCTGTAAACAAAGCAACAATCAATGGAGTGGTGGCATAGGGCTCTCCCCGCCCCAAAAAATTCAGAGTGCAAAAATCTGCTGGAAAATTTCTCGCCTTGATTTTTTGGGATCAAGATGGCATCCTCATTGATTATCTTCCAAAGGGTCAAACTATCAACGCGGACTATTACTCATCTCTCCTGGTGCAATTGAAGGACATTTTGAAGGAAAAACACTGCGGGAAGTTCACCAAGAGGGTCTTGTTCTTGCATGACAATGCCCCGCCTCACCAGGCACTTGGAACCCAGAAGAAACTTGCCTACCTGGGCTTCCAGTGTCTTGATCACCCACCCTATCCTCCAGATCTATCCCTGTCGGACCACCACCCGTTATCTGGACTGAAAAAGCAATTGAAAGGTCACCATTTTTCGTCCAACACAGAGGTCATTGCTGCCGCGGAGACCCGGTTGGACAGACCATCTTCTGAATTTTTTTTGATTGGCTTGCAAAAGTTAGAGCAATGGGCTGAGAAATGTATTGAGCTTTATGGGGAGTATGTTGAATAAATCCCGAGTTTGATCACTGTAGCTTGTTTCCTTCCTGGTCGGGCTAAGGACTTATCAGTACCCCCTCATAAAAGGGAAACACCCAGAGGTAGACCAAGAACAAGGTCAGAACAATGGGTTAGGGAAGGTGTCACACAAAAGGGGGATTGACGAGGTGACAGAGGGACTGACACGTGGAACGTGCAACTGACAAAGCTGTTAAATAACAGACTTTAAAGTGCCAGATGGTGGTGCTAGAGAAACACACATGTAGTAGTAACATCTATGAAAGAGGAAGAACGATTGTTGTTGAATAATGTGGCACCAGATGGCATGTCCAACCTTTTTTGGCAAAGGGTCACATTTGTTGTTATGGGTTGCATGTGTAAAAACAACAAGCATTGGTATACTTAACCCACAAAATTATTGCATACCTAGGAGGGCATGGGTTGGAGGCTCCTTGACTCTCAGTGTCGAAGGTACCAAGTTTGAGGGACTGAAAGAAACGTGACACACTGCAAGTATCATGGGATGTGACATCAGTTGTTTCATAGATAGAGACAGCTATGTGTGTTGGCACATCTAGAAGTGTGGGTGATGTGACAGCACCTTCAGCACACATGCAAAGTATTATTCCACCACCACTTCAACAAGGTTTTAGAGCATTTCTCACTCTTCAAGTTACAGTGAGCCCAGCATATAAGCAGACTCTTATAACCTCAGGACAGAGGTAGCATGTTGCTCCAAAATGCCGATACATGCCCACCCACATCACAGATGACCTCAATCACATTTGGTTCCTTATATGCAAAAATATTTCGTTAGTTGCAGCATACTGCCTTGAAAGGTTTGCCATTCCTGGATTAATGTAATATAACAGCGCTAGTACAGGGCCTGTCCAACATGATGTGGAAATTCACTCCTTACTTTTGTATCTTTATTCCAAGCCACCTTTCTTCCTTTCCTTTATCCCTACACCCCTTTCATGTGTATTCCATTTGCCCTTGTCACCTATCTGTCCTGTCCTCATTCTTCTGGTTTATTCTCTTGGTTGTTCTTAAATTTACATACAATACAGTACTTGACTGGTGGTATCGTGCTTGACCAGCATCTTGTGGTATCAACTTCCCATATCCTTACCTGGGCACTTTTTGGATTGTCCCACAGTGTGACAGGAACTGGTGATTATTCATATGTGGACAGGCTAATACAAGTGTAAGGAAATTTAAAACTGAAAATTATTTTCCTCACCTGGGTGCCCTTGACTGGCCAAAGCAGCTGCCATGGTGTTATGCTGACACAAAGCACATCAAAACCTTGATCCATATAAAAGTTAGCATATTTTAAGATATGCCTCTTTTTAGCCAGTAACCAAGACAGCATCACCACCAAAGGTGCATTGTTCTCACCAAGTTTGGGATTTGTGAGACGAAGTGGTGAACTTTTGTCAATTTGGATGTCATTATGAGCACTAATCAATTGTATATTTTTCGTGATCTGATTTACTGAGTAGTGTCTGTGTATTGATGCCCAAGTGAGACCTGCACACGCTGCAAATGGAATTGGGGTTGGTGTTTTCTGAAATAATACAAACACAGTGTTAAATATTGTTCAGTCTTCCTTGTTACGTAGTTACAGAATCGAAACAGAGTATTTCACATGTGTTACAGAACTTTGTGATAGAAAATTACCCCATACATTTTTATCTACAACATGTAGAAGTACCCACTGTTAGTCCAAAAGACTGTTGTCTTCCCTGTCAATATCAGAGTGTATATCTTATAATTGTTTCTTTTATCAGAGCCCAGAGTATGTCAGCTGTCACAGAATATCTTGGCAGATGCAGGCTTTCTACATAATTAAGCTGCCATGCTCAGGGAGACAGAAGTGAGACCCTATAGCTAAAACCTTAGGAATAACACTCAAAGCAAAATATAAAAGTAAAGACTGGAGATTTTGAATGACCCGCAACCAAGGCTACTGCATGCATTGGTAGAAGTACAGGGTAAATTTATGCTTTCAGAATTAAGACCTGTGGGGCACGCAGTGGCACAGTTGGTTGAGGCACTGCGCTATAAGCCGGAAGGTCACGGGTTTGATTCCCGATGGTGTCATTGGAATTTTACATTGACATAATCCTTTTGGCCACACTATGGCCCTGGGGTTGACTCAGCCTCTAACAGAAATGAGTACCAGGAATATTTCCTGGGGGTAAAGGTGGCTGGTGCGTAGTGCTGATAAGCTTACCACCTTCATGTGCCGACTGTCTTGAAAGCTGGGAGCCTCAACCTCCTGGAACCCTCGGGGGCCTGTCCAGGCCTGTAATGGGATTGCTTTACCTTTGTATTAAGACCGTGGTATGCAGCAGGAAGGCAATAGCAAAGTTACATTAAATAAATTATACATAAATTGTTAGTTACATGAAAAATAGGCACTATTCACCATTTAATGCAGCCATTATACTTGCAGTTCTGTTACATTATGCCTGAGATGTTGGACACTGCTTGGTTCATCATGAGGGGATTCCTTAGGTTTCTACTGATGACGAACTTGATCAGTTGAAACATGCTGGGCGTAGCAATAACACTACAACAAACACAGTGGTTGTATTAGTTGGGGAACAGTACCTGTTTATTTAAAAATACCACGGTAAAAATTTGCAAATAAAGTTGTCCCTGTGCATGCCATGAAGAAACATAAGAGGGAACAGAGATATAGCTGCACGCACTCTTTAACGTCAGCTTCACTGAGCAGGACAATGGGTGGACCATAGAGCTAGCTTGGACGTTGGAGATTAGAAAAATGTCCCAGCCAGGATCCAAACCCCAAATCATCCGATAGCCTAGTCACTGCATCCGGTATGGTATCCAGACTGCCATCAACATACTGGTATGTCAGTTAATATAAAATGTTTACTTGCAATGTTTATAGCTGCTGAATATCTAGCTGTGCCCCTTACAGACAGTGCCACTGCCATTCTCAAAATTGTCATTTCATTCAGAGGAATACACACCAGACTGTAAATGAAAAATGTAGAAAACAGTCTCCTGGCTGATCTAGAAAATAAATAAACAACATACAATGCAAAAGCCTGCATTAATATTTTCACACAGTTTTATAATTATATGGAGGCTTGCATGCAAGATAAGGGATATAATTTTAATTCGTTATTAACTAGGTTCTGGATGGTTCATCATAAAGCCAGTTGGAGCACCGATGAAAATAATCTAAAATTAGCTCAGTTATTGCTTTCAATCTGTCATGTGACATGGAATAATCTGTGAAAATTGAAGACGTCAAGAGTGCCTTAGATCCACAAGAAAAATGTTAGAAAAATAGCAAGTGCAAAAAGGGAAGTGTCTAATAGCAAATTATGAAGTTTTTCATTCTCATCCACTTGCCAGTGATTTTGGTATTAAAACTGTTATGGATTCCAGAAAATTTTCAAAAATGAGGTATAAATCACACAAGCACATGGCACAAATATCATGTACATGTGCTGAGTGCTAACTTAGGAAGTACCAAAAAAAGGAGTTTATATACAGGAATCATGTTATTGATATGACAAATGGAGCTTGATGTTTCATTTGTGGTGGCAAAATATGAGCTTTAGCCAACACACGGGACCAACGTTCCGGTTTTGTTGCAGTTGCTTACACACACACAATAAAAAAAAACCCCCGTTCAACACTTATCAAGTTAGTCGCCGGCTTCTCACCGCGGAGGCCTGGGTTCGATCGTGGTTGGTAAAACTGCGCTCGGACTTGTTTTCCCTCCCGAGCACTTAACGTTTTACCATCATTATCGTTCCACCAAATTCATTTATCTGCCAGCGGCGCCATGTCAGTAATGAACGGAACTGTTAAATAAAATACTACAAAATTACCCTACACTGACGTTAGATTGAACGACACATTCTAAGCGTCCTGGATACCTTCTGTACTCACCTTCGCAAGTCGTTTACTTGAAACAGCTGCTATTTCAAAAGTTCGCTTCGTATGCATTAGGCTGTGCACATTCACAATTTTAACGAGCTTTTACGCTTACAACTTACGTAATCGCAACCACGGATATCAATTTACAGCTGACATCGGACGTCAGTCACGTGAACAAACCTCAGCTCTAATTGGACAAGGTTCCCCCACCCCTCCTCCCTGCGGGGACGAGCGATAAATATTCAAGGTAATTTACACGATCGTGGTATACTGACATACGTTGTCAAGGCTATTGTTATCAACACCCTCGGGTGAATATCGAATTTACACGCAAAATGTGTCTTGTAATCAATTTGTATTTCGATTTTTGAGGTTCTATCTGGAGGGCTATTATATTATTGCGCGTTTACTGGAATGTCACGCTGTGTCTACTGGTAAAAGGAGCATTGACCCTTGAGGGTGAGGCCGGTATTCGGTCTCCAAACACTCAGCAACGAACGCGCGAGTGACTTGATGCAATATCCCAGGTAGGTGCAGTTTCAGAAATTTTTTGCTTAGAATAAAAGAAGAAAAAAATTTTCAGTCATCCACTTGCCACAAGATAAACAAGGGAAAACGACATTTATATGTACCCCAATTACCCTGCAAATACATCGATTCATTCAAAGATGAGGTCTCATATATATGACATCCATAACCGAGTATCTTAGTAATTTTGAATATATATGCATTATCTGAAGGTCTCTTTGGACGGAAACAAGTTGTAAAAAATCTCCTATATATTAATAATAAAAATCCCTAGATGTGACTGACGGCTTCTTTCTTCATCTTTGTCATTATGACCACAACGGCACTAACCGATTTAAATCTTGATTATTATTGCTCCCACACATTTTGACTTTTATACATTCTCGAACGATTTAATGATTAACATCATATTATGTTTTGTCCTACATTCTGCGGACGAGATTAAAACACGTACTTAGTTTTCTGTGTTTGTGTCTAGCCTAATCTTCTTACTAGACGTAGCACAGAAGCTCTGTATTCTTCACGGCAAGTGTGTTGCATCCAGTACACTAGTATGACCAGCGAAACGTTGACAGGCATGGTACAGAGTAGCAACAGCGCTCCAACTTGCCATGAATTAATAGCTAGAAGTCGCTGCAAGCTAGGATCACAATGTTTCTAGGTAAGTACTTATTCGACAAGGCTGATTGCAAACGGCTCATTCGCATTTTCCTCGACTTGGCAAAAATGCGTTGTAACGGGGCCATACACTGGCCTGCCCTTCAAAGTTACCCCCGTATTGTCACGATATGAAGTAAAGGCTTTCCTGACATGAACACTAATAAATGACAGTATCGGGGCTAGAAGCAATGGACTGATTTAGTGAGTATGATGAAGGAAGAGGGACAGACCGGGTAAGGGGGACTGAGCGACTGCCGTCTCGTCGTTGTGGCAGATTTATGTGACTCACACTGTAAGTTGTGAAACACAGTAAGCATTCAACAACGCTAGGTTGTGAATGAGTGCTAATTTCGAACTGTCAGGTAAATAATAAGCATTCACAAATCTTTTCTTGGCAGGCATTTTGGCATTGCAACATCAACACAGCTTAATCTTTGGATATGAATTGCTGTAGCTTGCTATTTCGCACACTGTCAGCAATCCTCAGAAATTGAAAAGATAGACCACACATCGGGTCACGGGACACTCGAGTTTCGTCGTGTAAACCGGTCCAGGTCGCCGAAGCTCGTTCTGCGCACACTCCGAGAACAGTCGCGTCGACATAGGGAATCAATGGAATACGGATCTGCTACGGTGAACTACTGGCATTTGGCTGACTGGGTAGTGGCATGGGACCCGTGGCGGCTTGTGGCTGCTTTCATGAAGGTTAACGTACTCTCGTTAACTCAGTTCCAAGGCTGAGCGTGTGTTTTGAATTATCGATTGGAAGGCAGGAATGCGATGTACGGCCATGTATCAGTCTGTGGTACGGCCTGTGAATGCCACTCTCCACAGGTTATTACCACCGTGAAAGGAGTGCTGTGTCAGGGTTGCCAGATTGGATTTTTTGAAGCCAAATTCCATAAATCTTGCTTTTTTAAGATTTGGTTGGCGTCACAAAATTCATTTGCCTTTTTCGTGGTTTTTTTATATGCTAAAATTATCTGCACGAAAATTACATACCATCCTTTTTCTAAATCATTTTCCTTCAAGGAAAATGTTTTTAGGTCAGTTACATAGCGCAATATTTCTGCCGCCAAGAGTCTGGGCAAGTAGGCGCTAGCCGCCAACTGGTAAGTCGGCCGAACACGGAGGACACGTGACTCGTTCGGGGACCGTCGCTCAAGTTTTTCGCGGACCTGCGAAGTGTTTGAATGTGATTTATAATCATACAAATCTACTGTGAAGTGTACTTTCTATACGTAATAACGAGTTGTGTTGCAATTGTTACACCATGGGCTGTTTTTATAAATAATTTATTATCAACCGCCATGGCAATGTCAAATAAATGGAAAGCTTACGATAGCAATCGTAAGTACAGAAGCAAATAGGAAGGAACATTTGTATGGGTCCAAAAGGGAACGGAGGCAGCTTATTGTAAATTGTACCACTTCAACATTTTACCAAGAATTAGCAACCTATCAAATCATGAAAAATCGGAGAAACACAAGCGGAGAACTCCATTACAAGGCCACACGCAAGTTAATGTAAGAAAGACTCCTAGGTAAGATATAAGATATGGATAAAGTTAAGGCAGTGGAACTGCAAATTGGTGTAAGCATGACCTGCCATTGTGGTACGTACAGTTGACAACTTGAGTAAATTCATGGTAGCACATGGGCATGGAAGTACACTGGAGCACATAGAGTTACATAGAAATAAATGTGCGTGCTTAATCAGAAACATCATTTCGCCTGCACCGAAAACTGATCTCATTGATGACTTTCAGAACAAGATATATGCCATCATTACAGATGAATCTACTGACATTTCAACAGAAAAACACTTATGTTTGTTAGTTCGATTTTTAAATGATAGGAGAAAGAAAATTGTAACTGGATATATAGGTTTAATTCTGGTGCAAGAAGAAATGTTCAATTTGATTGATGAGGGAATAAAAAGATGTGGCCAGAGTCTTGCAAATTGCATAGGTTTTGCAACAGATGGTGCATCAAACATGGTTGGGTGCAACAACTCTGTGTGGTCTAGACTAAAAGCTGTATCTCCTTTCTGCATGCAACTCAAATGCATCTGTCATTCACTGGCCCAGTGCATTCAATATGCAGTGTCCAAGCTACCATTAAATATTGGATTTTTACTGCCAGAAATACCCAGTTGGTTTTGCCATAGTGAATTAAGATGAGAAGCATATAAATTGTCTAGAGTGATGAGCACAGCTACATAATTTCAACCAAACCGAACTGCCCTAATTCTCTCTGAAACCCCTTCTTTTACATGGTGGCTTGTGCTTGGAAAGGTTATGTTTAATAGTTTGATGAACTGGGAAGGGCTAAAGGCTTATTTCACTTCTGCTCAACTAGCCCAATCACAGTTTGATACAAAATGCAGAGCGAGAATTCTAAAGGAAATGTCAGACAACAAAAACTACTTGTTCTTTGAGTTTGCTACACCTGTTGTGCAGGAATTTGAAAGACTGAACAGCCTTTTTCGGCAAACCAAAGCTGTTACTAATGAATTGTACCAACAAATATTCTTACATCAGAAAAGTTTTCAGAACACACAGTATGATGCCAAAAGACAGAAAAAAACATTCATCAAGTTGATTTTGGTGTCAAATTCTTAACAGCATGTAATAAGTTCCTACAGCAGAACAACAGTGCTGAGGCTCATCCAGAAATAAAAAGTGTCAAAGAAAGGTCTATGCTAGAAGAAGCTCTCAGTCAAGTTACTTGTAGACTTCCTTCAGCGAAAGATACATATGAAAGTTTATCAAAATTGAGCCCTGTCATAATTTTAAATCAAATTTCAAAGCCTGTGTGTTCCAAGTTACCCTGTATACACCATGCAAGAAACAATGTCAGCAAAAAAAAAGAACAATACAGACAAGTGCCTTTTGTTGATTTGAAAGAAGAAGTTCCATTTAAGAAAGATGGACTCCCTTTAGACACTGAACAGTTTTGGATTGGGGTACTTCAGCATAAGGCATGTAAAGAGCTCACCACCTTTTCCCTTACTTGTTTAATAACCCCTGTATGCTGTAGTTGAGAGGATATTTTCTCTTGTATGCTCCGTTAAACCGAAGGCAAGAAACAGAATGCAGCTGAATCTTCTTGATGCAATTGTGAGAGTCAGGGCAGAACTATTGCTTTCAAGCAGACGTTGCAAAGACTTCACTGCATCTCCAGAAATGCCAAAAAACTTCACATTGGACAAGGTTTATGCCGTATGTTCCAATCATTCCAGTGGGAAGGGTAGTAATGACCTGGATCTGGAGCTTTTCATGTGATGAGAGTATCAAAAATAAATTAACGTTTGTTTGGCTTATTTTTGGCTTTTTTCTAGTATTGCTTGGCTTTTCATTCAAATGTTGATCTGGCAATCCTGTGCTGTGTTCATACACTGTGTTTCTAATGCATAACTTCAGTCGCCTTGCTGAACCAAGTATGTTCCTCGATTTTTTGCAAACAGTCGAGTTATTTGATTGTGTGAGATTTGTTAGTTAAGAACACCTGATTGAAAATGCTAGAAGAAGGTATACAATTTGTGTAAATTACAATGTATACTAACTACAATGTATGGTCACTGTTACCCACGAGGAGGGGTGTACTGCTGTATGCTGATACACATAGTGACATGTGGTACATGAGAAATGACCCATTTGGTGGAGGTGTAATATGCACATGGAGTTGTCAGTAGTGCGTACGAAACCGCATGGTTCGACGGTGTAAACCATTTGATCAAAGGGGATTCAAGAGTGGGCATGAATGTAAATGATATTAGTATTAATGGACGTTAGGTTAAAAAAAATTTCTGAAGGCAAAGGCAACATGTGGAAGAGGCAGAAAAAATTAAAGGCCTAGCAGTACAAAACAGGCAGTTGTAAAAGCACAAGGAGACTGCAGATAGCATACCGATTGCATGCGAGATTCGAGGTTCTTACAGTGCAATTGTTAGGAATCTGGTCATATGGAATGTAATGCTGTCTTGTGGGGCGAGTCATTCCTGGGATTTCGAAGGAGCATAGTGCCGTAATCTTAAAGTATCATGCTTGACGTTTGAAAATGAAGGCACTAAGAACCTTTCATAACATCAGGAACCAGTTTTCTCAACAACAGCATTACATTCTATAAGACCGGAATCATACCTGACATTTTTCTGTTTTGCACCAATGTATTTATCCACTGACTTACAGATTGTGTGAACAATATAAATGTCATTTTATTAGCATCAATAACATCTTCTGAATCAGTTTATGTTTGTTATCAAAACAGCCTCTTTCAAGCCCTCTCTGGATGGACCTTGTGTGCACAGACCAATGTATGTAATGATATATATATAGTTAGTTTAATATTCATTGTGTCAAATGTAACGTAGTTAGTTTGGCTATTAGCAAGATACAACACAGTAATTCACCAATTAGTTATTGCAATCTTTGCCATATTTCAGAGCAAGGCTGTCCTAATTGTCCACTTTTTACTATAGTGTTGTTTTCTAGTCCTCAAGACAGAGAAAAATTGTAGGTACACTTGTGCCAAGCAATGTTATTGTTGGTAGTCTTTATAATTTTTTAATGACTTCCAAATTAATATATTGAAGAACAGAGGGTTTAATTTGTGAACAAACATAACCTAAAATGTATTATATATGCGCCTGCTCATGAAAATTAAATTTGCCTTGTAACTTGTGTTTATTTGTAATTCTAAATGTAATGAAAATTAGTACAGTGTTTTTACAGACATGAACATACCTGGCTGGTCTCACCATGATGCAGTCATTACGTAATTTACATAAATAACATAAAATGAAATAAAACAACCTGAAATGGTGCCAGATTTTGAAAAATTCATGGGTACATGTGCATGGAGAAAATGGGAAAGACATGCTTGAATTTTAGTGTTTCCTGCCTCGAGAAAGTTTTCCTAACTTGAGAAACTTCATGGGAAACTATATGTAAGTTTGTAAGTGCATGCAACTCTGAACAAGTAATTTTGTAATGGAAGTTATCAAAAACAAGCAGAAATCACGATTGAAGAACATTAATCTCTAGGATATTCTTATTCTGCTTGCAACAGCTAACTTGACATTGGACATCAGCAGCTTAGATGTGAATGAATGGCGCCCAAATTGAGATATGAATAGGTGAGGGTTTTTCAAGTGTTGATTAAAAATTTTGTATAATTTTAACATATCAGAAACTGTTTAGTATGTACCTGCTGAAAGTTCCATTACATCTGTGGCTGTTAAAATTTAACATCTGTCAAAATTACTAAATGATCGGATGTAAGAGAAAAGCCGTAATGTAGAAAGGCAGAAAGGAGGATGGAGAGCAATTTTTTTTCTAGTCCTACGCAGAAATTCTGTCGAAAAGATGAGTAACTGTATCAGCATTGTTTACTAAAGAAGCTGCACAGGTTTATCGTAATATAATGCATATGTGAATAAAATAAATAAAATCTGATTTTTCAGTATATTAATATTTTGGTTTAAAAACCTTCTGTGGCACTTTACCAAATCAGTCATGTCTAAGCAGCCTGTGGTTGATATGATATGATATATTTGTTAACTGCAATTGGGTTGACACCCCGTGGCAGTAGTACAGTACACATTTACACACATACAATACACAGAATGACACAGTGAAAACAGAATATACAGAATAGAACATACATAACAATAAGAATACATAAACATAACAATAAAAATACATAATTCACAAAATTAAACAAAAACATACAAAACACAACCATACATACAATGATTAAAAAATTGAACCAAAAGAACATGAAAGAATGTGATAAACGAAAAAGCCGTATAAGCAGCAAACTTCATACGATCTAATACCTTCTAAGATACCCTGTTACTAAGACCTTCACTACACTTCACAACACTTTACCCAACTACACCTCACCCCACTTCACTACACTTCTAGACTCTTCACTTCCTCTCATTTAAACCTCACCCAACTACACTTTTCTACCCTCTCTTTGGCTTAACCGTGCTCCATTTCACCTCACATCACTACACTCCACTTCACTTCACTTCACTGCACTTTTAGATGATTTTCGCCACACTTCTATTCCTTTCATTTCACCCTGTTTATAATTGCTTTCCTAACTCTTTCTGAAAATCTTGGGTTTACAAGAGAAAGTCCCTAATGCCTCTGCAGGTGGTTGGTTTCAGTTTTTAATGGTTCTATTTACAAAGGAATACTTCCCGATATCTGTGCTTTGCTTCCTGTCCCTAATTTTCCGAACATGATCGACCTTACTCAAATAGTAAGGCCTTCGCAACCTGTCGCGTATAACTTTCCAAGCCCGTTCCCCAGAGTATGCTTTAAAAAGTGTGCATATAAGCATGCTATCGTCCTACGCTGAGCCAGGGTTTCCCATTCAGAATCCTTCGTATGGTTTGTAAACTTAGAAGCTTTCTTCTGTACCCGGTCTAATGCATTTATCTTGCCTTCTCTGCATGGATCCCAGCATGCAGACTGGTATTCAAGAATAGGACGTACCAATGACGCGTAAGCTAAACTTTTTGTATTCCTGTTTCCTTTTTGAGAACATGTTTTACAAAGTCATATGCCTTTCAGACTTTTTGCACTTTGTAATTTACTTGGTCCACCCAGTTTAAATCGCTTTGTAAGATTATTCCCAAGTATTTACAACTGCTCACTTTGGGAATTTTTTGGTCACCAAGAGAGTAACCCGGTGGATTTTTAATCCATGCTCTGATAAATCTTATTGCCTTACTTTTACCAGGATTTATTTTCATCCCATTTTATACCGCCTATTCCCCCAAGCTGTCTAGATCCTTCTGCAACTTTTCTATGTCATTTTTATTTGTGATTTTCCTATAAATTATGCAGTCACAGCGAATAGCTTAATACTCGTGTCGATGTTCCTCCAAATATCATTTATGTACATTATAAGCAGTAAAGGGCCCAAAACGTTCCCTTTCAGCACACCTGAAGTTACTTTGACTTCCTTGGATAGTTGCCCTCCTACTGTTACCCTTTCTGTATGACCTACAAGGAATTCCCTTACTCAAATGACTACCCTCGAATCCACGCCTGAGGCTGCCAGTTTCGTAAGCAGTCGATCATGAGGAACTAAATCGAGAGCCTGGGAGAAGTCTATTATAATCGCATCTATACCAACCCCCTCATCCAAAGAATGCACTATGTCCTGGCACACTGTGATGACTTTCACATGAGTATCCCAGTCTAAACCCATGCTGTCCCTCATATAACCAATCATTCTTATCCTAGATCCTAGACTTGCCTCAAATACCCTGCTATAATGTGTTCCAGTTGCTTGCAGACCACAGAATTTCAGCTTATGGGTCTATAGTTTGAGACTGCCAATCGATCACCCCCTTTGTAAATAGGAACCACTGTGGTTTTTTTCCCAGTCACTTGGGATGGTAGCATTGTTTAATGATATTTCAAGTAGTCTAGCTAAGTAAGGAGTCATGGCTTCCCCACCCAATTTCAGAATTTCACCAAGAACTCCATCTGGCCCTACTGATTTGCTTCTCCAATTTTTGCTTATATTTTTCTAATAACTTTAGTGTTAATAATAAAGGATTCACCCAAGTTGGCTAATTTTATTTCCAGGATGTTATGATCACAGCAAAAGACGTATGCATAATGGAAATTTAAGATGTTACCTTTTTCAGTAGTATCCGTAATGATCATTGCATTGTGGTATTTGATTGCACGAATGATTTCCCTATTTCCTTTCTGCCTTTTCACATACTTGTAGAACTAAGACCAGCAGTTGCCTTCATTTCATAGTACTGATTGTACAAATGTCTCCTGTGCAGTTTTTTTTGGGCTGCCAGCAGGTACACAGATAGTCTTTTCAGTTCCACTTGATATCACTGTCCTAATTTTCTCTTGTATACTCTTCTAACCTTTGCCTTAAGCTGTTTCACTTCCTTATTGTAGTATTCAGGATCAGGATTTATTTCAGAATGTTATGTGGGACAAAACGATAGATACTCTCAAAGACTATTTCCTTAAAATGTTTCCAAATTTCCTGCACGCAACTACCATTACTTGCCCATGATGCGAATTTACCCCTGAGGAAACTTTGTAGACCTGTGACGTTTGTTTTGTGGTACACAGGAACTAATCTTTCCACTTGATGCTCACGGCATTTTTCTCCCCATTCTACTTCCAGTAGTTCCCTGCAATAGTCACTGATTCCTGAACATTACTGCAAGAGGTGAACGCACTTTCAGGCCGGACAAGGTAAACATCAAGCAAAGCATCTCCTCGGGTCGGGCTATTTACTCCCTGAGTGTAACCGTTTTCCCATACCAGTCTATTTAAAAATACCGGGGTCCCCTTAGACTTTTCTGTGTGACCATTCCAATCCACATAAATTTAAGTTGAGATCACCTCCAATGACACTACACCACGTAGTTCTTCCATACATCCAGTCCGGTCTGCCAGTCCTTGTTTGGAGCTCTGTAGATGCCTACAATTTCCCGTGTAATTTTTGGGCGCAACTAATGTAATTTTTTACACAAATAAACACTCTACTGCTGCAAATGTGTCTGTCCCTTCTGAAACTTGTGTAATCAACCCTAAAAACTTCTGCATTGCTAATTTCCTCACTAACCCATGACTCTGTGCCTATTACAACGTCAGGGTTATATGTGTCAGTTAAGTTCCAGAAATCTAAAGTCTTATTGTAAATACTCCTACAGTTTACCTGCAGCAAAACTAACGGTTTACCCTCAGTCTTGGGCGCTGCTAAGCATTCCTCCTTTGTTTAATCTTCAGTCTCCCTCCTCACCATATCTGTCATCTCCATATCACTCTCCGCTGTCTTCCGGGCCGACGTCAAATGTTCCTGGATTTTCTTCATCCCCATCTCCTCAAATGTCCCCTCGCTGGAAGTCCCTACCGCCAGGCATTGTCACTCATTCCTCTTCCTCTGCCAATACCACAGACTCTGGAGTAAAGTTGACCTAGGTGTCTCACTCCCCTTTGGTTTATGTGAAGGCCATCTCTACCAAAGTCCCAGTTGTCCACCCAACTATTTGGGTCTACATATGTAACCCCTAGCGTCTGTGCTACCCACCCATATCTGCTGTTTATGGCTCCATTGTGACGCCATGACATGTCTCGCCTCCGCAACATGCCACTCAGAACTACTCTGGATGTTGAAAACTTAGTTTTTGCTGTATTTACAAGATCGTAGACATCTCCCATGACATAATCGAGATTTCCAGTTCATCTTAAATTGTTTGTACCCACATGGATAACGATGGTATCTGGGTTCCCTAGGTCTCTGTTTTCACTAACTCTATGCATCTGTTCCGTTCTAATGCCTGGAAAGCACTGGCTAAAAAGAAGGTAGCACGTAATTGACACAGACTTTTAGAAGAAAATAACAAATGCCAACACAGACAAGATTTTAAAATGAAAGATATGTACACTATTATGAACTGGACTACCTTATTCCCTAGGTTCTAAGAAGTAGCTTTTTAAAATATCTTAAACAGGGGAACAGTAACTAGAGTAGCCAGTGTTATTCCAGTGCATGTTTTGAAGAAAGAAAGTTTCAGAGTTTCCTGTAGCAAGGTGAATTCAGTGTACAAAGGACTACTTATGTACAATAACGTTTGTTGGCTCAGTCAGGGTTCTGTTTTTTTATTTAAGATCCACTTACATGTTCTGTGCCAACAGAACATATCCACATGATGTTTGGATGAATCTTATTATTGTCAGTAGTATACAGTGATGCTCATTGTGTGTCTAAACAATGGAGTTGGCAAGATTAACCACTATTAATCATTACCTGCCACACCTCTTTATTGGAGTACTGTCATCACATACAGGCACTGTTCATATTAATGTGCATATAATTCCTCTTTTGGATTCCCTAACATAATGCTGTGATAGTGTGTCAGTACAACAAGGGAAGTGATTTTTCTAATGTTGTCATAAAATTACTGGAAAAGAAAGTGGAGATGTAATAAATATACCTAATACTTCTTAACCAACTGGTTTGGTGTTGATTCTGTTTCAAATTACATACACAGAACTAATTCTAAGATAAAAATGAATTCCTCAAATTTATCATAACTTCTTTATTGGTAAATTGTCCTGTTGACTCTCATCATCTCACATTTCACAGATCTGAAGGATTCTGAAGTCACCAGAATGAAGTTACAGGCTGCAGTCATAAATTTGTACCACAGGATTAAAAAACTGAATTTGTAGTGTGGCATATACAGTATAACACTACCATTTGCAACAGAATAGGATAATGCAGTGCATTTCATTATTACTGTCCTGAGCACAGCAGCTGCCATGGTACGTCCTGGAAGATCCAGGCATTCTATAAAGATAACATGGTTAGTAAAGCGATAAAAGAAAGACCCTGTGTTATATGTAGCTATGCATTGTTTCAATGATGAAGTCATAAACTAGGGAACCAAGCCAAGTAAACTTGGGGATGACCAGTTACTAGTCATAAGTTGTTGTACCCAGTTTATAGTGCTGAATTACTTGTTCAAATTATATTGTTATTTATACACTCAGATAACTGGCAATGTCATGTGTTACATGTGACAGTCATGTACAGTCTGTCTATTTTATCATTCCCTTGAGCATGGCAGTTTTGTCACTCACAAAGTCTGCATCTCCTGGGAGATCCTGTGATAGCTGTCATACATGGAACAGTAAAACAAGCACACTGTCTGCTACATAAAGACATGAGGAATTTAACAGCAGCTGTCTTATGCATAACACACAACTATGTCTTTTCAACAAACTGTTCAGAATGTGTGGAAATGTTGCTTCCGTTAGCAATAAGAAACTTTGCCACCTCAATGTATCCATTTTGCTGAGCCCAATCCAGAGGAGTGTTCCCGAAGTTATCCACAGCATTCACATTAGCACCACTGTGAACAAGCAGCTTCGTAATTTCCATGTGCCCTGATCTGGCAGCCAGGTGGAGTGGTGTCAACTTCTCATCCCCCAGTGCATCAACGATGGCCCCTTTGCTAAGCAATAGACGACATATGTCTATGTAACCATACCATACAGCGTAATGGAGTGGTGTGAAGCCCTGTCTGTTAGAAACGTCAATATGAGCACCATGGCCAAGTAGCCACTGTACTACTTCCAATCGCCCGTACAGGGTTGCTTGAAGCAGCGGGGTCCGACCATATTCTTTCTCCTTGAGATTTAAATTTGCCCCACGATGAACCAGTGCTTGTACAGCCTTCAGGTTTCCTTTCTGAGCTGATCTGACAAGAGACATTATACATAATGTAGTCAGTATTAATTGCATTCCATTCTCTCGTGTAACTAGTATGTGAATTGGCTGACTTGTTTTAATGAAGTTTGGTTATTTAAGGACATATCACTGTGTAATACTTTGGTGACACCCATTCTTAAACCACTGATGTACTTTCGCTCCACTGAGACACGTGTCTCACAGTAACACAGACTTTGATGTCTGTGAAACATGATAAGGTAAAGCAGCACAGTAAAGCTGTCCCTGTGCACAGCATGAAAGTGTATAAGAGGAGCAGATGTATAGCTCCATTCATTCTTGATCTTAGGGCTAGACAGAGGCGAACAGTTGGCTTCATGCCTCCGTTGATTTACCCCCAAGAAAGGGTGTGTGCATGTTGTATTGAAGAGAAAACCTGCAGTTGAAAATCTGAACACTTAGTTTACTTACTGGACAAAGATGCTGTAAAATCAGTACACGATTTTTATTACAATTTTGAAACATTTAAATTCATTGCACATTGGTATTTTAAATATTCTAAGCAATATGACTATGACCTTCTTGCATCAGTAGAGCAATCAAGTCTCTGGATCATGTGGGTACAGAAATGTAAATTATATGCAGGGACAGGACATGTCTTACAATGAAATGAACCTTTTAGTCTCTTCAGTCTCAGAAAGTGAAGGAAATGTAGACTCACAAAATGAAGAATTGTCCTACAAATTAAAAGTCACGTTGTCTCAACCACAGAGGTAAATTGATGTGTGAATTACAATAACAGGTCACTGGTACAGTCTGTTCCCTGTGTTCATATGTAAAGAATTTTTTGTTTTTACTCAACTCACTTGACATCAACGTGAAGCAAACTTGTGACAGTGTATTCTGTGTGCTTTCAGTAATTGAATTTACTTATCTATTAATTAAGTAAAATGTCAATTTGGCTAACATAGGTTTTACGTATGTTAGGTGATTAACGTGGTTAAGTTACTGGATTTGTTGTGTGTTCAGTTGTCATGAAAGCTTGTCATCTGCCAGTTTTTTTGTCTAGTTCACACTCCAGTAAGCTGTTCCACAGCATCATGTTTCAAGACTATACTCCCATGTACTTTGTACATTGACTTACAAATTTCCTCATTACATTGGTTGAAAATATGAAGTTTCATGAGAAATGGATACTGAAGGCTCTTTCCCTGGTGGGGGAGGTTATACAGCAGCCAGGGCATGAGGCTGGACACCCACTTCCAATTACTTCAGAGGTTAAGTATGAATGGAGCTGTACCTCCAGTCCTCCTGTACACCCTCACGGTATGTACTGTACAGGGATGACTTTACCTAGTGTCAGGATGGATGTACTGTTTTCTGGATGTACTAAACTGTTTAATGTTTGTATAACATGTAATATATTCTGTCTGCACACAACTATGTATCAGCATAGTGATATTATATATACTTAGCTTACATTATGGCAACATGTTTCGATGGTAAGATGGTCATCATCAGGCCAATAAAGAACACTTTTTAAATTACAACAAAGTGAGCACTCACTGTTTACGTAATTGAATATGATTGACACATATTTTTCATGTATTTTACTTGTACAGGTATAGGACCTTTTAACTGGCATGTTGGTATCTGGAGTGCCAAAAAAAACTGGTTTTACATCAAATAACCTCAACTTCTGGTACCTGTGATACTGCTGCTCTTCCATCTTTACCAGCCATTACTAATGCTGTTTCTTCACATCATGCCTTGCAACTGATGTTAACTAACCCAAACTGCTTCATACTGACGGCAGAACAGCGTTTTTGTTGTAATTTTTAAACGTGTAATTAGATTTTAGGCAGGGTGCTTCAAATTACAGAAAACCCCAATATCCAAAAAACTCCGTGTCAAGTATTCTGGATAAAAGGCCCCATGCATGTATTCTGTTTTGTTGCAGTGTTGTGTTATGTGCCTTATGTACTGGGCACTGCTTCCTTGTACTTGAAAACAGATCAAGTATGTCAGGCAGCAGCACTACTAACTTGTACTGAGGAGTACTCTGTTGGACTCCTGACCAGGAAAGTGACTGCCCTGACCATTCCTCAGTCCCTCCAGGCAGTACCTTAAATTAGACCAAGACTGCTTCTTCCGCATGCATTCCACGTCATGATGATCATCCAATCACCTGACAGTGTGTGGTCTTGTGGGTGGTGACACTGTTTGGTTTTGTCTGCAGGGTGGTGACACTGTGGTTTTGTCTGCAGGGTGGTGACACTGTGGTTTTGTCTGCTGGGTGGTGACCAGCACTGAAGAGGAAAATGCTACATCCTAATGTAGTTGGTGGCAGTAGGTGGCCATTTACAGAAGATTTTTTGACAGTTGTGGTTAGAATCTGTGAATATAACTTAGTGTGTGTGTCTAGATTAGTGTCCTCTGGGACGTTACATCATGTTGACTACAGATGAAGGCAAGGCAATGAACGTCTCAGAACAAAGCAGCCATTTACCAGTCGATACAGCATCACATCCAACCAGGGGTGCTGTGAGCATCTCCAGTCGCATTGTCTGGTTGCTCAGTCTTGTTCCAGAGACATGAACACTACGATGTAACTGGCCCTTTCTCTGTGTGTGCACACACCATAGTGGGTTAAAAGTGTGATGGTTTGTAGTAATGCAATGTGTTCAGTTTTGTTTTGTTTTATACTCTTTATTTCGATGTAGCTAGACCATGGTCTTCGAGAACACTTGTCATCTACCAGACTACAGGGCAGTCTTCAACTACTGCAAGAGGAAACGTTATCTAGTCTTTATTTCACCTAACTGTCGTGATTTGAAGCTTCCGCCGCGAAGTACATGAGAATTGCGCTTTTCTGGGTTATTACGCAGCGAGTAGTGGCAAGTTCTTTCTTGGCTCCTGAAAATAGGACCGATAGGTTGTCTCGAAACTTCCGTAAGAAATTGCCACCGCTCGCTGCGCAATAACCCCGAAGAGCGCAGTTCTTATGGAAATGTCGCTCTTAGCTCTACTGAGTTGCCCACCTGTGCAAGGCAGTATTGCCCTTCTTGTCCCGGCAGTTGACGTCCAGCTCGGCGCTGTACTGTCTTTCTGCGTCCAGATCTAGCGCAAGTTCTGCGTTTCGCTGCTTTTCCTTGCGTATTTCCGCGGCGAGTTCCAGACCGTACTCCTTTTGGCTAGCAAGGTCTCGGAAAACTTCCAAGCAGCTGTTCTTCTCACTCCGCAGCTCATCTGTGATCCTCGTGATGTACTGTCTCTCCTGTTGCAGCTTGCCTTCTAGCTGCAGCTTCTCTTTCTTGTAGTTATCCACACTTCTCTCCAGTTCCCGTAACTTATGCCTCTGGTGTTCCAGTGTGTTCTTCAGGGCAGCAACCTTCTTCCTGGCATCATTCAGCAGCCGGTCCATTTCCTGTATGCGCACGGAGCGATCTGTAGCTGCAGCCTCCTTTGATACTTCGTCTTGTGTGCTGCCCGGTTCAGTGTTTAGCGTTTCTTCTGCCCTGTGTTGTAAAAGGTGTTTTTCCAGTTTGTCACAGGTATCGCAATTGGCTCCGTCCAGTGTTACACCCAGACATTCTTGCATTACCTGTAAAACCTGCATCAGTAACAGATGCGATGGTAGCATGGCTGTCTCCGGCGGTAAGACAAGCGGCGTTATACTGGCCATCTGTAAAAGAATGAAGCCCGATTTGTGAGTCATTTGTTTTTGGCCGGTACAGAACCCAGCGGAGCTGGCGGACGGGCCTACCGTACACGAGAGTGGGCGAGCAAAGAGCATTTGCTTTGTTTGATCGGCCAATTCGCTGTAGCTGCCGTGTAAGTGACTCGCTTCTAGCTTTACGCTTGAAAATTTCACCGGCCACAAATGAACAAACTTGTTGTATGTATGTATTATTTATGTATGTATGTGTATACACACACACACACACACACACATATATATATATATATATATATATATATATATATATATATATATATAAAACAACGCAATGGAAGTTACCTCGAACCGAACAATAAAACGTGCGGACAGACAATTGTAGTGCGATTTATCTGTGCACTATATTTACATTAAAAATGAAAGAAAGTCATGTTTATCGAGATCTGTGATACTTTGTCAAGTAGTTTTTTTTTTTTCTTTTTTGAAAACTGAGCTTCGAATATTATATTCAGGAAGAAGAAAATTGTGAATAAAAATCACAAGGCCCGTACTGATTGCAGTTCCGCTGCCCGCGCGCTGGCCAGCCGTCATGTGCACCAGAAACCCCCCGCCATGATTTCAGACCATCTTTTCGAACGTTACTGCGTGGTAGTGCGTAAGTAGTCGCAGTTCTAGTATGTAGTAAATAGTGCTCTGGAGCCATCAGCGACAGCGGTGTGAGAACCTAAAAGCTCCAATATATAAGGAATTTTGTGTGCTGTGGTATAAACCTTCTCGGCCCGTAGGTAAGCGAGGCTATCTGTTTGGCTCCTCTTTTTCTAAACATCTGTGTAATGTAAATGCCGTGTGTTTGGTATGAGGTAAGGGTGTAATTCAGAAGACTTCCGCACTGTAAAATCTTGGAAGTTATGGAGGCTTTGATAAGTATTCTGGTTAACCCTTTAAAGCCCAGTGCTCACTATATGTACCGCCAGTTTAACGCATTGTGGACGGGTGACGCAGATTTGCGTCTATACATTACAACTGTGCAAGACGGATGACGCACATCTGCGTTTTTAACACGCGCTTGGTTTCCACGCACTATACACTTTAATTACACAATACATGCAGCCTTTCTCCGAATGGTCTTGCTGACGGATGTTTATAGAAACGTGACCACTCTCCGAAGTAATGATCTGCGATAAATATAGAGAACAAACAGTTCTTTATTTTCCTCTGTTGCTCTGCACTGGATTTAGTCAGCTTTCAAACTTCAACCACTTTACACCCATGACGGAAAGAGGTAGTTCTTACGAGGAAAAATATCTTACAGAAGATGAAATATCAGCGGAATTGTTGGCGGACACTTTATCCGATGTTCCTGAAGACGCTGATAGTGACAGTGAAAATGACAGCGACTCTTCTATTATTGGAAATAGGAAAAACAAAATTGTGCATCCTGTACCGAGTTACAGTGACAGTGAACAATATGCAAACGAAGGTGACGATGACGATGAAACACTAGATTCGGCGGTTTCCACATGGGTAAAAACAGATAAAACACCAAATTTAGGGCCATTTACCGGAAACCCAAGGGTGAAACAAATTCCCTCTGACCCGACGAAAGTATCACAAGTAACAGGACTCTTTCTTCGAGACACATTCTTTAATATGTTGTGTGAGGAAACGAATCTATATTACTTACAAAATCAGGAAAAGTATGTTACTGGTTCTAAGGGGTTGAAATGGTCAGATGCCACTGCAGCAGAAATGAAAAAAAAATTTTTCAATAATTATTCTAGTGGGGTAAGTCAGGAAAGATAAACTAAAGGATTATTGGTCTACGGATCCAATTTTAGATACTCCTATCTTCAGGAAACTTATGAGCCGTAATAGATTTGAACAAATTTGGCGGCGTTTACATTTCAATAACAATGAACTTCTGCAACAATCAACTAACAGGTTTTTCAAAATTCAACCCTTATTGGATTTTTTCCTTGAAAGATTTCAGTCGATTCATAAGCCAAACCAACAACTATCCTTAGGTGAAACAATGATTCCTTGGAGGGGTAGGATGCATGTACGAACATATAACCCGGGGAAACTTATAAAGTATGGATTACTTGTTCGTATGGTCACTGAAAGCACCTCAGGCTATATCTTGAATTTAGAAATTTAAGCTGGTGAAGGAAAAAAATTACAGGAAACTATTTTCACACTTTTGGAACCTCATCTTGATCAAAATTACCATGTCTACCAAGACAACTATTACAATCATGTGACAATTGCTGAAACTCTCCTTTCAAGACAAGTTAGAGTATGTGGAACAATCAGAGTGAACAGGGGTCTTCCTC